>ENA-UOJL01003781-UOJL01003781.1-human-gut-metagenome-genome-assembly--contig:-P47-NODE-3781-length-10178-cov-3.749679_pt1 | contig 10178 bp, 3 predicted proteins | sample MGYA00242347_ERZ723894 | MGnify/ENA metagenome assembly ERZ723894
TCCAGGGGGCTGTATTTTCCGGCCTGAGAATGAAATCCAGGATTTTTGCCAGACTGCCGAGACAGGAAAAGACGCCGCATACGGCCAAAAAGACGCTGACGGATTTCCATAAGGATATTTGAAGGGTACGGATGTAAACCAGTCCGGCTATGGCCGCAGCGGGAAGATAAATCCATATGGCTTTGATGGGGAGCGAATGCCAGAGCAGGCCGCCTCCAAGGCAGAGAAGGAGGATAAAGGGAACCATGGCTGCGGCAAGGCGTCCGGGACGCAGACGCAGGTTCTGCTTCATGGGCAGATAGGCTAAAAGCATACCGGGTATAAAAATCAACAGTTCAATTACAGGCTGGAGAAGCTCTGTCATAATGTGTGCCCCCTTTGAAACAGAAAGTCGCCAAAGGCGAGCCTGGCCGCCTTTGCCTGGTCACGGCTGACAGGAATCCGCTTTCCGTCCTTTAAGATAAAATCTGTCCCGTTAAAGTCCTTTACATACTCTAAATTGATAATCATGCCCCGCGAACAGGGAAAGAATCTGCTGTCGCAGAGACGGGCTTTAAATTCGCGGAAGGTCTGGCGGGTCACGGTTTCCCTGCCATCTGAGGTCCAGATGTGGATTTGATGCAGATAATGCTCCGCATACAGGATTTCCCGGAAGCGTAGCCGGACACTCCCGCCGGTGACGTTGACTTCGATATATTGGTCGGGCTCCGGCAGACGGGCCATCAGCTCGTCAAACAATACCTCCAGCTCTCTGTCAGAATAGGGCTTGACCAGATATTGGAATGCCCGGACACGAAAGCCGTCCAGGGCGTGGTCTGTGGAAGTGGTGGTGAACACCAGAAGGCAGTCCTGGTCAAACAGGCGCAGCTCCTTTGCAGTGTCCACGCCGTTTTCACCGTCCATATAGATATCAAGAAACACCAGGTCAAAGGGCTCCTCTTTGGCGGCGGAAAGAAAATCCCTCCCCGATTCAAATCCTGAAATGTCGGCATGGAGCGCCAGCCGGTTAAGCTGGAGAGTCAGCCGCATGGACAAAGCTTCCCGCTCTGAGCCGATATCGTCTACTATGGCAATCCGCATAGTCCATTCCCCCTATAGAAAAATCTACGAACGCAGGCCTGTGTTCGTCGCCTATCGTTCAGTATATCACAAACGGGAAAATATTTCAGAAAAATTTTTTTATGATCCAGGTGAGACATTACAGTTTAGGACGGATTTTTACAGTTCGGGACGGGCCTATGGAAAATTTTCAGGATATCTGTATAGTATAAGATGATATGGATTGACTTTTACTGAAGAGGGAGGTACCTATGTATCGCATCGCCGTCTTGACAGACCATGAGGTCCGGGGGCAGCAGCTTTGCCGATGGGTAAGAATGTTCAGTGAGGAGTGGGGGCTGTTCCCTTCCATAGAACATTACGAGAATCCGGAATGTTTCTTTTATACGGCACAGAAGTCCAGGCCGGACGGGGTTATTGTTGAGATTTCCGGCGTTTCCGGGCTGAATACAGTGGAGCACCTGCGTTCCCTTTATCCTGAATGTAGGCTGATTTGGTGCAGTGACCTGGATTTTTCCCAGCAGGCTTACAGGCTGTGGGTGGAATATTTTATGCTTTACCCGGCCACAGAGGGAGAGTTGAAAAACGGGCTGTCCCGCTGGTACGAGAACCGGGGATATCAGATGAGGCACGGAAAACGGGCAGATAGGCCGGAACCGGAATTATATGAAAAAGCTTCAAAAGGAAGAGGAGAGAGTTTATGAAAAAAAATCAGGTAAGACAAGGACACGAAAGAAAGGGGAGGTTCAAAAAGCAGCTGCTCAGCCTGGGCGTGGCGGCGACGCTTCTTCTGAATCCTCTGAGCCCGCTGATTCCTTACCTCACAGGGGGGATGGAGACGGTTCATGCATACAATACGTCGGGCTCGTCCGACTTCTGGCACATTAAGATTATGAACAAGCAGACGATTCCCCTGACAGAAAACAGCGGCAATCTCAGCCATTCCCTGTATGGGAAATGGTCGGTGGCGGATAACATGAAGCTTACGGGCAAAAGCAATGTCACGGTCGTGGAAAACAGGGAAAACAAGTCGGTGCTTTCCAGCATGTATGTGAAAGGAAAGGGCGAGGGGCAGGGAGACTGGAGCCTTTCCTTCTCCGATACCGGCTTTGACGAGACGGGGATTACGGACGATGTGCAGATTGCCATCCGGGCTTTCACCTACTATCAGGGGACAAACGGATATCTGACCGTCAACCCCGGCACCGGAAGGAATTTTAAGTTTGAGAATGTCAAAGGGGAATGGGTTCAGACCGACTGGATGCCCTATAACGGGATGAACGCTGTCATTACCGGTGGAGAGAGAACAGATCTGCGTTTTGCTTATGTCCTGCTGGCAGATTTAATCAGTCCCGGCGAGGACGGATGGGAATACGAGGTGACCAACGACCCGGCGGAAGGGGCTCCCATCCTGTGGCTCAGGACGGACGACCTTCTGCGCACGTCCAGCGGCGGCAGCATGGGTAAGAACGATTTTAACAAGATGAAGGTGACTCTTGGGATTGTCCCGAAGGAGACTCCGACGGCGGAGCTTTCTTATGTGACGGCGCAGGCGGTGGGAATCAGCGACGACTGCCATGGCTTGGGCTTCCAGGTGCTGGATGACGACTGGGAAAAGTACGCAGGACAGGAATATCAGGTTGTGACCGTGACAGACTGTACGGAGTATGGCTGGTACAGCGTAGCTGCCAGCGGAGGAATGAATTCCCTTGGACAACATACCAGGACAAATGCGGATACATGTGTCACAGACCTGGCGGGAAACGGCGTATATTTGAAGGGGCTTTCTGAAACCAATGTACGCGCGTATAATCTTCAGCTGGATATGAAGGCTCCGGAGGTGAGCCGTGTAAAAATAAGCGGAACCTCGGTTGACAGCACCGCCACGACGCCTCCCGGCCAGTGGCCGGAGGATATCGACAGGCGCAGCCTGTTTTCAACGGCGGGAGATATGGTACAGTTCAGCCTGCAGTTAAGCGAGCAGGTCATTGGGCTCTCTGATGAACAGCTGCAGGAGATTGTCCTTCAGACGAATCTTTCCAATGCCGACGGAAGTCCTGTGACAGCTAAGCTGTCTGAGATTCAGGATTCCAATGCCGACGGCAGCAACGGAAATATTGTGTCCACTCTGATTTTCGAGCCTATTGCCATTACCGAGGGAATGGAGCCCCAGGGAGGGCAGATTAAGGCTGCCAGCATAACCGGTATGGAGCTTCTTAAGGATTACAGCAAGAACGCCATGGCGGGAGGAACCACAGATTTGAGTGCTTTGGCTCCCAACATCCAGAATTATCTGGACACGGAAGGGCCGACGGCAGAGCTTCTTGACATCATACCCGGTGAAAGGACGGAGACAGAGGCTGATTATACCGTAGCCTTCCAGGTAAAGGACGGAGAGGCGGGAGAGCTTTATGCCGGAGTCTCCGGCTCAGAGGGCAGACTGGCTCTGACCAGCTATGAAAACGCTCCCCAGATACGCTATGCCTATGAGGTGACAAGAGAGGCGACGCTGCCGGAGAACCTGACGAAAACAGGGATCGTAAGCGGAGGGGACAGCGCCGTATGGAGTTCCTTTTCCCTGACCGGGGAGGGCGTTTATTATCTGCATTTAAAGCTGACGGGCATTGAAGAAAAGGAGCTTCTGGACGCCCAGGGGCTTGGCCTTTCCATTCTGCTGGAGGATGTGATAGGAAATGAAGCCCAGTCGGCTCTTTCCATAAAAAATCTGGACATTGATTCCGTGGCGCCGGAGCTGACTGTGATTCCAGAGGGAACCGATATAGAGAGAGCCGGGGCTTTCAATACAGTATCCTTCCGGGCTCAAGCGGCGGCTTCAGACAGGAACGGCCTGGACCGGATGGAGTATCAGTGGGTGGAATCCGGCGCTTCTCCGGCAGATAATGGATGGCAGCAGGTGAATATCAAGAGCACCTCCGGAGAAGAGTACAGCCAGAGCTTTACGGCATCCGCCGACAGCGTGGCGCTGGTGAGCCGGGATTTATACGTCCGGGTATTTGACGTCCACGGGAATATGACGGAGAAGCAGATTACCATGACGGCAGACCCCGGCCGCGCCGTGGGACAGTACATTGTATCCGGAAACCCGCAGCTTCCCTCCGACAGCCATGACGTACTGATTTCCAGACCTTTGTCCACGTCGGAAGGCACAGGAGACACTGCAGCCACAAGGGCTTTGGTATCCATGGGGGACGAGACCTATGTGGGGGTATTTTCCTTTGACGGCGCTTCGGAAGAACCGGTAAGCCTTATGGACGAGACGGCGGCCGACTGGTATCAGGTGACGGTGGTGGACGGCGTCTACACGTCGGTGACTCCCGGCGGCGTTCCCCAATGGGGCAGCTATTACGGGACGGTAGAGGTGACGTTGTATTCCAGCCTGACAGACAGCCTGGTTCCGGTGGAGAATGAACAGCTGGAAAAGACAGACGATTTCACCGGACATCAGGACGCCGTACTGACCTTCAAACACGCCAGCAGGAACGACGGGGTTTACAGCGTATCCTTTGGCGCAGTACAGGATGCGGCCGGGCAGACTCTGGAGAGAAGGTATGATACGGAGAAAGGTATTTCCTATTCCGTGGTGAACCAGAGCCTGGCGGGAACAAGATATTTCTTTGACGTGTCTACCCTTATGATGCCGGAATGGAAACTGGAGGACATGGACTTTGAGGCTTCCTACGCGGTGGTCCTGAGGGCGGATAACGACGGGAACATCCTGGACGAGGAGGCGTCGGCCAGAATCCCGCTGTCCCGGAGCGCGTCCCAGGTGTTTTCCTTCCCGGCGGCGGATAAAGACGGAAATGCCTTTGCCACGGGAGTATACGCAGTAAAGGTACATATTGCCCAGAAGGAAGGCGGAACAAGAGACTTTTACGGAGACAGGCGGTTTGTGCTGGACGCCTCTGAAATGCCTGTCAGATTCGGCGTGTTTTCCTATTCGGCCAGCGCTGCAGTGACCATGGGCACCGGCACGCTGGACTGGAGCCGCGCGGCTTTAGACGGGCAGGTGCTTACCTCCGTCAATATCGGCGTGGCCCGTCCGGACAGGTACGGCATGTCCAATGAAGAAAGAGGCAATGTGGTGGAGGTGGACGGCCATCCCGGATATGTGACAGAGGTTCAGAACTCGCTGCAAAACAGCAGCGGCAACGGTTCCTTTACCTTTAATCTTTTGGCAGAGCTTCCGAAGGAGCCGGAAACCTATATCGGATATGCGCCCGGAAAGGTGGCGGAAATCCGGTACTGGAACGCGGCCAGCACAGGGGACCCGTCAACGGTAGCATATAAAACGGCTTATCCGGTAACAGTGGGCGGCAAAACCTGCTACGGAGTTCCTGTCACAGGATATTATGGATGGTACGGGGACGGCTCTACCGTGGTATCCGCTGAGGCGCTGACGGCGGCTTCTGTCGGAGACTTTAAGGTGGCCCTGGGTTCCAATACAATTTGTTACCAGCTCAAGATGGAGAACGGAGCCGAGTCGCCTGTATATCAGTTCCAGCTTAACCTGACGGAGCAGTCGCCCACTCTGGAGCTGAGCTACAGCTATGGTCCTACTGTGCTGGAGAAGGATTCCTGGACGGGGACGGACATTTATACCCGCCATACGGATTATATTGACGTGACCGTGGAAAACGCTTTTTCTCCCAACGGCGGGGTGAAGATATACCATGCCCTTTTGAAGTCTGTAAACGGGAGAAGGACCTGGACCTACGAGGAGGTGCCGGCCGGAGAGACCATCCGCTTATCCTCGCCGGGGGACGGGTACTGCGGCTCCGCCAGCACGTACATCCCCTCCTGGGGCGGAAACCCTTCTGTATACGAATTTATCTGCGCAGTCGACAGCGCGGGGAATATTATGTCGGCCTACCCCATCACCTATGGCGGAAACAATGAGGCGGATGAATATTATTACCACGTTACCGACAACATTGATATAAACGGAATCCAGAGCAAAACATGTGAGATTGGAATGACATGCGAGGCGGTGGGCGACGGCTCCTATGAGATTACGATAGAATCTACCGACTGGATGACGCTGGAGAAGATTGCAGAATCCATTACCGTGCAGGTGGACGGCAGGACGCCCTATACCATAAGCGACCTGTCGGACCATGAGCTGACGGCGGTGAACTCTGCCGGAATCATTGGCGTCACAAACGGAAGCAGCAACCGTTACGCCGGAAAAATCCGGTTTGCCCTTCCCTATGATTCTTCCGTGGAGGAGGGAGCCGTCATAAACCATACGGTGGCTGTCACCTTCAATGGAAGGAAAGACGAAACCGACCATGGACCTAATCTTTCGAAGAAGAGCCTTACCGTCAGCGCGGCCAATACAAAGCCGTCGGTTAGCCAGGCCGATACGGAGCCGGCCATTGGACAGGTGGGAGTCATAAGCAATGCTTATGTCAGGGAAGCGGGAACAAAGGGCAGCTTCTCCACAGCCTTTGACCTTCGGGCATATGAAAACGGCTCCTTCCATCTTACTGTGGAAGACCCCTACGGGCAGACCTACGAGCAGACTCTGGAGCTTGCGGGGATTCCTGAGGACCCGCAGGTATCTGTCTCCACGGAAGATTTTACGAAAGACCCGGTGACGGTGACGGTGAACAGCCAGGCTTATACACTGGGAGTGGAGGAGAGCAGCCTGCCGGAAGGCACGGTAATAGAGGGTAACGGAACGGGCAGGCTTGTCCTGACTGTCCCGGAAAACGGAAGCTTTTCCGTATACTATGCTCTGGATAAAGACCCGGTGGCGGCGGAGGACCGGAAATCCATAACCGTTGCCATAGACAACATTTACAATAAAGAGATTCTACCTGCCGTCGTCTGGGATTATTATGAGACGGTGGTTCCGGCGGAAGGCGGGGAGCAGGACGAGGTGAAGCTGGAGACGGTGGCCTACGGAGAGGCGAGAGCCGTCCTGGTGGATGAAAACGGCAGCGAGCTGATTGACCCCCGCACGGGCACGGCGCCGGTCTACGTCTTTGTGCCGGGCGGAGAAACGGAATATACCTTCAGCGGTTATGTGAACCAGTACGGGATGAAAGGGGAGGATTTTACGGTGACGCTTCCCGTTACCCTGCTGCCCTACCCTGATTCTGCGGCGGAGAAGGACACATACCGCCCTGATTTGGCTCTGACCGGTTATTCCATCCGGAACGGCGTATCTTCGGAGATTGAAGCGGCTTACCTGCAGGAGGATTCCGGACGGTCCGAGGAAAGCAATGTAGGTCTGTCTCTTTATGGAGAATACGGAAATTATGAGCCGGAGAATGTCTTTGAGGATGTAAATCTGCTTCTAGCAAAATTTGGATGGGCGGAAAGCTATCTGTTCCGTGTGGATATTGCAGACGAGAGTGCGGTTCGTTTGTTTATAAAGAAGGGAGCGGATGGCCCGGCGCCGGATTACGAGACAGGAACCAGCGATTCGATTCCCGGTGTGACTCTTCAGGGCAGGACTCTGCAGGCGGAGGAAAACGCAGAGTTTACTTTGTTTGCAGTGGATGAGAAGGGCAACAGCTCTTCGGTGTATTTAGAGCTTACGAACCTGGGAGAGCAGCCGGAGCCCGGTTATGTGACGGTGCTCACCAAAAACGGGGATGCGCGGATTTATCTGCTGCCGCCCAACATGGAGGGCGCTTCAGACCTGCAGATTACCAATGACGACGATAACGACGGCGTACCAGATGCAGAAACCGAGGACGATGAAAAGTCGCGGCTCTTTGGCTTCCCTTATCTGTCTGTCGTGAAAAACGGAATCCTGCCGGTTCATTATTCCTACGTTTATGAGGGAACCGCTTATACGGGAACTCTTAGAGTGGAGGTAAGCGGTGTAGATGAAAATCCGCCGTCCCTGCAGAAAACCACATGGTCAGCCAATTATGACGAAACAGGAGAGCGCTTCACCAATCAGGATATCAGCCTGCAGATGCAGTTTGACAAGGCCCTGGGAGAAGTGGAGCTGCAGACGAAGGACGGCCTTATCATCGGGCCGGAATCGGGAATGTCTGTTTCCTGGATGGAAAACAGGGCGACCATTGTATTTGAAGGCAATATACCGGAGGATACCAGAATGAAGGTGACGTCTGCCTTCAACGGAAAAGAAGCTGTCGTTGACATTCCGGCCGTCACTACCATTGACAAGAGGACGCCGGAGGTGACGGTAGACGAGGTGGCCTATGGCCCCAGCCACAGAACCGCCCAGATCACCATCAGGGCCGACGAGACAGGGGCAATCCTGCAGGAAAACGGAAAAACAGGAACCAGGACGGGAGATGCGACGGTCTTTACGGTAACTGTCCGTGAGAACGGCACCTTTACCTATACGGTGGTGGACAAGGGCGGCAATAAAAACAGCGTGACTGCCACAGTGACAGACCTGGTGACAGACGCCCTGACACTGGAGCTGAGCACGGCGGGAACCGAAGGCAGCATCATTGACCCGGAGAGCTACAAGCCTTCCGTGGGAGAGGTGCTCTATGCAAGGACAAACAGAGCTTCGGAAATTTCTGTAAACGGAGGAAGCCCTGAGAGGGCTGGCGCGGGAGAATGGGTGCCGGTAGTCATAGGAGAAGACGCAGAGGGGCTGTATCCTTCTGTCTATGCGGTGGACGACTACGGTAACGGAACCATCCTGCAGCTTCTCAGGATACCCATGGGAGACAGGACGGCGCCCAGGGCAGTGGTAAACAAGAGCCTTTTGTCTGCGTCTGTCCAGACAGGGGATGAAGAGCTGGAGGAAATGTTTAAAGCAAATCTGCTCTGCAGCGATGACACAACGCCCCAGTCCCGGCTCATTGTGGAATTTTCTTACAGCCGGGAAGGAAACAGGGAGAAGCTGCCTGTCTCCTACACGGTCAGGGACGAAGCGGGAAATGAGACGTCAGGAATCTTCTGGCTGCGGCTCTATGACGGGACAGAGCTTCAGGTAGCTGTGGACGGAAAGCTTGTCACCTGGGATGAGACGGTTCTTTTGGATTCCAGAAATCCGGTGATTACCGTCACCTCCAATGGGGAGCGATACAAGGTGGACATGAAAGCCGGCATCAAGACGGCGGCTCAGTTAAAGACAGGGGCTGTATCCGTCAGCGGTTACACGGGCCAGAAGGAAAAGACGCTGGACGTTACGTTCAGCAAGCCCGGATACTATACGTTCTGCCTGACCACGCAGGGACGGAAGACTTACCGTTTTGTGGTATATGTGGAAGAATAACAGACATGGATAGTGAGGAGCAGATATGAAGGCATTGTTAAAAAAAGGACTGGCGCTGGTTCTGGCAGCCGCCCTGTGGGTGACGGGAATTCCCGTCACCGCGCTGGCGGAGGAAACAGCTGCCGCCGGACCCAGTGACAAGCTGGAGCTTAAGGACGACTATATCAGCGTTACGGTTTCCGGTGAAAACGGCGGCTTTCTGATTGATACTGTGGCCGGAGATAAGCTGAAAAAATCAGATGACAACAAGTTTTTGGTTTATCCTTCCGAGGATTTCGACACTTCCTATACTTCTTTCCGCGTGACCAGGAAGGACGGCAGCGTAAAGGATTATATTTTTGGAAGAGATTACAGCTATGAGGGAATTGAAGGCGGGAAAGTGACGCTTTCGCAAGAAGGGAAGACGCTGATTGCTTCCTGGAGCGTGGAGGAGATTGCTGCTGAGCAGAGGCTGTCCCTTTTGGATGAAAGTGCAGCCCAGCACGGCATGGTTTCCATCGGCTATACCGTCACGGCTAAGAGCGACGAGGTGGCCAGCATACAGATGCGGCTCATGGTGGACACGGCTCTGGGATATCAGGATTATGCCGTATACGAGGTCCCCAACAGCCTTGGGGAATATTCCCATGTACGGACGGAGAAGCTTTTAGATAACCGGAACGGAGAGGCCTTTGACGGGATGTTCTACGGGGTCAATGATACGGGCGCGCCTACGGTGACGGCCTATACCTTGAACACGACCATCGACGGCCAGACCATTGCGCCCTATCAGGTCGCCTTTGGGCACTGGAATAACCTGGCGTCCACTGTATTCGATTTTGTGCCGGAAGAGGGGCTGGATTTTACAAATCCTTATAATGAGGCTTACATGACGGCAGACAGC
>ENA-UOJL01003788-UOJL01003788.1-human-gut-metagenome-genome-assembly--contig:-P47-NODE-3788-length-10167-cov-13.371737_pt1 | contig 10167 bp, 10 predicted proteins | sample MGYA00242347_ERZ723894 | MGnify/ENA metagenome assembly ERZ723894
CCAGACCGAACACGTTGTAGTCCTTGCCGGTGATCAGGGTCACGTCCAGACCCTGATGCTCGAACTTGTCAACGATCTTTTCCAGTTCTTCCTTCGGGGTGCCTTTCTTGGTGGAGATGATCATGGTTTATGGTTCCTTTCTGGTTTTAGAAAACCCTCTCCGTCATCGCTGCGCGATGCCACCTCCCCCGAAGGGGGAGATTTTATAGCGTGCCCGGGGCAGAACAGCTCCCCCCTCGGGGGAGCTGTCGCCGCAGGCGACTGAGAGGGTTCGTTTTTCACATCACGATATGGGCTTGGGAGGTGCCGTCTAGGCGCAGCAGCTGGGCCAGATAGGCACAGGCGTGCAGGTAACCCTGGGGTCCCTGGCCGATGAAATGGCCCTGACAGCCAAAGGACACCACGTCCGTTTTGCGGAAGGGCTCCCGCTCGTCCGGGGCGGTGAGTAGCACTTCCACGGCAGGCACACCGCACAGCCGCAGCGCGTCCAGAATGGCCACGCTGGTGTGAGCGTAGCCGCCGGGGTTGAGCACGATGCCGTCCACCCGTCCGGCGGCGGCCTGGATCTCGTCGATCAGGTCGCCCTCGTGGTTGGTCTGGCACACGTCGGTCTCAATGCCCATCTGGTCGCAGCCGGACTGCACATAGTCCATCATGCCGTTGTAGTCCAGCTCACCGGGCATGCCCGGCTCCGAGTAGCGCTGCAGGTTGACGTTGGGCCCGTTAAGAATCAAAAATTTCATCCAAAGCCTCCATGGCGGCCCGCAGAGCATCCTCCAGCGTGCCGGTATTGGGCACCACCGCGTCAGCGGCGGCCCGGTACAGCGGGCGGCGCTGGGCCTCCATGGTGCGCAGCGCCTCCATGCTGGAAGAGAGCGGGCGGCTGCCGCCCACGGCCAGTGCTTCCACCGGTCGGTCGATAAACAGCACCACGCCGTTCTGATGCAGGGCCCGCAGATTTTCGGGCCGCTTCACCACGCCGCCGCCGCAGGACAGCAGCTGGCGGTTCTCCTTGCCGAAGCGGGCGGTCTGCTCGGTCTCTTTTGCACGGAAGCCGTCCTCGCCCTCGGCGGCAAAGATGTCCGGGATGCTGCGCCCGTCGGCCTTGACGATCGCGTCGTCCAGGTCCACGAAGGTGCGGCCCAGCTGCTTTGCCAGCAGTTTGCCCAGCGTGGTCTTGCCGGAAGAAGGCATGCCGATGAGGGCAATGTTCAGCGTGTTCCGGCGCAGGGCCGCTGTGATGCGCCGGATCTCGGCGGGCGCGTCCTCGAATTTGCGGTCCAGGAAATATTCGGCCGCATACACGGCCTGTGCTACCAGCATCTCCAGACCGCCTACGGCCACCGGAACCCCGGCTTCTTCGGCCCGGAGGATGAGTTCCGTTTTGTCGGGATTGTATACCACGTCCACTACGGCTTCCAGCCCGGGCATGGCGGCCACATCCAGATTGCACACCCCCACATTGGGGTACATGCCGGCGGGGGTGGTGTTGATGACGATCTGTGCACCGCTGCGCACGGCTTCCGCATAACTCAGCTCGCCCGTTTCCGGGTCCGGATGGCGGCTGACCGTGAGCACCTTTGCGGCACCCTTGTCCCGCGCCACGGCGCTGGTGGTGTTGTGGGTGCCGCCGGTGCCAAGGATGAGCACCGTCCGGCCTGCAAAGTCCACGCCGCGGGCGTCGCACAGGTGGGCAAAGCCGAGGTAATCGGTGTTGTACCCGTACAGCAGGCCGTTCTTGTTCACCACGGTGTTCACGGCCCCGATGGCCTTGGCCCGGGGGTCGATGTAGGAGCAGTATTCCATGACCAGTTTCTTGTAGGGGATGGTCACGTTGATGGCCCGGAACTGCCGCTTGGTCAGAAAGGCACGGGCCTCTTCCTCGGTGGGCAGGGGGCACAGGTCGTATTTGTAGCCGCAGAGCATCTCGTGGATGATCTTGGAGTAGGAGTGGCCGAGCCTTGCCCCGATAAGTCCGTATTCCATATCAGTCGTCCTCCTTGCGGAAGCTGGTGGGGTGGGTCATCCAGGCTTCGCCGTAGCGGGCCGTGAGCAGGTCGGCCACCGCCAGTGCGGCGGAGCAGGTCTGCACGATGGTGGCCCGGGGCACGATGCAGGGGTCGTGACGGCCCTGAATGGACAGCTCGGCGTTCTTTTTGGCGAGGTAATCCACGGTGTCCTGCTGCTTGTAGATGCTGGGAGTGGGCTTGACCACTGTGCGGAACACCACGGGCATGCCGTTGGCGATGCCGCCGTTGATGCCGGCATTGTGGTTGCTGGCGGTGACCACGGCCCCCTCCGGCGTCATGCGGAAGGCGTCGTTGGCCTCGGAACCCCGCAGCCCGGCAAAGTCGAACCCGGTGCCGAACTCGATGCCCTTGACGGCGGGGATGGAGAAGGCCAGATGGGCGATCTTGCTTTCCACGCTGTCAAAGTACGGCTCACCGATCCCGGCGGGCAGGCCGAGGATGGCGGTCTCCAGCAGGCCGCCCACACTGTCGCCGTCAGCCCCGGCGGCGCGGATGGCGGCCTTCATGGGCTCCTCCACGGCGGGGTCCAGCACGGCAAAGCCTTCCGGTTTGTCGGCCAGGGCTTCCACCTGTGCGGCCAGCGCAGCGGCATCGTCCAGCGCAAAGCGGGTGTCGGAGATGCCTGCACAGGCGGCGATATGGGTGGAGATGTCGATACCGGCCCGGCTCAGCGCACCCAGCACGACGGCACCGCCGGCCACGAGGGCAGCGGTGACCCGGCCGGAGAAGTGGCCGCCGCCCCGCGCATCCTGAAACCCGTGGTACTTGGCATAGGCGGTGTAGTCGGCGTGACCGGGACGCAGCAGGTCGGCGGTCTTGGCGTAATCGGCGCTGCGGGTGTTCTGGTTTTCCACCATCAGCGCAATGGCGGTGCCGGTGGTGCAGCCGTTCACTACGCCGGACAAAAACTGCACGGCGTCTGCCTCGGTGCGGGGAGTGGACAGGCCGTCGCCCCGGGCGCGGCGTTTGTCCATACAGGCGGCCACAAAGGCTTCGTCCACCGGGACCCCGGCGGCCATGCCGTCCAGCACGGCTCCGATGGCCTGACCGTGGCTTTCGCCGAAAATGGTCAGCGAAAGGTCGCTGCCAAAGGTATTTTTCATGGTGTCAGTCCTCCATGCCCAGCAGGGGACGCAGCCCCTCCACGGGGATGGTCTCGGCCCGCCAGCAGCCCAGACCCGGCACCTTGATCACCGTGATCTGGCCGCCCTGGGCCTTTTTGTCGTGCAGCATCTCAGTCAGCACCTTTTCCTTGTTGTAGGTGGTACGCACAGGCAGGCCGAGGCGGCGGTACACCGCACGCACCCGCTTCTGCAGGGCCTTGGACTCGATCATGGGCAGCATGCCCAGCGCCACGCACTCGCCGTGGAACAGGCCCACGGTGCGGCGGCCCTTGATGCCCTTGACGGCCTCGATGCCGTGGCCGATGGTGTGGCCGAAGTTCAGCGCCTTGCGCATACCCTGCTCGGTTTCGTCCTGCTCCACGATGCCCTTCTTGAACCGCAGGCTGCGGCAGATGATCTCGCCGATCTGGGCGTCGATGTCGCCCTTCTCAAAGATGGCGAACAGCTCCGGGTCGGCCAGCAGGCTGGCCTTGACGGCTTCGGCCAGGCCGTTGATGTAGTGGCGGCGGGGCAGGGTGGACAGGGTGTCCGGGTCCACGATGACCAGTTTGGGCTGCCAGAAAGCACCCACGATGTTCTTGGTGTCGCCCAGGTCCACGGCGGTCTTGCCGCCGATGGAGGAGTCGATCATGGAAAGGGTGGTGGTGGGGCAGTTGATGAAGTCGATGCCGCGCATATAGGTGGCAGCGGCAAAACCGGCCAGGTCGCCCACCACGCCGCCGCCCACGGCCACGACCAGGTCACCCCGGCCCATGCCGAAGTCCAGCATCTGGCGCAGCACGCTTTCCAGAATTTTAAAGCTCTTGCTGGCTTCACCCTGGGGCACCGTGATGATGCGGGCGTCCTTGCACTGGTCGGCCACCCTCTGGGCATACTGGGCGGGCACGCCGCTGTCGGTGACCACGGCCACCCGGCGGTCCAGCCGGGCAAACTGGTACAGGTTTTCCAGCGAGCCGCTTTTTACGATGATGTCATAGCTGCGCTCGCCCAGATTCATGGTGAGTTTGGTTCCGATAAATTCGCTCATTTTGTATACACTCCTAACAAACGCACGGTGCGGCAGGTGCGGTCCAGCTCATGCAGCAGGGCACCGGTCTCGTCGGCGGTGGGGTCGCCCACCAGCTCGACATAAAAATAATATTCAAACGGCACATGAGGCATGGGCCGGCTCTTGATGGATTCCATGTTGAAGCCGCTGGCGCCAATGATCTGGATCACCTCGGCCAGTTTGCCGGGCTTGTTGTCCACGGTGAACAGCAGCGAGAAGCGGTTGCCCGCCGTGGGCTTTTCGCGGCTGATCACGATAAAGCGGGTGGTGTTGTCGCCGTCGGTGTTGATGCGGGGCACCAGCACCTCCAGCCCGTACAGGGCAGCGGTCTCGGCGCTGGCAATGGCGGCTTTGGTCTTGTCGCCGCTTTCGGCCACGAACTTGGCGGCCATGGCGGTGTTGAGCATGGCGGTGGCCGGCAGATGGAACTGCTTTAAGAAGGTTTCGCTCTGGGCGATGGCCTGCTGATGACTGTACACGCTGCGGATCTCGGCAAGCTGGGTGCCGGGCAGCACCAGCAGGTTCTGGGAGATGGGCAGGTCGTACACGTCCACCACCCACAGGTCGGGGTGATTGTAGCACAGGTCCAGCACGGCAGAAACATCGCCCGCGTGGCTGTTCTCAAAGGGCACCACGCCGTGGGCAGCGTCACCCCGCTCCACGGCGGCGAATACCTCGTCCCAGGTGGGGCAGCTCACGGCCTCGGCGTGGGGGAACAATGCCCGCAGCGCGATGTGCGCAAAGGCCCCCTCCACGCCCTGATAGGCGGCGCGGTTCTGGCCCAGAATGAGGGCTTCGTACTGCTTGGCCACGTCCATCATGTTCTGGACATGGTCTTTATAATAAGGGCGCAGCGCCGGGGCATGGATGCGGGCGGCGGCCTTTTCCAGCACGGCGGCTTCCCGCGCGGCATCAAAGATCGGCAGGCCGTGGGCACGCTTGTACTCGGCCACCTGCAGCACAGCGGCCATGCGCCGCTCAAACAGGGCAGCCAGCTGGGCGTCCACTTCGTCGATCTCGGCACGGGCTTGTTCCAGTGCGTCCATGGGGGTCACATCCTTTATGTCTGGTTTGGGTACGATACCCAGTAAGTATACCATAACCGGGACGAAGAAACAACAAAGGGCCCCTGCTTTCAGAGTGGAGAATATTTCAAATCAGTCCTATGAAAAAAGACGAAAATAGAAAACAGAACTCCCCCTGTCGGCTTTGAAGGGAGCCGGGCAGAGGGAGCAAAAGGTGCTTATCGGTTCTTCCGCAGGTCCTCGCGGCTGCGGGCGGTACCGTAGTACCGCCCGTAGGGGTTGTCGAGGTCGGCGGCGCGGGGCGCGGACGGCTGCGGGGGCTTTGCGGGGGCCGGGGTGCGGTCGAACACGAACCGGCGAGCGCTCTGCCCGCTCTTTATGCGGAAGCGCATGGCCTCAGCCCTCCTTGGTCACGGTGGAAACGGCCCCGGCGGTCAGGGCCTGCCAGAGCGCTTCGCCGTCGGACAGCAGGTCGTCAGCGTCCTTGGTCCAGGCACCCCGGATGCCGATGTAGTAGTGGCTCAGCAGTTCCTGACTGGAGCCGCTGTCGTTCTGCACGGCGTCGGAGGTGTAGTCCCCCAGGTCCAGCCCGGCCAGCACGGGGCAGTCGTCCCAGTGGTATACCATATTCCACCAGTCGTTGTCTGCGTCGGACTGGGGCAGGCTGCCGTCCAGATACCGCAGGGTGCCGGTGGTGCTCTGGAACCCGGCCGGGTCGTAGAGGATGAAGATGGAGCTCAGGGCACCCTGAATGTCGGTGGACAGTTTGGTGGTGCCGGCCATGTCAAGGTAGGCGTCCGAGTCATCGTTGCCGAAGTTCATGGTGTAGACGTTCAGCTTGACCACCACCTTGCCGTCGCCGTTCCGATCTTCGCCGTAGGCGGCAAGGGCGTCCTGCAGGGCGGTCTGGGTGGCCTCCGGCAGGTAGTGGGGGGCCACCACGGCCACATTGTAGTCGGCGTGGGTGGTAAAGAAATACTGCCCGATGAAGCAGTAACCCACAAAGGCCGCGGCAATGCCGAGGATGATCACCCATTTCAGGTTGTAGTCCCACCAGTTGGCCCAGCGCTCCTTGCGGGTGTAGGCGCGCTTTTTGCGCGGGGTGAGGTCTTTGGGGTCGATGTCGCGTTCGTAACGGTAACTTGCCATGGGACGGTGTCCTCCAGAATGTTTATTTCAGCTTGGCCAGAATGGTCTGGCGCACGGCTTCCGGCAGCTGCTTCTGCTCAGCCTTGCTCATACCGGCGGTGCGGATGGGCGGCAGGATGCAGATGTGCACCCGGCCCGGGTGGCAGCGGTTGCCGTTGTTCTCAAACAGGGCACGGGCACCGGTCATGGCCACCGGAACCACCGGGGCACCGGTCTTGACCGCAATGCGGAATGCGCCGTTCTTGAACTCGCCGACACCGCCCTCTTCGCCCTTGTAGCGGGTGCCCTCCGGGAAGATGACGAAGCTGCGGCCGCTCTCCACGATGGCGGTGGCGTCGTTCAGGGCGCGCACCGAGGCGCGCAGGTCGTCACGCTGCACGAACACGCAGCCCAGCAGCTTCATCCAGCGGTTCAGCAGGGGAATTTTTCCCAGCTCTTCCTTGGCCAGGATGCCGTGGGGCTTGTCGAGGCTGGCCAGCAGCAGGGGGATGTCGTAGTAGCTGCGGTGGTTGCCCACGAACACGCAGGGGCCTTCCTTGGGGATGTTCTCCAGCCCTTCCACGGTCAGGGTAACGCCGGTCACCTTCAGGATGCCGCGGCTCCAGCGGGGGATGTGACGGTCCACCAGCTGCTCCACCGTCTCGGTGTCGCCGGCGGCCAGGGCCCGCTCGCCCCGGCGCAGGGTGCCGTAGTGTACGATCATGTAGCCGAACAGATACAGAAACATCGCAATGGTGCGAAAAATACTCATAAATTCTCCTCCTTATGGCATGGGGATGCCAGAGCCATTGTAACATACTTTTGCAGAAAAAGGGAGAAAAAATACTTTTTTTACAATTGGGTGGCCTGTACCCTTGCAAAATTGACAAAATCCGGGTATATTTATATCTGTAAAGCCAGCACAATGGCGCTTTCCGGCTGCGGCGGCCTGCTGCGGAACGGAAAGGAAAGAACGAGGTAACCACAGCATTATGGGTCTGTTTCCTTCTGCAAACGATTTCAAGGCGGGCAAGGGCGTTGAAAAGGACGCTCCCCGCAAGACCGGCATCGGCCGCTTTTTTGAGCTGGTAGGGCGCGACATGAACAGCATGTTTCTGGCAAACCTGCTCACCTGCCTGGGCTTTGTGCCGGTGATCAGTCTGGTGTATATTGGCTTCCTGATGAACAACCTGCCGGTCATGCTGATCAGCGCCGCCGTGGGCGGCATCCTGGCCGGGCCGGTGCTGGCCGGGATGTACGACACCGTGCTGCGCGCCCTGCGCGACGAGGCCGGCTACTGGTGGGTGACCTACCGCAAGGCCTTCAAGCGCAACTTCAAGGCCAGCATCCTGCCGGGTGTGCTGTACTGCGTGGTGGTCACGCTGCAGATCTTCCTGGTCTATTTCTGCTTCAACATGCTGTATCACGGCACCAACGTGGGTGTGCCCCTGTGGGTGGCCACGGTGCTGAATCTGCTCATCTTCCAGATGCTGTTTGCCTACATGTGGCCGCAGATCGCCCTGCTGGACCAGCCCCTGAGCCTGACGCTGAAGAACAGCATCAACTGCATGATCGCTTTCCTGCCCCATGCACTGGCAGCGTCCATCGTGCAGATCCTGTTCTGGGGCGTGGTGATCCTGTGCATGCCGCTGGGCCTGCTGCTCATGCTGGTGTTCGGCTTCTGGTTCGTCACCGAGGTGTCCTGTCAGATCGTGTACGGCGACCTGGACCGGGTGTTCCACATCGAGGAGAGCATCCGCAAGCTGAAGGATGCCGAGCTGGAAGCTGCCCTCCGCGAGGATTACGCCGCCGCGGAGGACGATACCGAGAAATGATCCCGCCTGTGCTGCGTGCGGAAAGGAGACTGGCCGGATGATGGAACAACGCAACAATCTGGTCCTGCAGGGCACCGAGACCTTTTCCCGCGGGCAGCTGGACAACCTTGCGCTGGAAAACGGCAGCCTTGTGCTGGACAGCGTGGCCGGACGCAGCCTGCAATACGGCAGCTACACCACTCCGGAATTTGCCATGCCGGCGTTCTGCAACCTGAGTGTGAGCTGGAACGCCAGCGCCCCCCACAACACCATGGTGGAGGTGCGGTGCCGGGTGTATGCCGGAAATGCCTGGACCGGCTGGATGAGCTTTGGCAAGTGGGCACCGGATTACCCCCGGTGCAGCACCCACGCCCAGAGCGAGGACGGCATGATCTTCCTGATGGGGGACACCGTGACGGTGGCCACCCCCGGCGGCGGCACCGGTGTGCAGCTGCAGGTGAACCTTTCCACCAACAACGATAAAGTGACCCCGGCGGTGCGGCTGCTGGCGGTGGCGGTGCGGCCCCTTACCTGGGAAAAGCACCACGGCCACCCGCTGAACCGGCGGCTCTACCTGCCGGAATACTGCCTGAACACCCACGACCCCAGCTTTGGCCGGGAGATGGATCTGCCGCTGATCATGGCGGCCCTGATGAACCGCTGGGGCGAGGATATCCTGCCCGAAGAGGTGGCCTATATCATGGAGGATATGGCCACCAGCAGCACCGCCAACGCGGCCTTTGCGGCGGCAGCCGCAGGCTGCTGCGGCTACCCCTGCTGGCAGGCCTGGATGGACCTTGCCGACCTGCGTGCCCAGATCCACGACGGCTGCTCGGTGGCCGTGCAGGTGGAGCGCCGCATCCGCGGCCAGCGCGACCCGGCCCGGGTGTGGATGGGGCTGCGGGGCTTTGGCCATGACGATGCCGTGATGGCGGACTACGTTCTGCTCAACGACCCCACCGCCGACACCGACGGTGCCGTGAACTGTACCATGGCACTGGTGGATTTTATGCGCTACTTTACCGGCCGCGCCATTGCGCTGCGGGCAAAACCCCGCGACCTGGCGGCCAACCGGCCGCTCCGCCTCCGGTGTGAGCTGGAGCCGGGGCAGCAGCCGGGTACCTATTATTTTTCCCAGCACGGGCAGCGGGATGCGCTGCCGGACAACTTTGCCGGATGGATCGCGTGTGCTGCCCACGACGGGGTGGCGCACGCCACCACAGCACACCGCAGCTTTGTGCGCATGGAGCGCACCGAGGACGGCGGCGTGCGTTTTCTGCCGGAAGTGCTTGCCGCAGGCGGGCGCTTCAGCGTGTATGCCGTGGACCAGACCGGCAGGATGCGGGTAGCGGAGGTACGGCTGCCAAAGCCGCACCCCGCACCGGAACAACCAGTCACCCAAGCGCAGGACAAGCCGGACACCGCTCCGGCTGCACCCGGAGCTTTCGGGCAATAAATCGACATGGGAGGAACACATTATGGCAAAGACGATCATTACTTTGGGACGTGAGTACTGCACGGGCGGCCGTTACATCGCTGAGGATGTGGCCAATGCACTGGGCATCAAGCTTTACGACAAGGAACTGATCACCATGGCAGCAAAGCATTCCGGCTTGTCGGAAGAAGCCGTTGCCGCCAGCGAAAAACGGCACACGCACAGCCTGCTGTACAGCCTGTACACCATGGGCAACGAGCTGCCGCTGGGCGATCAGGTGTTCATTCTGCAGAGCCGCATCATCAAGCAGCTGGCCGAGGAAGGCCCCTGCGTGATCCTGGGCCGCTGCGGTGACTATGTGCTGCGGGAACGCCCGAACGTGCTGCGCGTGTTCGTGTACGCCCCCAAGGAGTGGCGGCTGGAATACGCCAAGACCAACCCCCTGGTCAAGGCCAAGGACGCCAAGGGCATCAAGGAGGAAGTGGAAAAGACCGACCGCAACCGTTCGGCCTACTACAACTACTACACCCAGAACCGCTGGGGCGATGCCCACAACTATGATC
>ENA-UOJL01003789-UOJL01003789.1-human-gut-metagenome-genome-assembly--contig:-P47-NODE-3789-length-10166-cov-3.942241_pt1 | contig 10166 bp, 10 predicted proteins | sample MGYA00242347_ERZ723894 | MGnify/ENA metagenome assembly ERZ723894
GCCACTGCCCGAACTGCGGCATTGACGTTTCTATGTATAAGAAAGCTGTTATGGCTTCAAATGCATATTATAATCTCGGACTTTCAAAAGCAAAAGTAAGAGATTTGTCCGGTGCAGTAGAAAGCCTGAAGATGAGTATAACAATAAATAAAAAAAATATATATAAAAGAAATCTTTTAGGACTTGTATATTGTGAGATGGGCGATGTTGTTGAAGCATTAAGCGAATGCGTTATAAGTAAAAATATCCAGCCTGATAATAACTGTGCAGAAGATTATATAACTGACATCCAGTCAAACCAGAATAAATTTGAGCTTGTTACTTCAACAATTAAGAAGTATAATCTGTCTCTCAGATATGCCAAAGAAGGCAATACCGATATGGCACAGATTCAGCTCAAAAAGGTTGTTTCACAGAATCCAAGACTTTTAAAGGCACAGCAGCTTCTTGCTCTTATTTATATAAAAGAAAAGGAATACAGCAAAGCCAGAAAATGTCTTGCTTCTGTATTGAGAGTTGATAGAAATAATACACTTGCACAGCTTTATATGCAGGCTATCGATGAAGAATTATCATCTAAAAAGAAAGAATCGCAGTCATCATTGAAGAAGAGAAATAAAGATGATGATAGAAAGCCGTTAAGCGGTAATGATGTAATCCTTCCGCGTTCATCATATAAAGAGCCGAGCAATGGTGCCATAACGATTATAAATATACTTGTTGGTGTTGCAATAGGAGCAGCATTGATATGGTTTCTTATCATACCGTCAAGATACAGGGGGCTTACATCGGAATATAATAAGAGCCTTCAGGAATACAGCGAACAGCTCTCATCTGGCAATGTAGAGCTTAATTCGCTTCAAAACCAGCTCGATTCTGTAAAGAAAGAAAAAGAATCGTTAGAGACACGTCTGTCACAGGTAAGCGGTGCAGACGGCAATAATAAGCTGTTGACTGCTGTTATAAAAGCAGCTAACTTATACATTTCAAATGATTCAACAGGTGCGGCAGAGGCTATTGCTGATGTTGATGTAAGTTCACTCCCTGTTGAAGAAGCAAAGACACTTTATAATACAATATCAGGTGCTACAATGATGAATGCGGCAAATGATTTGTATAACAGAGGAATGACGGCATATAACAAGGCTGACTACACAACGGCATCAGATTTGCTTGTGAGAGCTTATAAGTGTGACAAGACAAAAGCCGATGCAGTTTTCTATGCGGCAAAGAGTTATGTTGCACTTAATCAGCCGGATAATGCTAAAAAATACTATCAAATTATAGTAGATGAATTCAAGAGCAGCGGATATGTAACAGAAGCACAGGCTTATGTACAGTCACACTGATGTTGAAAAATATACGTAAAAGAGAAGACCTGACAGGAATGAAAGCCTGTCAGGTTTTTTGTTACGGAAAAATATAGTTATAATCAAATGGAGGTTGACAGGAATGCAGGAAGAACATGTTGCTGTTGCAGACGGAGAAAATGAAGTAAGGCACACGGATTATATTTACATGGTGTCGGATAAAATGCTTGTTATAAGCATGATAGCGGAACTTGACCATCATCTTGCGGATGAAATGAGAGAAGTGATTGATGATGTCATTGATGTAAGAGGCGTAGAAGATATAATATTTGATTTCAGCAGAATAAATTTTATGGATAGTGCCGGAATAGGTCTTATAATGGGACGGTACAGAAAAATCCATGAAAAAGGCCGGATATATGTTGCCGGTGCAGGGGAAGGAATATCAAGAATACTCCTTATTTCAGGACTTCATAAGCTTGTAGTTGTAAGCAGTGATGTAAATGATGCGGCGAAGAAAATATTAGAAGGTAAAAGGGGAAATTGAAATGAATAAAAATAGTAACAGCTTTGAAATTATATTTGATTCAAAATCCGAAAATGAAAGTTTTGCAAGAGTTGTTGTTGCGGCATTTTGTACAAGATTAGATCCGACATTAGAAGAAATCTCTGATATAAAAACTGCTGTATCGGAAGCGGTAACAAACTGTATAGTCCATGGATATGAGGGAAGAGAAGGCAAAATAAGCCTGAAATGTGAGCTTAATGATAATGAACTGACAATAGAAGTACATGATGACGGAGTTGGAATAGATGACATAGAAAGAGCAATGGAGCCAATGTATACATCAAAGCCACAGCTTGAGCGTTCAGGAATGGGATTTTCATTTATGGAGGCATTTATGGATGAGTTACATGTCAAATCAGGAAAGCACAGCGGTACAACCGTGATGATGAAGAAAAAAATAGGAGTAAATAATTAGTGGATTGGGTGTGGTTATATGAATCATACTAAGGAACTGATAGAAATGGCACATGGAGGAGATAAAGCAGCCAGAGAGAAACTGATTGTTGAAAATATGGGACTGATATGGAGCATAGTAAAGCGATTCGCGGGGCGTGGCTATGAACAGGAAGATTTATTCCAGATAGGCAGCATTGGACTTATAAAAGCTGTTGATAAGTTTGACACATCATTTGATGTACAGTTTTCGACATATGCTGTACCAATGATTTCGGGAGAAATCAAGCGTTTTTTAAGAGATGACGGAATGATAAAAGTAAGCCGTTCGATGAAAGAGACCGCATACAAAGCTTATATTGCGAGGGAGAAAATGGAGGAAAAACTTAAAAGAGAGCCAACACTTACCGAGATAGCGGCAGAAATCGGAGTTACATCAGAGGAACTTGCACAGGCATTTGATGCATCGGCACAGATAGAGTCACTCCACAAAGTGATTTATCAGGGGGATGGAAGTGATATTTCACTTATGGACAAGCTTCCGTGTGAAGACGACCCATGTGAAGATATGATGAACCGCATGGTGCTGGAAGAGATGCTCTCAAAGCTTGATAAAAAAGAACGCCAGCTTATTTATATGCGTTATTATCAGGATAAAACGCAGACGGAAATAGCTGGAATTCTTGGTGTTTCGCAGGTTCAGGTATCAAGGCTTGAGAAAAAAATACTAAAAAAAATGAAATCCGGTGAATAAATGTCCTGTTGGAAAGCCATGCTAAAAACGAGGAGATGATGTCAAAATGAGTGAAACGGTATATATAAAAACAGACAAAAATATCGAAGTTTCAAAACGCATGGTATTAATTGGTGATGTTGCTGATGTATATTGCAGCGATAAAAAGATGGAAAATGATATAAAACATATATGCCTTATTATACTCGATGAAGTTGGCGTGAATAAAATAAAGAAAAAGAGAGTATGTCTTTCATTTATGGATATTGTAAAAGCTGTTGCAAAAAAATATCCTGATGCCGATGTGAATAATCTTGGTGAAAATGATTTTATTGTGGATTACATTTTGGAAAAGAAACATTCAAAGTTTCTGCAGGGATTATTAATAGCATTTGTGGCTGCATTTACATTTGTCGGGAGCATGTACGCAATTATGGCATACAACAATGATGTAAGTACCATTGAAATATTTGAGAAAGTGTATGAGATATTTGGAGCAGACAATGCACAACAGGTAAAACTGCTGGAAATAACGTATGCTGTCGGTCTTGCACTTGGAATTATAATTTTCTATAACCATTTTGCCGGGGTGAGGCTGTCAGGGGAACCTACACCTATAGAAGTTGAAATGGATAAATATGAAAAAGATGTTGATGATACGCTTATTGACAGAAAATCCAAAACAGAACAGAAAGGAAAGAAAGCATGACAGTATTTCTGGCTTTTTTTGGACTGGCAGCAGGTGCGGTTACAGCAGCAGGATATTTTGCACTTATAACAAGTGTTGGAATGATAAACAGGGCAGCAGCATCAACAGGAACAACAAAAAGCATATTTTTTTATGAAGAATGTCTGCTATTTGGAGTTGTAACAGGAAACTGCCTGTCAATGTTTAATATCAGTATAGATATTGGTACAGCAGGTATTGTGATGTATGGAGTATTTTCAGGAATGTTTATAGGACTGCTTGTTGTAAGCCTTGCAGAGACACTGAAAGCACTGCCTATATTTATAAGGCGTGTAAGAATCGGTTCAGGGCTTGGCATCATAATTCTTATGATTGGTCTTGGAAAAGCAGCAGGTCATATAATTTATTATTTTTTCCTTTATTAATCCGGTATACCATTAATCTAACCTATGTAGGAGGCGGCAGAATGATTCGTGATGTAGAAAAAAGAAATAAAAATTATAACGCATATGTTGAGCAGGTAACGCCAAAGGCCAGCTGTCTTAAAAATTGTATTAAAGCATTTATTACAGGTGGTGCAATATGCCTTTTTGGCCAGATTCTTATAGAACTATTTAAAAATGCAGGGATGGCAAAAGATGAGGCGTCACTTTGGACGACGATTTGCCTTGTCCTTGCAAGTAATATCCTTACAGGTCTTAATATTTATCCTCTGATAACAACATGGGGCGGTGCGGGAAGTCTCGTTCCGATAACAGGATTTGCAAACAGTGTTGCAGCACCTGCGATAGAATATAAGGCTGAGGGAGAAGTATTTGGAATCGGATGCAAAATATTTACGATAGCCGGACCGGTTATTCTTTATGGAATATTTTCATCATGGATAGCCGGGCTATTATATCTGCTTGCAAAATTATGGATGTAGGAGGTGATAGTGTGCAAAAAGGAAGTCAGAGCTTTAAGTTTGATATACCTGTATACATTGAACAAACCGCATCGGTAGTGGGCGAAAAAGAGAGTGAAGGTCCGCTTGGCAGAATGTTTGATGTTGTGATAAAAGATCCAATGTCAGGAAAAGATAACTGGGAGCAGGCAGAAAGTGCCTTGCAGGAGGCTGTAGTAGACAAGCTTCTTATGAAAACATCATACAAAAAAGAACAGATAAGATATATATTATCGGGAGATTTGTTAGGACAGCTTATAGCGACGTCTTTTGGAATAAGTAAATATGAAATTCCGCATTTCGGAATATATGGTGCATGTTCGACATTTGGAGAAGCGTTATCACTTGGGGCACTTATAATCTCTGCGGGTGCGGCCGACAGACTCATATGTATGGCATCAAGCCATTTCGCAAGTGCGGAAAAACAGTTCCGTTTTCCTCTTGAATATGGAAACCAGCGTCCTAAGGCTTCCACCTGGACTGTCACGGGAAGCGGAGCGGCAGTTATTACAAACGAGAGGCAGCCTGTGGCCATTACAGGTATTACAACGGGAAAAATCATAGATTATGGTGTCAAAGATTCAATGAATATGGGTGCCTGCATGGCACCGGCAGCTGCAGACCTGATTGTGGCAAATTTTAAGGATTTTGAGACGGATGAAAAATATTATGACAGAATCATAACAGGAGATTTAGGAACGGTAGGAAGAGAAATACTTATAAATCTTGTAAAAGAAAAAGGTTATGATATTTCGCAGATTCATATGGACTGCGGAATTGAAATATTTGACCCGCAAAAACAGGGAACACATGCTGGCGGAAGTGGATGCGGCTGCAGTGCGGTGGTGTTTAGCTCATATATAATTGACAATGTAAGAGATGGAAAATGGAAAAGAATTTTATTTATTCCGACAGGGGCATTGCTGTCAACAGTAAGTTATAATGAAGGGCAGAGTGTTCCCGGAATTGCACACGGAGTGATTGTTGAACATGTATAAAAATAATATACAGTATGTGGAAATTATTAAATGTGTATAGGGAGGCAGAATGGTATTTGTAAAAGCATTTGTCATAGGCGGTCTTATATGTGCCGCAGTACAGATTCTTATGGAAAAAACCAAGCTGATGCCGGGCAGGATAATGGTTCTTCTTGTATGCTCCGGCGTAGTTCTGGGGGCTGTCGGTTTATATGAACCGATTCTTGAATTTGCAGGAGCTGGGGCATCAGTGCCACTTCTTGGATTTGGCAATGTTTTATGGAAAGGAATTAAACAGGCAGTTGACGAATCTGGTTTTCTTGGGCTTTTCAAAGGCGGGTTTACCGCATGTGCCGTAGGTGTATCATCGGCATTGATATTCGGATATATTTCGTCATTGATATTTAAACCTCATATGAAGAAAAAATAAGCGGATGGGAAGTGATTTCCCATCCGCTTTCTGTTATCGTCTCGTTGTACCTGACGTATTGCTATTGCTGGATGTTGTAGGTTTTGTAGAAGACGGAGCAGTTGTACTATGTGTGGTTCCTGAAGAATTGCCTGAGCTTGTGCTTCCTGATGATGAACCGCCGTGTGCAGTACATACCTTTGAAAGCTGTTCCTCGGTAATTGCATATTCCTGATCCCATGTAGTATAAGTTGTCTCATCTTCATTTGAAGGATTCTTAACAATCGCAGCTTTTTTAATCATAATCTTAGTAGTCTTGTGAGGACAGTTTGCAGATGCGATTTTGCCTGTGTCATCACAGATAGTTACTTTAATATGAACATCACATGTATCGGTCGGATTATTATCCTTAGAGAAATATTCTGTCACAAGCTGTGAACCTCTTGGATCCTGGTCGCATAAGCCTGCTACAGGAAGCTTTCCTGACTGTGAGCATACCTCTGTTTCTACTATATCATCCGGTTTTTCAAAAGAACCTGTAGGAAGATTATCGTGAATTTCCTGCATTATTGTACGCCACATTTTTCTGTGGTCAATATATCCTGAAAGTTCCTTTGAGTTATCATCATATCCGAGCCATATAGCAGCTGTATAATAAGGTGTATAACCGCAGAACCATTTATCTGTTACAATCTGTGTAGTACCTGTTTTTCCGGCTGTAGGCTGATTGCTTAAAGCAGCAGCTTCTGCAGTACCGGCAGCAGTAACTGATTCAAGTGCGTTAGTTAAAAGCCATGAAGTTGATTTCTTCAAAACAGTATGTGTAAGAGGCTGTGTATTGTCAAGGATAACATTGCCGTCTTTATCTTTGACCTGTGTATAATAAACAGGCTGCGTATAAGTTCCCTGATTTGCGATAGCTGCGTATGCAGCACACATTTCAATATTGTGTACACCATATGTCAGACCGCCGAGTGCGAGTGAAGGGACAACATCATGGTTGCCGTTGACAGCTTCCTTAGGTGAAATAAGTGTTGAAAAACCGAATTTCAGAAGGTAGTTAAAACCAACCTGAGGAGTAATCTGAGCAAGTACCTTGACAGCAGGTACGTTTTCGGAGAGTTTTAAAGCTGTTCTTACAGACATAAGACCTCTGTATTCACCCACAAAATAATTCTTTACAAGCTTTGAATTTTCACCCGGATAATAGTAAGGTGCATCATCAATAGCTGTTGCAAGAGTAATAGCACCTGTATCAAGTGCAGGACCATAATCAGCGAGAGGTTTTATTGATGAACCCGGCTGACGCATAGTATCAACGGCTCTGTTAAGAGTACGGTTGCCGCTCTTTTCACCACGGCCTCCAACGATTACCTTAACCTGGCCTGTATGCTGGTCCATAATTGTAAATGACATCTGAGGCTGTACTATATAAGAAATGCTCTCAGAAACAACTTCTCCTCCATTTGCAAGTATAGAATTTTTGTATTCATCAATATAAGTCTGTGCATCATCTTTGTCTTTAAAGATGAGAGTGAAATTACTCTGACCTTTGTCTTTTTTGTAATAATCCAAAAGACCATAATGAGAATAGTAATTGACATTGCCTTTTGTATCTTTTACAGCAAGCGAATATGAAATAGAAAGCTCAGTATTGTCAGGATAATAGCCAGGGTCGTTAATAACGTTATCAGCTATCTGCTGCATTGACATATTCTGTGTAGAATAGACCTGAAGACCATTCTTGTAAATCATGTTGGTTGCCTGTGTCTCAGTATATCCTTTCTGCTCCATAAGATCCTTTATAAGCTGGTCAATAAGAGCATCAACAAAGTAAGAATATGTTGAACTTGCAACTTCAATCTTTCTGTCCTGGATTCTTGCATACACATCATCAGAAACTGCCTCGTCATATTCTGCCTGTGAGATATATCCCTGGTTACGCATATTATTAAGAACCTTTAACTGGCGCTTCTGGTTTTCGGCAGGGTACTTAACAGGATTGAGTGAAGACGGACTCTGTGTTATTGAAGCAATTACGGCACATTCGCTTAAAGAAAGCTCTGATACATCTTTGCCAAAATAACCCTGTGCAGCAGTCTGAACGCCGTAATAACCATTTCCTAAGTTGATTGTATTAAGATAGTTACCTATTATAGTCTGCTTGTCCATGACTGTTTCAAGCTTTACGGCGAGATACTGTTCCTGGATTTTTCTCTTGATTTTTTCAACGGTACTTTCATTATATGCTTTGAAAACATTATTTTTAAGAAGCTGCTGTGTGATTGTACTTGCACCTTCTGACATGCGTCCTGTAGAAAGAAAAACCGTTCCGGCACGAAAGATACCTTTGATATCAATACCGTTATGTTCATAGAAACGCTCATCTTCAATTGCAATAAAAGCATGCTGCAATGTGATAGGAATATCTTCAACGTCCACATATATACGGTTGGAACCGCTTGTTGATAATGTCTGTATTTCATTACCACCATCGTCATAAATTTTTGTTGCATAACCCTCAGGTGACACATCAATTGTTGATACATCAGGTGCACTGGCGATAATGCCTTCTGCAGCCCCTAATGCCAGGCAGGAGCCTGCAACTATAACAGCAATGACAGCTATGAACAAAAGCTTTACGACAGTAACGCCCAGCTTTGTGCCGAGACGCGAACCGGAAGAATTCAGCCGTTTTTTCTTTTGTATTATGCCTTGTTTGCCAAAATTCATATTTACCTCCAATTTCTGCACAAAAAAGTGTTGTTTAGATTCATTATACCATATAATTATAAAATGTCTCAAGTAAAATGATTTATCACGAATTATTAATAGTTTGACAAAAGAAATAAGTACAGGCATAATCTGAATAGAAAATACTGCATCTTGCAAAAGGAGAGCAATTTTGAAAAGAGTACATAAAGACGGAAGTGCACAGATAACAGAAAAAAAATCCCGGTTTATTGGTGACGTATATAATATAGAAAATGAAGAAGATGCATTGGGATGCAAGGCATCACTGCTACGCATATATAATAGGAAATAATAACGAAATAAAAAGATTCAGTGATGATGGAGAACCTTCAGGAACAGCAGGAAAACCAATACTCGATGTACTTGATAAAAGTGGTATAGCAAACTGCCTTATAATTGTGACAAGATACTTTGGCGGAACACTTCTGGGAACAGGCGGCCTGATAAGGGCATATTCAGAAGCAGCCAAATCGGGAATAGAAGCATCAGGCATCATGGAAGTTAAAAAAGGCATACAGGCACAGATAGATGCTGACTATAACAGTTTCGGAAAAATACAGTACATGTGTATGGAAAGAAATATAATAATAACAGACACCGAGTATGGTGAAAATGTCCATATAAATATGATTATAGAAGAGTCTGAGTATGCACATTTTCAGAAAGCTGTGGCGGACGCATTTGCCGGACGCCTTGAAATTGTTAAAAATGACAATGTGATTTTTGGTATTTATGACGGAATGGTGCAAATATTGACAAGCAATAATTAATATTGGGTTAACAATGGTAATAAAGCACAAAACAGAAATTAAATTAATAAAATTTGGGCACTTTGTTGTAAAATTGATGTAAAAAAATCATAAAAGAGAGTTATGATAGTGCAAAATTTACATAAAAAATACAATGCCGACTGGTTAAAAAACATTACATGAAGTATATTTTGGGCAATTTGTACATAAAAAATTAAAAAATATGAAAAAAATATGAACGTGGAAAGCCGCATGAATGCTGGGTTTTCACAAAATGTACAAAAAAAATACAATAATTGTTAAAAATCCTCTTGTTAAAATATTACAAAAATTCTATTATAATTTTGTCAAAAAAATTGACCGTGGGGCTTGCCCCATAAAACCAATAAGGAGGGTTTATAGGTTTATGAAAAAAACAGTTAAGAAACTTACTGCTGTAGGTCTTACTCTTACATCAGTAATGAGCCTTGTTGCATGTGGTAACAACAACAATGGTGGTTCAAACAACAACGCTTCTTCAAACAAAGAAGTAACAAAGCCAGACAAATTTACAGTTATGTGCGACTCTACAGTCGTTACAGAAGCTAACGGTGGACAGGCATTCTACAAATATCTTGGCGAATTAACAGGCCTTGAAATCGA
>ENA-UOJL01003790-UOJL01003790.1-human-gut-metagenome-genome-assembly--contig:-P47-NODE-3790-length-10159-cov-4.957146_pt1 | contig 10159 bp, 10 predicted proteins | sample MGYA00242347_ERZ723894 | MGnify/ENA metagenome assembly ERZ723894
TGTCCAAACTGCCAAACATGCCGTTGGTGGTGATGAAATCCCCGGGTTTGATGTATTTCCGCAGAATATCGCTTTGCAGCTTGCAGAACCGGATGGTGCTCTCCGACACGAACCGGATATAGTCCAGCCTCTGGTGGGGATTGGTCCCGTCCCCATAGGTAGTGCGGGGCACATAGACCTGGCTCCAATCGGTATAGGTCTGGTTCCAGAACACAGCCCCCCAGGCGCGGTTCAACTCTTCCAGGGTGCCATATTTTTCTTTCAGAAACTCCCGGAACGCCAGGGTATCGCTTTCGGAATAGAACTCTTGGGTCTCGCAGTTAAACTCGTTGTCGATCTGCCACCCCACGATGCAGGGCCGCTTCCCGTAATGGGCACCAAGCTGTTCCACAATTTTCCCCGCCAACTCCTGGTACTTTTTGGAGTTGTAATTGTAGTGGCGGCGCATTCCGTGGCGGTACAGCACGCCGTCCCGGCGGGAATTGAGCACCTCGGGATATTTTTCCGTGAGCCAAGCGGGAGGCGTGGCTGTGGGAGTGCCAAAGATCACCTTCATGCCAACACGTTCCGCCAGATCCAGGAATTCATCGAAAAAGTCGAAGGTATACACCCCTTCTTCCGGCTCGGTGAGGTTCCAGGCAAATTCCGCAATGCGCACAGTGGTGACGCCATGTTCCAGCATACGGCGCAGATCCGGCTCCCACAGGGATTTATCCCAATGTTCCGGATAATAACACGTTCCCAATTCCAGCTTTTCCCACTGGTATCTCTGTTTGGTTTCCATAGCTTTCTCCTCTCCTAAAGACGCTTCCCCTGAGGAAGCTCTCAAATGATCTATTCTTATCTTAGCGGACTTTTCTCCCCAATGCAATCCACAATCGAAAGATTCATGTGAAATATCTTGCTCTTCCTCATTCGAGTTATTTTTCCAAATCTTTTTCGTCTTTCCAGCAAATTTTACTGGTCTTGGAGGAATTTTTCTGGTATACTTATTTATAAAGTAATTCTTTATATCTTGGCAAAACTATTTGCACATATATCCCGGGTCAGCGGGAAACTCCAAAACGAAAGCGAAGTGTATGGATGCGGAAAAATTTAAAAGCGAAAACTTTAGAATCCCTTTCTTCGGTAATGCCCATCACAGCCATTGTGCTGCTGCTGAGCTTTACCCTGGCTCCCAACATGCCTGTGGGAACACTGATGATGTTCCTGCTGGGGGCCATCCTTCTGGTGTTGGGCATGGGGCTTTTCTCCCTGGGCGCGGACATGGCTATGATGCCCATGGGCGACAGCGTGGGAGGCGAAGTGGTGCGCATAGGCAAGCGCTCCATTTGGCCCATCATCCCTTTGGTGTTTTTGATCGGCGGGTTCATCACCATGGCCGAACCTGATTTGCAGGTTTTGGCCAACCAGGTCCCCGCAGTGCCCGACATGGTGATCATTCTCACCGTGGCGGCGGGGGTGGGCGTGTTTTTGGTCTTGTCCGTGGTGCGCACCCTAAAGGGGAAATTTTCCCTGAACAACCTTCTGTTGATTTTTTACATTGGCGTATTCCTGTTGGCCATGTTTGTTCCAAAGGAGTTTCTGGCCGTGGCCTTTGACGCCGGCGGTGTGACCACCGGACCGATCACGGTGCCCTTTATCATGGCTCTGGGCATTGGCGTGGCTTCCAGCCATCAGGCCAATCAAAACGCAGAGGACAACAGTTTCGGCATGGTGGCCCTGTGCAGCGTTGGTCCGATTTTGGCAGTGCTGATCATGGGCATCTGTCTCAGCGGGACAGAAATCACCTACACACCCTTTACCATTACAGGTACCAACACTTCCCGGGAAGCCGGTCTCCAATTCTTGACAGGCTTTCCCCAATACATGGAGGAAGTGGCTGTGGGACTTTTACCCGTGGTGGTGTTTTTTGCCATCTTCCAGATCTTTTCCCTTCATTTGAAAAAAGATTCCCTGATCCGTTTGTTGGTGGGTATTGCGTATACATATGTGGGTTTGGTGCTGTTTCTCACCGGTGTGAACGTGGGCTTCATGCCTGCGGGCAACTACCTGGGAAGCACTATTGGTTCCCTGGACTACAACTGGATTCTGATCCCTATCGGCATGGTGGTAGGTTACTTTATCGTGGCGGCAGAACCGGCGGTCCATGTGCTCAACAAGCAGGTGGAAGAAGTAACCGGCGGCGCTGTGCCCCAGAAAGCCATGAATCTGAGCCTTTCCATCGGCGTAGCCATTTCCGTGGGCTTGGCCATGGTGCGTGTGCTTACGGGCATCTCCATTCTGTGGTTTTTGATTCCCGGCTATGCCATTGCGCTGATCCTTTCCCGGAAGGTACCCAAGATTTTTACCGCCATTGCCTTTGACTCCGGCGGCGTGGCCAGCGGCCCCATGACTGCCACTTTCCTGCTGCCGTTTGCCATGGGCGCTTGCAGTGCTTTGGGGGGCGACGTGCTTACGGACGCTTTCGGCATTGTGGCCATGGTGGCCATGACGCCCTTGGTGACCATCCAATGCTTGGGCGCCTTTTATCAGTGGCGGCTGCGCCACACTGTGGAAGTTACCGAGGACGAGGCTTCCACCATGTCCTCTGAGGACATCATCGAGTTTGACGACGTGTAAGGAGGATACCGGATGAACGTGGAACATTTTAAGCTGCTTATCACCATTGTGGACCGTGGAAAAGGCACAAAGGCGGTCGATCTATATCGAGCCCATCATCTGCATTTTGATTTTGCCTGTTTGGGCGCAGGCACGGCCAGCTCCAAAATTCTCAACTATTTTGGGCTGGACGAGACCGCTAAGGAATTGGTGTGGACCCTTGCCCCTGTAAGCCGGATTCCCAGGCTGCTTCCGGAGATCCGCCGGGTGTTGGACCTGGATACTCCGGGAAAGGGCATTCTGTTCACCATACCCCTGACGGGGATCAGTGCTCAGATCCCCTCGGTGCTAATCAAGCCGGAATATGAAAAGGAGGAACCGACCATGGAAGAAGCCAAAACCGCTCCTCAGGGGCATCCCTATCAGCTGGTCCTGACCATTGTGAACCGGGGCTGTTCCGATCAAGTGATGGAGGCTGCCCGCACCGCCGGGGCCAAGGGCGGCACTGTGATCAACGCCCGTCGGGTTGGATATGAGGACGTACAAAACCTGCTGGGATTTACCTTGCAGCCGGAAAAGGAGATCGTGGCCATTCTGGTACCCAGAGAACAAAAACTGACCTTGATGCAGGCTATCAACCGGGAAGCCGGACTGAAAACCGACAGCCGGGGAGTTCTTTTCTCCCTGCCAGTGGATGACATCATGGGTCTGCAAGAATTGCTGTAAGCTTTTCAGCGACATTTCCCCCTTGCGGGGCATAAAAAAACCACCCTCTGTATAGGGAATTTCCCGTACAAAGGGTGGTTTTTTGTTCGATCAATGGGGAGTCTTGGCCTTCAATCTGGCCAACGCCCTGGACAAAGCCGCCTGAGTCTGGTAATACTCCTGCTGGCTCTGCTTCTGGCGCAAGCGCTCCTCCGCGCGGCGTTTTGCCGCAAGAGCGCGGTTCTTATCAATATCCTCCGGCCGCTCGATGGTGGCAGCCAAAAGGATCACCCGTTCCGGCATGACTTCCACGCAGCCGTCACTGACCACTGCTTCGCGCCACGTGCCTTCCTCATCTTGGAAACGCACCACACCCGCCGTTATAGCGGTAACCATGGGCTCGTGATTGGGAAGGACGCCATATGCGCCGTCCAAGCCCGGCAAAACAATCTGCTGGGCATTTCCGGAAAAGAAGATATCCTGGGGGGAAACCATCTCCAAATAAAATGTAGACGCCATCCGTACCCCTCCTTACACTTGTTCCTTGCTCTTCTGCCAAACCTCTTCAATGGTACCCATATTATTGAACGCCACTTCCGGAACCTTATCCAGCTCGCCGCCAAGAATGGCTTCGAAACCTTTAATGGTATCCTCTACGGCCACATACCGGCCCTCTTTGCCGGTAAACGCCTGGGCCACAAAGAAGGGCTGAGAGAAAAACCGCTGAATCTTCCGGGCGCGGCTGACAGTCAGCTTATCGTCGTCGGAAAGTTCTTCCATACCCAGAATGGCAATGATATCCTGCAGTTCACGATACCGCTGGAGAACTTCCTGGGTCGCCCGGGCCACGTCGTAATGGCGCTGGCCTACCACATCGGGCTCCAGCACACGGGAAGTGGACTCCAACGGGTCCACAGCGGGATAAATGCCCTGTTCCACGATCTTACGGGACAGCACGGTGGTGGCGTCCAAATGGGCAAACGTAGTAGCGGGCGCAGGGTCGGTCAAGTCGTCGGCAGGGACGTAAACGGCCTGCACAGAGGTGATGGACCCGTTCTTGGTGGAGGTGATACGCTCCTGCAAAGCGCCCATTTCATTGGCCAGGGTGGGCTGATAGCCCACGGCGGAGGGAAGCCGTCCCATCAGGGCGGAAACTTCCGAACCTGCCTGGACATAACGGAAAATATTGTCGATGAACAGCAACACGTTCTGATGCTCGTGGTCACGGAAATACTCGGCCATGGTCAAGCCCGTCAAGGCCACGCGCATACGGGCTCCTGGGGGCTCGTTCATCTGGCCAAAGACCAGGGCGGTTTTCTCAATAACCCCGGACTCGGTCATTTCACGCCACAGGTCGTTGCCCTCACGGGTACGCTCGCCCACGCCGGTGAAAATGGAGTACCCGCCGTGTTCCGTGGCAATGTTGCGGATCAATTCCTGAATCAAAACGGTCTTGCCCACGCCGGCGCCGCCAAACAGGCCGATCTTACCGCCTTTGGCATAGGGGGCCAACAAGTCGATGACCTTAATGCCGGTTTCCAAAATCTCCACTGTGGAGCTCTGCTCTACAAAGGCGGGAGCATCCCGGTGAATGGGCCAGCGCTCCTGGCAATCTGCCGGACCTTTATCGTCAATGGGATTGCCCAGCACATTGAACATGCGGCCCAGGGTCCCTTCACCCACAGGCACGCTGATGGGACCGCCGGTAGCGGTCACTGTCATGCCCCGGGTCAAGCCCTCACTGGTAGCCAGGGTGATGCAGCGCACCGCGCCGTCCCCCAAATGCTTGAGCACCTCCAACACCTGGGTTTCCCCGCCGTTTTCCACGGTCAGCGCGTCGTAAATTTTCGGCAGCTTCCCGCTTTCAAACTGAACGTCCACCACAGGTCCCAAAACCTGTAGTATCTTCCCTTGATTTTCTTCCATGAAAGGAACCCCTTTCTATCTGGTCTCGGGGAGGGGACTCCCCGGTAAATATCGAAACATATGAAACCCGGTTATAGCTGGGTCAAGCCCGCAGCGCCGCCGGCGATCTCGGTGATCTCCTGGGTGATGGCTCCCTGGCGGGCACGGTTGAACTCCAGAGACAGGGTCTTGAGCATATCCCGGGCGCTGTCCGAAGCGGAATCCATTGCGGCCATACGGGAATTCTGCTCGCTGCAGAAAGACTCCACCAAGGCGCTGAAAAGATAGCCCTTGATGACGCCCGGCACCAACACGTTGAGCACCGCTTCTTTGGAAGGCTCATAATGCACCACATCCCGGTACTGGTCGGCTTCTGTAAGCCCACGCCGGGCACTGAGCATGGCTCTGTCCAGAGGCAGCAGCTTGATGATCTCCGGCTCCATCCGCACAGCGGAATAGGAATGGGTAAACACCAGATAAATCTCGTCCAATGCGCCCCGCTCGTACAAGTCCACCAGGGTATCCGCGATTTCTCTGGCCCGCTCAATGGTGGGGTCCTGGGCGGTATACATGAATTCCGCGTCGATGGGGATATTCTTCTTCTCAAAATAGTGCCGCCCCATCTGGCCGATCAAAAACAAGGTGGAATCCTTTTTCCGGGCCAGATAGCTTTCCGCCAGCTTCAACACATTGTGGTTGTACGCGCCAGCCAGACCCTTATCGCCGGTCACCACCACAAACCCTGTTTTCAACTGGTCTTTGGGCGTATTGTGGCCGTCAATATACCGATGCTTCAAATCCGGGGAATGGCGGAAAATATCCAACACCGTTTTTGCCAGCCGGTCAAAATAGGGTTCCACTTCCGCAAGCTGTTTCCGAGCCTTTTTTACCTTGGCGGAAGAAATGAGATACATGGCGTTGGTGATCTTCAGCGTCTGCTCAACGCTCTTCATCCGGGAACGGATTTCGGTTATGCTTGCCATGTGGCGCTCACCTGCTTTTTATAGGTTTCGCAGCACTCACGGATCGCCTGCTCTCCTTCGGCGGAAAGCTCGCCGGTGCTGTCAATGGCCTTCATCACATCAGGATGTTTCTCTTCCATCTCGTCTGCCAGGCCCCAGGCCACTTCACGCGCCTTTTCCACCGGCACATCAGCCAAAAGCTTCTGGGTAGCAGCGTAAAGGATCACCACTTGACGGGACACGGACATGGGATGGTACAAGGGCTGTTTCAAGATCTCAACCAGCCGGTTGCCGTGATCCAACGCCTCTTTGGTGGCAGGGTCCAGATCGGAGCTGAACTGGGTAAACACTTCCAGTTCCCGGAACTGGGCCAAATCGATACGCAAGCTGCCGGCGATCTTTTTCACAGCCTTGGTCTGGGCAGCGCCGCCCACACGGGAAACGGACAGACCCACGTTCACAGCCGGACGAACGCCGGAATGGAACAGGTTGCTTTCCAGATACAGCTGGCCATCGGTGATGGAGATGACGTTGGTGGGGATGTAGGCGGAAACGTCGCCCGCCTGCGTCTCGATGATGGGCGGAGCGGTGATAGAACCGCCGCCATACTCGGGAGCCATCCGGCAAGCACGCTCCAACAGACGGGAGTGAAGATAGAACACGTCGCCAGGATATGCTTCACGGCCGGGAGACCGTTTCAGCAGCAGGGACAAGGTACGGTATGCAACAGCATGCTTGGACAGATCGTCGTACACGATGAGCACGTCCTTGCCCTGGGACATGAAATACTCCGCAATAGCCACTCCGGAATAGGGAGCAATATACTGCACGGGGGCAGGCTCACTGGCCGAAGCGTTGAGGATCATGCTGTACTCCATAGCGCCGTTTTTATTCAAAGTATTGTAGATCTTCGCCACGGTCGAGTTCTTCTGACCAATGGCCACATAGATGCAGATCACATTCTGGCCCTTCTGGTTCAGAATGGCGTCCACGGCAATGGACGTTTTACCGGTCTGCCGGTCGCCGATGATCAACTCACGCTGACCACGGCCAATGGGCACCATGGCGTCCACCGCCAGGATACCGGTCTGCAGGGGCACAGTCACAGGCTCTCTGGTCACAACGCCGGAAGCTTCCCGCTCGATGGGGCGGGTCTCGGTTGTGTGGATGGGGCCTTTTCCGTCAATGGGTTCGCCCAAAGCGTTGATCACTCGGCCCAGCATTTCTTCCCCGGCAGGGACAGAAGCACGGCTTCCGGTGCGCCGCACCAAGTCGCCCTCTTCGATCCCCTCTTCCGGTCCCAGCAGGGCACAGCCCACGCTGCCGGTCTCCAGGTTCATGGCCAAAGCCTTTGTGCCGTTTTCAAATTCCAAAAGCTCACCATACATGACGTTTTCCAAGCCATATACAGTGGCGATGCCGTCTCCGATCTGAACGACGGAGCCGGTTTCACTGACTTGAGTTTTTTCCTCGTAATGGGAAATCTCTTCCTTCAGAATGGATACAATTTCTTCCGGTTTGCCGTTCAAAGCTTATTCCCTCTCTTTCAGCGAGCGGCGCAGGCCATGCAGCATACCGCGCACGCTCTTGTCATAGGTGATGCCATTCAACTGGATCACAAAACCGCCCAGCAGTTCCGGGTCCAGCTCCACGTGAAATTCCACCTTGGAAAGACCGTGGCGTTTTTTCAGCGCTTCCCCGATCCGAGCAAGGTCAGCCGGGTCAGGTTGGCGGACGCAGCGGAACACCGCCTCGGCGCCGCCCTCCTGTGCCAACTTCAACTGATGATACTCTTTCTCAATAGCGGGCAGCAGGGAAAGACGCTCTCTCCGGCACAACAACCGGAAAAAGTTTAAAAGCACCGGACCAATCTCGCCTTCCAGCAAGCGGCACAGCACCTTATCTTTCTCTTCCCTGGGGATGCAGGGATTATTCAGGGCCTGCCACAGGCTTTGGTCCTTCATCAATCTCTCTGCCCCGGTCCGCAAGCCTTCCTCATCCTGAGTCAGCTCAAACAGCGCCAGCGCATAACGTGTCTCCAAGGTCCTCATAGCTTGTCACCATCGGTTTCCGAAAGGAAAGAATCCACCAGCTTGCGGTCCGATTCCTGGTCCAGTTCCTTCTGGGAAAGCTTTGAGGCAGTGAGAAGCACCAGCTCGGTGACGTTTTCCTGCACGCCACGCAGCATCTCTTCCCGTTCCTGGGCCATCTCTGCGCGAGAACGTTCTTTCTCTTTCTGGGCATCCTGAGCGGCGCTTTTCAGAATACTGCTGTACTCCTGCTGTCCGCGCTGCCGGGCGTCCGAAACGATCTGGGCAGCTTCCGCCTGGGCACCTTCCAGTTTTTCCGCATACTGGGCGTTCAACTCGTGGGCCTTGGTTTTCTGCTCCTCAGCGTCCTTCAGATTGTTCTCAATCTCCGCGGTGCGGCTATCCATCATCTTGGTGATAGGCTTAAAGAGAAAATGCTTTAACAGCAGGAAGAGCACCAGGATATTTACGATGTTCCAAATAATGGACCAATCCAGGTTCAACAAACCGATACGCCTTCCTTTCTTTTGAATCTTGCCAAATTTTCCAGCCTCTTAGCCCAAGAACATGATGATCAAAATGCCGATGACCAGGCCGTACACAGCGGTAGCCTCAGCCAGGGCGCAACCGATCAGCAAAGCGCTCTGAATCTTGCTGGCGGCTTCGGGCTGACGAGCGATAGCGTCCACAGCCTTCGCGGTAGCAATACCGATACCCAAACCAGCGCCAATACCTGTCAAAACTGCAATAGCGGCTCCAAGTGCGATCATAACTCTCTACTCCTTTGTGATTTAAAAAATGTAGTTTTATAAATATTTAGGAACGGAAGGTTTCCCCTCCGGTTCTTTCGAAACCATCCCTTCCCCATTTGGGAAAGGGACTGTGGCTTTCTGCCATCATTCGATGGTCTCAGCAGTGAACAAAGCGGTCAGGAACACAAATACGATTGCCTGAATAATGCCGTCGAACACGTCAAAGTACATGCTCAAGGCCATGGGCACAATGGCCGGGATGGCGATCTTGATCAGCTCCATGATGATGAAGGCGCCCAGCACATTGCCGAACAACCGCATGCACAAGGACAGGGGCCGAATGATGATCTCCATCAGGTTGATGGGAAACAGCAGGGGAATGGGCTCAAAGAACTTGTGGATTCCGCCCTTCAACCCCTTGATGCGGAAACTGGAACCATAGATCAGGCCGCAGCTCATAATGGCCAGGGCAGCCGTCACGTTCAGGTCCTTGGTAGGGGGTGTGACGCCGATCAGCCCCACCATATTGGCCACGCCCAAATACAGGCCGATGGTGCCAAAATAGGGAGCAAATCCCCGCCAATGTTCTTCGCCCAAGGTGTTCTTGGTAAAGTTGTTGATGAATCCCACGTACATTTCCGCCACGAGCTGTGCCTTACCTGGGACCTTTTTCAAATGCCGGGTACACACGATGGACAAAATCACCAGAAAGGCCATAATCCCCCAGGTGACCACCACCGATTCCGGCACGGGAATTCCCCCAAACAGCGGAATCGTAAAGGCTGTGTGGTTGTTCATTCCCTCCATCAATTCGTCACGAATCCCGTCCAAATAATCACCTTCCTTACTTCGGAAACCGCGCCTCTCAGCGTAAGAAATTTGTGGAATAGCTAAAAAATCCGGAGGTAACTCCGAATTTCCTACTAAAGTACAGCATACGCCTTCCTTTTTCCACTGTCCAGTGTTCGGAAAAAAATTGTAAATGCAACTAAATTGTTTTCTTTACGAACCAAAAAACTGTCAAAATGCCTTTCGAAAAAACAGCCTGTTATCGGGGATAGAAACGGTCTACCACGCTTTCCATTGAAACTGTTACAGTGTTTTTAAACGCAAGAAGGGCGGGCCGTTGGGCCCGCCCCTCTTGGGTGAAAAAAGAGATTTATGTAAAAGAAAATTGTTCTAAGAAATTAGTTGGCAGAACTAA
>ENA-UOJL01003791-UOJL01003791.1-human-gut-metagenome-genome-assembly--contig:-P47-NODE-3791-length-10153-cov-13.844326_pt1 | contig 10153 bp, 6 predicted proteins | sample MGYA00242347_ERZ723894 | MGnify/ENA metagenome assembly ERZ723894
TCCTACTAACCAATTGGGAAATTTTTTGAGATTTTGGCAAAGTAATTTGAAAAATCCTCTCAACTTTTCAAAAGTCCTTCTACTTACTCTGAATAAGGGGTGCCGGTTGGCAGGGTGTTTCGAGAAATTTCTCAATTTTTCTATCAAGACACAAAAAGCCGCCCTCCCGATGATGGGAGGACGGCTGGTAATCACTATTGACTTATAGATGGCTCATATAGGAATAGGGCACCGACCTAACGGTCGATGCCCTAGATTTCTCGCCAAAAACTGTTATCACAGTAAAGAACACGGATCGTCGTCAGGTGTCAAAATATAAGTATGCTCTTTGGCTCTCGTTACTGCGACTCGCAAGTTTAAGATGGCTTGTTCTCTGCGTTCTGGCTTTGAAATAATTCTATTCTGATATCTTCCCTCGTATATAATCACTGCATCAAACTCTTTTCCTTTCGATTTATGTATAGTCATAATATTTATGCCGCTCCATTTCCTCGTACTCATTGAAAAATGCTCTTGTGTTAAGGCGTTAGCAACCGCTTCTGTTGCACCAACATAAGAACCGTTTTCACGCCAAAGTTCATCTAACGATGCGTAGAGTTGTGAGCCGCGTTGGAGGAGCCTCAAATGCTTTGCATCTTTAAGAAGGTTTTGATATGCCTCTGACTGTTCATTTTCAATGATAGCCAATACAATTTTCCAATCACTTATTATATTCCCAGAAAATTGCGTTGAATTTGTCAAGGATACAATATCCTGTGTGTCAGCAATCAACTTTTCACGATTTTTCCCTTGAATCTTCTTTGTCAAGGAATACCGACTCAGTGCTGATGCGAGAGATTCCTCTGCCTTTGAAGGTGGTTTATCCGCTCCTTTTCGGCCCAGTATATGCTCGATCAATGGAGTAAGAACCGCTGATTCAGTACAGCATTTTCGTGACCCGGTCTCCAAAATGCTAGCAATAGTTAAAGCGGCTAAGTATGGGCCAGCAGTATCAACAGCCACTTCGTGTTCAATAACTGGGCATTTTTTGCCGTTCCGCAACTGCTGTTCTCGCTGAAAAGAGTCTGAAACTTCCAGCATAAGTGCATTTGTTGGAACCAATATGGCCAAGGACCAATCGGTTTTCTTCATCTCATATAAGATTTTCTGGACTTCTAGCACTTTGTATTTCAGCGCCAAATGCGTATATGGCGATTTTCGGAATGAGTATCGGCACACTGAAACATCTTTATATTGTTTCCCTGTATTTTTGCCTTGCAATAAATCATTTCCAAATTCAGCAATGTCTTTTCCATTGCTACGATTGTTCTGCTGCCCAAAATCGAAAATCTTCGGTTTAAAAGACTCAATAAATTGTGCAATCCTCTTTGGATCAGCTCCTCTAAAGTCGTAAATCCTTTGTTCTGGATCGGCCAACGCTATTAGCTCCGAATTGGTTCCTAACAATTGAATCAACTGCCACTCATCGGCACTGGTATCTTGAAATTCATCAAGAATTATAACAGGATACATAGCACAAATTATTTTCTTGAGTGCGTGACTTTCGGTCAAAAGCCGTGTGCAAATATTTGCGAATATATCAAAATAAACCGTTCCCTCCGTGTTGAACATTTCAAGCATTTTCTTTTTCCGCTCCGTCTCATTTAGCCCCGATAAACGGTGTCCAGATTCGTGAGGCGGTAACAGATGGAGTGACTGTGAATTGAGCAAATATCCGTGATGCTTAATTATATTCCAAATAAAACCGTGGTAAGTATTGATTTCAATCTGTTTTTTTAATTCCTGAGGTATAAGCTCACCTGCTTGTTCTTCTACTCTTGATATAGTTGCACGCGCAAAGCTCAAGAAAAGTATCTTTTGCGATTTGCGAATAGTATTTGAGTTAGCTGTCAACTCTTTCGCCTTAAATAGCGCAATAGTTGTTTTTCCAGATCCCGGTCCGCCCATAATGAGCAAATTACCATCTGTCGCTAATATCTCATTTCGCAGATCATCTTTTTTGAACTCTATCATACTTCACCTTCGATCATAACCGGAACTGTTTGAAGCGAATGAACCGATTTTTCTATCGCAAATATGGTCTCAGTTATGAATTTGGGCATTTCGCTTTCAGAACAATATTCAATTAATTCAGCAAGCGCCCCATCTCCTTTTTTGTGTTTGAAAAAAGCCTTCATAGTTTTATAGAGTTTCTCAAATTCCATACCCGCCCGTGGTGCCTCAGTACTCAAATGAGATGGCCACTCATTATCTTCGACAAGTTTCAGCCCGTATTTCAACAGTGCCTCTTGATTCACCCCTTTTAATACAACATCTTCTATCCCGTGCTCTGTTGCCTCATACGGATAATCAACCGCAACTTCTATCTTCTTTCGTATATCATCATCTTGCTGGTCAAAAATTGCATATACTGTTTTACCCATCTTCTTATAGTATTCACCCAATGGTGCCACCTGTGTATCCGTATTTGCCTGTACAAGAGCTATACCCAGCAAATCGAAAGAACAACTTCTTTCCGGATGCAAGCGTTGAAGTTTTTTCGCCGCTGTTGAATAAACATCATACTCGATTCTTCCTTCGGTAATAAGCACACGCCGGGCCAGCAACGATTCGCAAAAACGCCGTCTCATTTCTTCTCGGTATGCCTTCATTTTAACCGTAGGCGGCATTCCAGCAGGAGCTGCCGTAAGATATCCATTTGTTTTAGAAATAACCAATATTTGATCGGGTAGGAATTCCTCAATCACATATGGAGAATGAGATGTGAAAAGAGCCTGTGTAGATTTTTCTATCACAGTTGAAATTACCCTTTTCTGGATATGGGGAGGTAAAGCAATTTCTGGCTCTTCCATTGCAAAAATTACATTCTCTTTTATGTCAGCAATGATAGACAAGAGCGAAAGTACAAGCGTATTAACAGTTCCAGTCCCTTGATGCGCATATGGCGTCAAGTATTCAGTACCATCTTCGCGATACGCTCCAGACCCCATAAAAACCGTAAGCACTTTGCGCAGATGTTCTCGAGTCAAATTTGAAACTTTTATTTGCGGCTTGTCTGCCGCCTCGTACGAAACAATGTTTGATAGCGAGTCCTGTACCGATGTCAATATGTCTGAAACGCCTAATTCAGACTCGTTTGCCACTGAAACGCCCTTAAGCTGCTTGAGAACATCCTCCCACATTTGTGGTTTGACCTCTTTCATCTGGAGAATTATATCCAGCAAGGACCCTCTCTCTAGGCTTAGTGCGCGGCTTCCTGTTCTAAGGGTGCGTAAGTATAGAAATCCACAATTTCGTTTATCTTTTTTTCTAAATAATTCAGGTGTGCTTCCTTCGCGAAGTGTCTCAGCAAAGTACGTTTGCCCTTCAAAGTCATCCTCTTCTAAATTATAGTTTCCTTGAAAGGCTAGCCTGAGGGCCGGTTCGACTGACTCTACATCCGTACTGCTCGCAGGAGGCCCGCTTATAAGAGCTCCTTTACATCTATCCCACCACTCAATGTGATTTCCAAAATATATTTTCTGGTCTTCACTTAATCCGATAACTGTAACTTCTATTTTAATCTGGACCGGAGTATCGTTTGCCAAATATTCTCCCGCATAAAAATCGTGTTCATCTATTACAGGACTTCGTGAAAGACGATCTGGTCCCATAACCAAATCAATAGCCTCAAATAGAGTGGATTTTCCTGAGTTGTTATCGCCGACAAACACTGCATTTTTGCTTACTAAAATAGACGCATTTTTGATTCCCCGAAAATTAGAAATATCAATTTTACATATGTTCACAACCGCATCCCCCTCTACGAAGAACTTGAAATTTTAACAAGGTACTTTGCTTTTTAAATGCAGCAAAATTAACTCAGCAATCAGCCCATCCTCATCTCCCGATACACCACATCGGCCAATGCGCTCATAATGGCATTATACTTGTGCTGATCCTCAAAAAGCGAGGTGTAGGTATCCTGCGATTCCAGATAGCTGTCCTGAGCCGCTGCTCCGAAGGCCTTAGGGAAAATGCTTTCCACAAAAATCTGCGGATCTGAGGTCTGCGCCATCTTGGTCAGCTTCTTGTCGGCCATCAGACGGCTGCGCAGAGCCGTCAGCAGCACTTTGTCTCCCTCGGTGAATTCACCCTTGTACTTTTCGTTGATCTTGGCGATGATCTCATCCAGCGGCGACTTTGTGTCCAGTCCCATTGCACCCTTTTGCTTGGCCGGTTCGTACACGCCCTTCACCTGTTCCAGCTCAATGCTTCCGGCGAAGGTCTTTTGCAGCTTGTAGTATTCCAGCTTCAACTTACCCTCAAGGTCCACCATATCCGTGGTTTCCGCAGGCAGCAAATTGATCAGATAACAACAGAATACATATTCCTTGTGCAGTTCCTTATCGAACATCCGCAGGATCTGCGAAATATAGCCGTACCACTTAATGAGATTGCGCACCTGACGGCGGAACTGATACCGCTCGTTGGGCGTTTTTTGATTATAACGGTCTGCCACCGGCTTCAACACACTGGTCATTCGCCCCATCGCCCGGGCATCCTGCCGGCCTGTGCTGAAATACTCCTTGGCGAATGCCTCAATGTCCGCATCGTTATAGACCGCAAATCCCCGCAGCTCCTTCTGCGTCTGATAGATCAGGTCAGCGTTGACCTCCTGCGAAAGCGAGGTTTCTTGATAGAACGGCTGAAACGCCTCCAGAATGTCCTCTTTCTTGTTAGCAAAGTCGAGAATAAAGGTGTCCACCTTGCCGGTACAGGTGCGATTCAATCTGGACAGCGTCTGCACCGCCTTGACACCCTTCAGCTTCTTGTCCACGATCATCGTGTGCAGCAGCGGCTCGTCAAAACCGGTCTGGTACTTCTCGGCAACGATCAGCACATTGAAATGGTCGTGGAACTCCGCCTTCGTCTGCGTTTCGGCGATGTGCGTCCCATCCGCACGAACATTCAGTTTCGGCTCGGTGTATTCTGTATCACCGTCCTGCACAGCACCCGAAAAGGCTACCAGCACCTGCACATCGTTGTACTTCTGCTCCTCTATGTAGCGCTTAACCTCGTGGTAGTAGCGCACTGCCGCAAGGCGGGACGAGGTAATGACCATCATTTTACCCCTGCCGCCGATCTTGTTTCGGGTGGTTTCCCGGAAGGTCTCCACGATGATCTGCGCCTTTTGGGAGATGTTATACGGATGCAGCTCCTGATATTTGCGGATCAACTTAGCCGCACGGCTGGCGGGCACATCCGGGTTATCTTCGGAGGTTTTGACGATTTTGAAGCAGGTGTCATAGGTCATATAGTTCTGGAGCACATCCAGAATAAAGCCTTCCTCAATGGCCTGCCGCATACTGTAAATGTGGAACGGATGAAAGCTGCCGTCCTCATATTCCGTGCCGAATAATTCCAGCGTCTTGTCCTTGGGCGTTGCGGTAAAGGCAAAGAAGGACAGGTTCTTATGCCGCCCCTGAACGGTCATTTCCCGCATCAGGCGGTCGTCCGGGTCCAACTCTTCTTCGGCCTTGCCCTCGATCTCGGCGTATTCCCGCAGAGCGTCCTCGGTATCCGCAAGGGCGGCTTTCAGTTTCAGAGCCGAGCTGCCGGTCTGGGAGGAATGAGCCTCGTCTACGATAATCGCAAAGTTCCGTCCCACTACTTTATCCACTTCCTGATAGATGACCGGGAACTTCTGCAAGGTGGTGACGATAATGCGCACGCCGCCGTTGATAGCATCCCGCAGGTCCTTGGAGGTCTTATCTTCCCCGATGGTCTCAATGGCGCCGAGAGTGTGGTCAAAGCCGGAAATGGTCTCCTGCAGCTGCGCATCCAGCACGGTGCGGTCAGTAACGACGACCACGCTGGAGAACACCGGCTTGTTCTCCTCATTGAACAGCGAGGCCAGCCGGTAAGCCGTCCACGCAATGGAGTTGGACTTGCCGCTTCCGGCGCTGTGCTGGATCAGGTAATTATGTCCCGCTCCGTTCTGTCGGACATCGGCCAGCAGCTTGCGCACCACATCCAGCTGATGATAGCGCGGAAAAATCAGCGTTTTGCCGTCCTTCAGGTTCATAAACTTCTGGACAATGTCCATCATACTGTCCTTCTGAAAGACATTCTCCCACAGATACGCCGTCGGGTAGCCGTTTGGGTTTGCAGGATTGCCCTTGCCGCCGTCGTTTCCGGCTCCGTTGGAGCCCTGGTTAAAGGGCAGGAAATAGGTGTTCTTTCCGGCGAGCTTTGTGGTCATCCACACCTCGGTGTGATCCACGCAGAAGTAGGCCAGAATGCGCTTGTTGAACTGGAAGCAAAGCTCCCGCGGGTCGCGGTCATACATCCACTGCCGCTTGGCGTCGTCCACCGTTTGTCCGGTGTACTGGTTTTTTAATTCAAAAGCGAATACTGGGATGCCATTGAGCACCAGCACCATATCCACGCTCTTTTTTGTATCGGCGGAGAAGTACCACTGGCGATAGCACTCGATGGTGTTTGCCGCCCACTGGGCAGCCGCCGCCTGATTCAGGGCAGACTCCGGCTTAAAATAGCACACCCGAAAACGCAGACCACGGTGCTTGAAGCCGTGGCGCAGGACAGAGAGCAGCCCCTCCGTCTCGCAAGCCGTGTTGAACGCCGTGCAGAACTTCCGCACCGGGTCCACCTGATTGGCGTTTTCAAAACGCGCCCATTCCTTGGGCTGGGTGCGCTGAACGAAGTCGATCAGGGTATTCACATAGAGCCCCTGTTTGGCGTCATAGGTGTCTGCACCCTTGGTATATCCGCCCGCTGGGGAGAGAAAGAAGGATTCTATATCCGCTTCAAAACGCTTTTCGGTGGTGATCATAGTTCGTTCCCCTTATGTAAAGTTATCCTCTGTTGTGCTTGTTGAAATACGCAGCGATAACTGCACAAAACTCTGCCATTGCCTGCTGCTGATAGGCAGGCTCGATTTTGTCGCAGCCGTCCAGAAAATCAGACAGTGCCTTCGCTGTGTCCTGTACCTGCTTGACCTGCGAAAAATGGTGCTGCATTTGCGCCTGCTGCTGAATATAGTCATAGTTCCAAATGTTGTAGAACTGGTTCATTTATACGACCTCCTTCTTGCCTGTCACATACTCGTAAATCAGGGATTTCTTGTAGTTTTCGATTTCGGTGAGGTATTGCTGTTTCTTTGCTATTAGTGCATCAATCTCATCACACCGAACATCCAAAAACGCTGCAATGCACTTCTGCTCAGCAAGCGGTGGGGCGCAGGTTTTGATGGCACCGAAGTCACTCTCTGTAAGCGAACTCCGAAGATTTTTTGACAAATGCACAAAAACTTTGTTATCATCTATCATTCTTAAAAGATAGTCATAATACGCATTATAGTAGCCGTCATGCATAACAAAGCGACTATACGCAGGACTAGTAACACCGTAGTCTCTAACCACACCAACACATCTTGGTGTTACATCTATATCAAAAAGGCAAAGCAACAAATCATTTGGTTCAACATATTGATAGCCATCAAATGATGTTGGCATTTTTCCGCCAGCAGTAAGGTCCCGTTTAACGGCACCATTCACGGTAAGAGATATAATATCTTCCCCATTATACTGCTCACAGATTTCTTTAACCTTATGCATTATGCGCTTATGTGGAACTACCCCCCACTCCGCCGGAATTTCTCCAATCCATTCAATGCCGCTGTCCTTCATCGGCCTGTCACCACGGATGCCCTTGGTGACTGCCTGCGTAATGACCGCCTGTTTCAGCTTTTTGTATTCTTCAATGGACGCACGGGTCTTTTCCAACACAGCGTCAATTTCGGCGCACTTGCGGTCGAGGAAGGCGGCGATGCGGTGCTGTTCGGCAAGTGGTGGCATCGGTATAGTAAAATTATTGAACACAGATAGGGTCACATGTTGCATAAAAATGCCATGCTTATTGTCGTTGTTCATATTCTTCATAGATTCCTTTATCATCCAAAAGAAAAAATCATAATCAATGATTCTTCTATTAGGAACAGCTTTGAAGATATGCTGGTTCAACCATCCGTTTCCTTTGTTCCAGATGAAAGCATCCAATGTAGCTGCCCATGAGATAAGAATATCTCCATTCTCAACCCCATATTTCTTGTCAATTTGCCCTTCAAAATAATTTGGATTATCATTTGAGCCTGTTAAGTCTTGAATGCGGATAATAGGCACACCTTTGGATCCCCATTCTTCTGGCTTAAATGCGTAGCCATTGATATACTGACCGAGATACTTGAGCTTTGATGTGTTCCAACAATGTGGAATTTTCCCGATCCACTCAATTCCACTATCTTTCATTTCCCGCATATGCCGTCAATCCTCCTTATGAAACAGCGTGTTCAAGCTGTCGGCAATCTCACGCTCCAGCTTTTGAATCCGCTCCACAATGTCATCCACCGGCTCCGGCGGCTGATACTCATAGAAATAGCGGGTCATCGGAATTTCATAGCCCACCTTGGTCTTGCTCTTGTCGATCCACGCATCCGGGGCATAGGGCAGGACTTCCCGCACAAAATAAGCGTCAATATCCTGCACCAACGGCACATTTTCGGTATCCCGCAGGGCGGCGTCCGCCACCGGCTTGCCCCGCTTCATCACGATCTCGCCGTTTTCGTCCCGCTGCGGACGCTCCACTACGATTTTGTTGTAGCCGAACTCCTCACTGCCGAAAATCTTGCTCTCACAGTACACGCCGGGTTTGTCCCCATACACGGCGTTGTTCCGGTATTCGCCGTAGGCCTGCACGATCAGTTCCCGGCAATGGTCGCTGATGTCGTTGCGCTTGGTTCCGATGGCTTTGCGGCGCTGCTCGTAGCAGTGGGACGCGTCAATGAGCTGCACCTTGCCGCAGCGGTAGGCGGGCTTGTCCTTGCACAGCACCCAGATATAGGTGGAAATGCCGGTGTTCATAAACTGGTCGGTGGAAAGCTGAATAATAGCGTCCAGCCAATCGTTTTCCAGGATATACTGGCGGATGTTGCTGGGGCCGCTCCCGGCATCACCGGCAAACAGAGGCGAGCCGTTCTGAATGATCGCCATTTTGCCGCCCGGCGCCAGCTTAGACAGGCCGTTGAGCACAAAAAGTTGCTGTCCGTCGCTGATTTTCGGCAGACCGGGCGCAAAGCGCCCCAGCTCGCCCTTGGCGGCTTCGGCCTCCACCGCCTTCTGTTCCCGCTTCCAGTCGATGCCGAAGGGCGGATTGGAAATGCAGTACCGGAAGGTGAAGCCCGGAAACTGATCGTCGGAGAGCGTATCACCGAACCGCATATTATTGGGGTCGCCGCCCCGGATCATCATATCTGCCTTTGCAATGGCGAAGGTGGAGGGGTTAAACTCCTGCCCGAAGCAGGTCACTTCCACATCGCTGTTCAGCTCGTGGATGCGCTCCTCCATACAGGAAAGCATCTGCGAGGTGCCCATCGTCATATCGTATACGGTCACATTGCCGTCATCCAGCTTGGCATCGCACAGCAGCAGGTCGGTCATCAGATAGATGATGTCCCGGCTGGTGAAGTGCGCTCCGGCCTCCTCGCCAAAGGACTCGGAGAAACGCTTGACGAGATCCTCAAAGATATAGCCGCAGTCCACGGCGCTGATTTTATCCGGGCCGAGGTAGCCCTTGGGGGAGTTGAACTCCTTGATGACCAGATACAGGCTGTTGCACTCCACCATACGGCGAATGATGTTATCAAAATCGAACTTGGCCAGCACATCCTGCACATTGCCGGAGAACCCGGCCAGATAGTCCCGGAAATTTGCTTCGATGTTGTCCGGGTCGGCCAGCAGGCTCTCAAAAGTGAAACGGCTGGTGTTATAGAACTGATAGCCGGAAGCACGGGTCAGAAAGCCGTCGATAACCGCCAGCTTCTTAACCTTTTCATATTGCTCGATCACCGCATCGTGGGTGGGCAGCAGGCAGTCGTGAAACCGCTTGACCACCGTCATCGGCAGGATCACAAGGCCATATTCGTGGGGCTTGAAGAATCCGAACAATGCGTTTGCAATGTTCCAAATCACGGTTGCCTTTTCCTGTATATTTACGCCCACGGCGCTGCTTTTTTCGTTAACCATTGCTTTCTCTCCTCATCCGACTGCCACTTCGACCTTTTTACCGCTGAAGGCCACGCCGTATTTATAAATCG
>ENA-UOJL01003795-UOJL01003795.1-human-gut-metagenome-genome-assembly--contig:-P47-NODE-3795-length-10150-cov-6.442496_pt1 | contig 10150 bp, 9 predicted proteins | sample MGYA00242347_ERZ723894 | MGnify/ENA metagenome assembly ERZ723894
CGACGCGTTGCCACGGCCGCGCCGCCTCTCTCTCTGCTGGCGGACTGGCCGGCGCCTTCGCGACCGCGGACGGCGCGCCGGGGCGTGTCCCCGATGGCCTGCGGGTCCGGGCGCACGAGGGTATAGTTCCCCCAGCGCTCCAGCTTTTCGCCGCGGGAGCAGTCGATAAGCTCAAAATCTCGCCACTTGTCAGATACCCACATAGCCATGCTCCTTGAAATTCATTGAATTTTGATTATATCATGTCTCCCTGTCCCGGTCAACAAATCCAACGCGCCCAAAGCGCCGAAAAAGGCGGCAAAAGCCGCCTTTCTGCATGCATTTTTCAGCCGGTATAGTTCAGCGCGAGGCTGTATACGATGATGGCGTTCACGGCGCCGGAGTTGAGCTGGTCGAAGAGGCTCTGCGTGCCGCCGGAGACGCGCTTTATCTGGCCGAGCCGCTCCATGAGCTTCTCATTGGAGGCGAGGGCGTCCATGTATTTCTGCTCCACGGTCATGGCCAGCGTGCCGTCCTTGAGGCCGCGCAGGCTCTTGGGCCCGCCCTGGGCCAGGGTGACGATGACGATGTCGTTGGTGAGGTAGGGGGACGTGACCTCGTAATTCACGTCCTCGCGCGCCAGCGCCAGGCCGCCCCAGGCGACGTCGATGTTGCCGCTGGAGAGCTCCACATAGGCGTTCTCGGCCTTGATGGAGATGAACTTGGCCTCCCAGCCCAGGCGGCTGCACACCTCCCGCGCCAGCTCCACGTCGAAGCCGGAGTAGGTCTCGCCGTCGAGATAGCTCATGGGGAAGGCGTCCGCGTCCACGCCGATGAGCAGCGTGCGCGGCGCGGCCTGACCGGCCTGCTCGAGGGCGTTTATGTTCTTGGAGAAGCTGGTCTTGTCCTCGCCGAACCACTTGTAGGCGAGGGCGCCGACCGTGCCGTCCGCCGCGAGGGTCTGCAGCGCGGCGTCCACGTAATAGCGGACATAGTCGTTCTCGCGGTAGCCGATGGAGAACTCCTGCGTCGCAAGCGTCTCGAGCACGCGGTAGCGCCCGACGACCTTGCCGCAGCCCGCGAGCGGGAGCATCAGGCACAGCACCAGCAGCAGCGCCGCGAGCCTTATGGACTTTTTCAAAGCGCCGCCTCCTCCCGTAAAACAAAGCTGCGCGCGCCGGAAAGGCACGCGCAACTATAATAAAGTAATCTCAGGCCTTATTCAAGTGGCAATTTGTAAATAATCGTCGATCACTGCCCGTAGCTCGAGAGGAAGCGCCGCGTGCGCTCCATCTTGGGGTCGTCGATTATCTCCGGCCCGCCCTGCTCGACGATGAAGCCACCGTCCATGAAGATGATGCTGTCGGAGACCTCGCGCGCGAAGTGCATCTCGTGCGTGACGATTATCATCGTGGTCTTCCGCTCGGCCAGCTCTCGGATGACGCGCAGCACCTCGCCGGTCAGCTCGGGGTCGAGGGCGCTGGTCGGCTCGTCGAAGCAGAGGATGTCCGGGTGCAGGGCCAGCGCGCGGGCGATGGCGACGCGCTGCTGCTGGCCGCCGGAGAGCTGGTGCGGGTAGTGCCCCGTGCGGTCCGAGAGGCCCATCGCGGCGAGAAGCTCCAGCCCCTCGGCGTCAATGGCCTCGTAAATGGACTTTTTGTTCTGCTTGAAGTCCGGCCGCTCCTTCGCCAGCAGCTTGCTCGCGAGCGTGACGTTCCCGAGCGCCGTGTACTGCGGGAAGAGGTTGAAGCTCTGGAACACCAGCCCGAAGTGCAGCCGCTTGCGCCGCACGTCGGCCTCGCGCCGCGTGGCGGGGTCCTCCGCGTCGAAGAGCACCTCGCCCTTGACGGCGATGCTGCCCGCGTCCGGCGTCTCGAGGAAGTTGAGGCACCTGAGCAGCGTGGTCTTGCCGCTGCCGGAGGAGCCGATGATGGAAAGCGCCTGCCCCTCCTCGAGGGAGAAGCTGATGTCGTTGAGGACCTTGGTCTTGTCGAAGTGCTTTTCAAGGTTTTTGACTTCCAGTATGGACATCGCGCCGCCCCCTTACCTGAAGAACTCGAGCTTGCGCTCCAGCCTGCCGAGCAGGAAGGAGACAATGCCGTTGAAGATGAGATAGTAGATGCCGGTGAAGAACAGCGGCCAGATGAGGCCGGAATAGCCGTGCGAGCCCTTGAGGAAGGCGTAGCCCGCCCAGATGACCTCCTGGAAGGAGATGATGCGCGCCAGGGAGGTGTCCTTGACGAGGGTGATGACCTCGTTGGCCATGGGCGGCACGATGCGCTTTATCATCTGCAAAAGCGTGACATGGCGGAAGATCTGCGCCTTGGTCATGCCTAGCACCTGACCGGCCTCCTGCTGCCCGACGGGCACGCCCTGGATGCCGCCGCGGTAGATCTCGGAGAAGTAGCAGGCGTAGTTGATGACGAACATCACCGCCGCCGCGGCGAAGCGCCCCTCCGGGAAGGACCAGGGGTTGTTCGCGAGGACGTAGCCGGGTATGTAGAAGATTATGAGCAGCTGCAGCATCAGCGGCGTGCCGCGGATGATCCAGACCACGAAGCGGCTGAGGAGCGAGATGGGCCTGAATCCGAGCAGCAGCCTGCCCCAGGCCTTGCATCTCCTGGCCCTGTTCCTGGCCATGTCGGCTGTCAGCACGGCGCCGTCGCGGCCCTTGACGGTCTCCCCGTTCTCGAGGGCCCGGGTGATGGCCTCGCCCTGAGAGAAGTATTTCCGCCCCAGGAAGCCCAGAGGCGCCCAGCGGCTCATGGAGCCGAAGCAGATTATGAGCCCCAGAGGTATGGAGCCTACGAGCGTCACGACAAAGAGCTTGAGCGTCTGCACAAAGCCCTCGTTGAGCGCGCTTATGACGGTCTGGAACATTTGCCAGATACCACTCCTATCCGCGCCGAAAGCAGAGGACCGTCAAGCCCTCTGCTTTTGGCTTATTTTTATGCTGGTTCGTTATTCAGGGCTCACTCCTGGGGGATGAGCGCGGCGGTGACGCCGTAGGTGTCCGCGAGGTCCTGCATGGTGCCGTCGGCCCAGGAGGCGGCGAAGAAGTCGTTGAGCGCCGCGGCGAGGTCGCTGCCCTTGCGGAAGCCGACGCCGTACTCCTCGCTGTTGAGGTTGATGGTGTAGGTGAGGTCGGCGTAGCTGGTGCCCTCGCCCACCATGGCAGCGGCCATCAGGCTGTCGATGATGGCGGCCTGGCAGGTGCCGGAGCTGACCTCGAGCACCGCGGTGGCCTGGTCGACGACCGGGGTGTAGTTGAAGCCGTTCTCAATGGCCATGTCCTCGCCGGCGGAGCCGCTCTCGACGGCGAACTGGAGGTCGGCCATGCTCGCGGCGTCGGGATAGCTCTCAGCGTCGGCGGCGGGCAGGATGACGACCTGGGCGTTGTTGCAGTAGGCATTGGAGCACTCCATGGCGGAGAGGACCTCGTCGGTGAGGGTCATGCCGTTCCAGACGACGTCGATGGCCTTGCCGTCGAGCTCCATGACCTTGTTGTCCCAGTCGATGACCTGGAAGACGACGTCCACGCCGAGGCTCTCGGCGAAGGCCTTGGCGAGGTCGGCGTCAAAGCCTATCCACTCGCCGCTCTCGTCCTGGTAGTCCATGGGCTCGAACTCGGTGATGCCGACGATCAGCGTGCCCTTCTCCTGCACGTAGGCGAGGTCGCTCTCGGCGGCGGGGGACTCCTCGGCGGGGGCCTCGCTGGCCGGGGCCTCACTGGCGGGGGCTTCGCTGGGCTCGCTCTCGGCCTCGCCGCAGGCGGCAAGGGCGAATACCATGCACAGGGCAAGCAAAAGCGCAAGAAACTTTTTCATCTTTCATTTCTCCTTCATTCTTTACCTTTATTGATAAGGCGTTACCATATTACCACATTAACGAGATAAAGCAATAGCCGTCCGCCCTTTTGGCTGTGCAATTTCCGCACAGCTTGATTCCGGGGCGCGCGGGTAGTATAATTTTTAGGATATGAGAACTTACGAAGCCGGACAATGTGATATAGCCGTCATAGGCGCGGGGCACGCGGGGATAGAGGCCGCGCTGGCCGCCGCGCGTCTCGGCATGGAGACGCTCTGTTTTGCGATAAATCTGGACACGGTGGGCAACATGCCCTGCAACCCGGCCATAGGCGGGACGGGCAAGGGCCACCTGGTGCGGGAGCTGGACGCCCTGGGCGGGGAGATGGCCCGCGCGGCGGACGCGGCCTGCATCCAGTACCGGATGCTGAACCTCGGCAAGGGCCCTGCGGTGCACTCGCTGCGCGCGCAGGCCGACCGCCGGCGCTATCAGGAGGTAATGAAGCGCACGCTGGAGCGGCAGGAGCACCTGCGGCTCATCCAGGCCGAGGTCGTGGACATCGGCGTCGAGTCGGGGCGCGTCGTCTCGGTGACGACGCACACGGGCGCGGTGTGGCGCTGCAAGGCCGCGGTGGTCGCGACGGGGACCTACCTGCACGGGCGCACCATCGTGGGCGAGGTGCTGCGCGACTCGGGGCCGGACGGCCTTGCGCCCTCGGGCCCGCTCTCGGAGCGGCTCGCCGCGCTGGGCCTCTCCCTCCGCCGCTTCAAGACGGGCACGCCCCCGCGCGTGAACGCCCGGAGCGTGGACTTCACCAAAATGCAGGTGCAGGAGGGCGACGCCGAGCCGGAGCCCTTCTCCTTTGAGACCGAGCACGTGCCGGAAAACCGCGCGCGCTGCTACCTCACGTACACGACGCCGGAGACCCACGAGATCATCCGCGCGAATCTCGACCGCTCGCCGCTCTACTCGGGCGTCATAGAGGGCGTCGGCCCGCGCTACTGCCCGAGCATAGAGACCAAGGTCATGACCTTCCCGGACAAGGAGCGCCACCAGCTCTTCATAGAGCCTATGGGCCTCGGCACGGAGGAGCTCTATGTCCAGGGCTTCTCGAGCTCCATGCCCGAGGAGGTGCAGGTGCAGATGCTCCACAGCGTGCCGGGCCTCGAGCACGCGGAGATAATGCGAGCGGCTTACGCCATAGAATACGACTGCGTGGACCCGCTGGAGCTGCTGCCGACGCTGGAGACGCGCAAGATCTCGGGCCTCTACGGCGCGGGGCAGTTCAACGGCTCCTCGGGCTACGAGGAGGCCGCCGTCCAGGGGTTTGCCGCGGGCGTGAACGCGGCGCTGAAGATACTCGGCCGCCCGCCCTTCGTGCTAAAGCGGAGCGAGGCTTACATCGGCGCGCTCATAGACGACCTCGTGACCCGCGGCACGAACGAGCCCTACCGCATGATGACCTCTCGCTCGGAATACCGGCTGCTGCTGCGCCAGGACAACGCCGACGAGCGTCTGACGCACATAGGCTGCGAGCTCGGCCTCGTCTCAAAGGAGCGGCTGGAGGCCGTGCAGGCCAAATACGCCGCCGTGGACGCGGAGATAGCGCGCCTCGAGCACACCCACGTCGCGCCGACGCCGGAGCTCTGCGCCGCGCTCTCGCGCCTCGGCACCGCCGCGCCCGCCTCGGGCGTGAGCCTCGCCGCGCTCTTGCGCCGCCCGCAGGTGGGCTACGCCGACCTTGCGCCCTTCGACCGGGAGCGGCCCGAGCTGCCGCGCGCGGTGACGCAGCAGGTGGAGATACGCCTGCGCTACGAGGGCTATATAAAGCGCCAGCTCAAGCAGGTGGAGGAGTTCGCGCGCATGGAGAACCGCGCCCTCCCCGCGGACATCGACTACGAAAAGGTCCCCGGCCTCCGCACGGAGGCGAGGCAGAAGCTCGCCGCGCTCCGGCCCGAGAGCTTCGGCCGGGCCTCGAGGATATCCGGCGTGTCGCCCGCCGACATGGCGGCGCTCGCCATGTACATCGGGAGGGCCGGCAGATGAGCGAGATGGTCATACTCGGCTTCTCCGGCGGCGTGGACTCCGCCTGCGCCGCCGCGCTGCTGCGCCGCGAGGGCTATGACGTGCGCGGGCTCTATCTCGAGACCGGCTCCGGCGAGGCGGAGGCCGCCCGGCGCTGCGCCGGGGCCATGAGCCTCCCGCTGGAGGTCGTCGACGCGCGCGCGGAGCTTGAGGAATACGTCTGCCGCCCCTTTGCGGAGGCCTACCGCCGCGGCGAGACGCCGAGCCCCTGCGTGCTCTGCAACCCCGCCGTGAAGCTCCGCCTGCTCTGCGAATACGCCGACGCGCTCGGCGCAGAATACATCGCCACGGGCCACTACGCCCGCGCCGAGGGCGGCGCGCTCTACATGGGCAGGCCGGAAAACGACCAGAGCTACATGCTCTGCCGCATCCTGCCCGAGCAGCTCTCGCGGCTCATCCTCCCGCTCGGCGGCATGATAAAGACCGAGACGCGCGCACTCGCGGCCTCGCTGGGCCTGCCCGTGGCGCAGAAGCCGGACAGCATGGAGCTCTGCTTCGTCCCCGGCGGGGACTACGCCGCCTGGCTGGAGCAGCGCGGCGACGCGCCGGAGCCCGGCGACATCATCTATAACGGCGAGGCCGTCGCCCGCCACGGCGGCATCCACCGCTTCACCCTCGGCCAGCGCCGGGGCCTCGGCTACGCCGCGGGAAAGCGGGTCTACGTCTCCGAGATACGCCCCGACACCGGCGAGGTCGTGCTCGCGGACGGGGACGGGCTCTATTCGGCGGAATTCACGGCCTCGGACATGCGCTGGCTGGTCCCGGAGCCGCTCTCGCCCTTCGACTGCGAGGTGCGTGTCCGCCACTCGCGGACGCTGACGAGCGCGCGGGCCTGGCCCGAGAGCGGCGGGCGGCTCCGCATAGTCCCGGCGTCCCCCCTCCGCGCCCCCACCCCCGGCCAGACCGCCGCCATCTACTCCGCCGGCCGCGTCCTCGGCGGCGGCTTCATCGGACGTGATACAAAGGATACAATTTAGATACATTTTCATTGACAAGGCGTCGGAAATCGGTTATCCTATTAACTGTATTATTCTGTATGATACGCACGAGCGATGGGGCGATGGAGAGATGATGATAAACATCAATTTCAGGGATTCACGGCCGATATACGAGCAGGTGAAGACCACGCTGAGGAAGCTTATCGTGTCGGGGGCGATGTCCCCGGACGAGAAGCTGCCCTCGGTGCGCGAACTTGCGTCCCAGCTCGTGATAAACCCCAACACGATACAGCGCGCCTACCGCGAGCTGGAGCAGGAGGGCTACATCATCTCCATCCCCGGCAAGGGCAGCTACGCGAACCTCAGCGCCCAGGTGGACGAGGGGCGCAAGAAGGAGCTGCTTACGGCCACGGACGAGATAGTCGCGGAGCTGCTCTACCTCGGCGTGACGCCGGACGAGCTGGACCGGCGCATAAGGGAAAAGGAGGCCGCGCGGCATGAAGATTGAATTCAGGGACGTGGTCAAGAGCTACGGCGGCCACAGGGCGCTGGACGGCCTTACGCTGACGGCCCCCTCCGGCGCGGTGTACGGCCTGGTGGGCCCGAACGGCGCGGGCAAGACGACGGCGATGAAGCACCTCGCCGGCGTGCTGAGGCAGGATTCCGGCGAAGTACTCGCCGACGGCGCGCCGGTGTACGAGAACCCGTCCGTCAAGGCGCGCATCTTCTGCATCCCGGACGAGATATTCCACTTTCCGCAGGCGTCCATCCTGGACATGATGCGGTTTTACCGGGGCGTCTACCCCGGCTTTGACGAAAAGCGCTTCGAGCAGCTGCGGGAGGTGTTCGACCTCGATGTGAAGCAGCCGATGCGCCGCTTTTCGCGCGGCATGCTCAAGCAGGCGGCCTTCTGGCTGGCCATCTCGATGCGCCCGGAGCTGCTCATCCTCGACGAGCCGGTGGACGGGCTCGACCCCGTCATGCGCCGCCAGGTCTGGGCGCTCATCATGCAGGACGTGGCCGAGTACGGCACGACGGTGCTCATCTCCTCGCACAACCTGCGCGAGCTGGAGGACGTCTGCGACCGGGTCGGCATCATCGACCGGGGCAGGATGCTCCTCGAGCGCGTGCTCTCGGAATTGCAGGAGAACATGACGAAACTGCAGCTCGTGCTCCCCGAGGGCGCGTCCGTCCCGCCGGAGCTGGACGTGCTGCACAGCGCCGGCCCCGGCCGGCTCAAGACGCTGATAATCCGCGGCCGCACCGACGAGGTCACGGCCCGGCTGGAGCGGCTCTCCCCCATCTTCATGGACGCCGTGCCGCTCACGCTGGAGGAGATATTCATATACGAACTCGGAGGTGAGGGCCATGAAGTCCGGGACATCATTCTTTAACGGGCCGCTCTTCCACCGCACGGTGCTGCGGTTCTGGCCCATCTGGTTCGTTTACGCCTTCGCGCTGGCCCTGGCCCTGCCCGTGCGGCTGAGCGGCGCGCTCTCGGACCTGGGCCGCGCGTCCCAGGTGACGGAGGCCCTGCGCATGTCGCAGTACGTGCCGATAAGCGCCGTGTGCGATTTCGGCCTCGCGGCGGCTCCGCTGGTGAGCTGCGCGGCGGCCATGGCGGTGTACTCCCACCTCTATTTCCAGCGCTCGGCGGCGGCCTACGGCGCCCTGCCCATAAAGCGGGAGGGCATCTTCTGCTCCGTCACGGCGGCGGGACTGCTGCCCATACTGGCGCTGAACCTCGCCGCGGCCCTCGCCTGCCTGCTGGTCGGCGCGGGGCACTTCCGGGCCGTGCTGCCCGCCGCGGCCAGCTTCTTCGCCGCGGTCAGCCTCATGACCATCGCCTACTTCGGCATCGCGGCCCTCTGCGCCCAGCTCACGGGCAGCATCATCGCCCTGCCGCTCATCTTCGCCGCGGTCAACGTCGCGGCCTCCCTGCTGGCGGACGTGGTGCTCAACGTCCTCGGCCGCTTCATCTACGGCTTCGTCTCCCGCGGCTCGGGCATCGACATACTCTCCCCCTTCGTCGGCATGGCGGACGGCGTGTTTTACGACCCCGTGTTCTCGGAGGCGTCCGGCGGCTATGAGGCCGTCACGGGCTACTACCTCACCGGCTGGGGCTGCCTCATAGGCTACGCCGTGGTCGGCGCGCTGCTGCTCATACCCTCCGCCGTGCTCTACAAGCGGCGCAGGCTGGAGACGGCGGGCGACGTCGTGGCCATCGGCGTGCTGCGCCCGGTGTTCCGCTTCGTCGTGGCGCTGGCGGCGGGCCTGCTGCTCTCGGAGCTGCTGACCGGGCTGCTGGTGCCGGGCATAGACAACATGGGTCTCGGCGGCGCGGCGCTCTTTGCGCTCTTCCTGCTGCTCGGCTGCGCCATCGGCTGGGTCGCGGCGGAGATGCTGGTGCAAAAGAGCTTCCGCGTGTTCAAGATGGGCCGCTCCTGGGCGGGCCTGGCCGTGCTCTGGCTGCTGCTGACGGCGCTGCTCTTCGGCTGCGAGCTGGACGTCACGGGCTTTGAAGGGCACGTGCCCGCCGCGGACGAGGTGCGCTCCGTCACGGTGAGCGCCAACGGCGAAATGGAGCTGCACGAGAGCGGGAACATCGCCCTCGCCATCGAGCTCCACCAGCGCCTGGTGGACGAAAAGGCCCTCTACGAGGCGACGGACCTCTCCCTCTCCCCCTACGGCATCCAGTACGTGGGCTTCAACTACGTGCTGAGCGACGGCAGCCACCTGCGCCGGAGCTACGCTGTGAGCTCCATGGTCTCGACCAAGGACGTGGGCCTGCTCGAGACGCTCTCGAACACGCCGGAGGCCCTGCTCAGCCGCAAGCTGCCCCGGACCGAGCCCACGCTCTCGACGGTGGACTTCGCCGCGGTGAACTGGGCCGTGAAGAAGGACGGCGAGACTACGGTGGAGACGCTGGAGCTCACGGCGGAGGAGGCCCTGGAGCTCTATAACGACTGCATCCTCCCCGACATGCGCGACGGGACCATCGGCCTCGTCTGGCTGGAGGCGGACGCGGACTACCGCGCCGAGGTCTACGACTGCTGCATCAGCATGGACCTCCGCGACCAGGACCGCGGCCGGGAGGAATACGTCGACTACGAGACCTTCTACACCTACGCCACCGTCTTTTCCGAGCGCACCAACGCCTGGCTGGCGGAGCACGGCATAGAGCCCTCCACCCTCGAGCAGCTCGGCAACGAGTATCTCTACACCTGAACACATATAATATAGAGCGCCGGTGCCCCCGGCGCTCTTTTTTAGCGTTAACAAACATTACGCGGAAACTTAAAATTTTTTTAGATTTTTGTTAATAAACATGTCACAACTGG
>ENA-UOJL01003797-UOJL01003797.1-human-gut-metagenome-genome-assembly--contig:-P47-NODE-3797-length-10148-cov-4.595066_pt1 | contig 10148 bp, 9 predicted proteins | sample MGYA00242347_ERZ723894 | MGnify/ENA metagenome assembly ERZ723894
AAACAGTTGAGGGTCGTGCTTTTATCAGGTTGCAAAGCTCTTTCTGAGACAAATTGCGCTCCTTTAAAATGGTCTTTAAATGGCATTTAATCATTGTTTTCCTTCGTGTACTATTTTTACAATTAAAATAACGTATATTGTTATTTTCGCTCTAAAAAAATACATCAATAGTTCGCATTTCAATGTACTGTTATGCTTTTTCTACGAAGTCTTTGATGCAGTTCAGTGGTACTTGCAATTTCACTTCGAATGTGATAAACTATGTATGTCATTCACTTTCTAATGAACTCCTTTTGATTATTTTTGCAGTTGTCAGCCGCAAATTCATTATAATCAAAAGGAGTTATTTTTTCAAGACTGATAGCTATAAGCTTCTTTGAACCCCCGGCATATCCGGGGGCATTCTCAATACAATTAACTGCTGCACTTAATGTGCAGCAGATTTTTCATTTTTTATTGTCGCTTATCGGAGTTTTAGTTACTCTTTTATAAAGAAAAGTATCTCTTCTTTCGTCTAATCTGAAGCTGTCCTGTTTTTTATAATCAGAAGCTCCGGATTTATGCCTTACAGTTTTCAACTGAGAGATCATACATCCTACGACAATTGCAGCAATTATTATTGCTATTATTAAAGAAACAAGAATATTCATTTCAGAAACGAACCCACCTTTAATCTATTAAAGTCCGAGAAAATACGATAATGCATACACAAGAGCTGTTCCGACAACCGTTATCGCACCAAACCACGTTGCCGCCTTGACTTTATCAACAGGCAGATTTCCTACAAATTTTCCGGTTTGTCCGTTCATTGCAAATGTGTACTTTTCTCCGTTCCATGTTGTGTTAAGAAGCCATACCGGATAGAGGGCATACTTTGCCTTACCGTTATTCAATTTAATATTGCTTTTCTCTATCAGAACAGAGCTGTATCCCGTAACGGTTTCTTCAAAGGCAACCTCCGTACTTTTTCGTATTCTTTCGTTGGCTCTGCCTATACTTTGCTCGGCTGAAACGTCGTAGCGGTCTGCAAGATAACCTGAAAGATAAGCTGTATTAAAATCCACTGCCTCCTTGAAATTATAAGGTTCTATAGACTCCATAAGATCGTCATCCATTTTCTCAGAGCCATCGACCGGAACAAGTTCAAAAGCAACTTTACCTGAGCGATAAGCCGAATATGTACTCGTTTCAACATAATTATATGAATTATCGCTCCACGTTCGTTTCTTTTCAGCCTTAAAGGTCATTTTTGCATCTGCCTCGGCATCAAAAAGCCACACAGGAACATAAACGCCTTTTATCTCATCAATATGATTTTCCTCACGAAAAACCTTCGGCAGAAGAATTTTTCCGTCAAGATAACGATTCAGCGCAGCTTTTGCAGCTTCTTTATCAAGCTTGAACGGAATAACGCAATCGGGTTTCAGATCGCCCGCAAAGCTTCCCGACATAACTATAGGACTGTCACAGTAAGGACATTTCGATGCACCGGTTGTAGCATCGGTCATGATTTCAGCTCCGCAGGATTTGCAGGAATAAACGCTCATTCCGGAAAGCTCGGCTTCATTCCACTGTTCTCCTGCGATAGTGTCCCATTTCATTTCCTCAGTTTCTGAAGCCATTTCGTTATTATGCTGCACAACCGCATCAATATCAAATTCAGAATCGCAATAAGGACATTTCATGTTCTGCGTTCCTGTATTGAATTCAAGCTTTGCCGAACAGCACGGACACTGATATTCCATTAATTCTGACATAAAATCAACTCACTAACTTTTTTGAAAATTACTTAACAATATCAGCATCGTTAAACGGATCTCCGCATTCGGCACAGAATTTAGGAGGATTAAACGGATCTTCCGGCTCCCAGCCGCATTTATCACATTTGTAAAGAGGTGCGCCTGCCGGTTTTGGACTGCCGCATTCAGCGCAGAATTTTCCCTTGTTTACTGCTCCGCAGGAACAAGTCCATCCGTCTGCTCCGAAGCTTGCCGGCTTTGGCTTGCCGCATTCCGCACAGAATTTGCCTGTATTTACACTTCCGCATTCACATTTCCATGAACCTGCCGGAGCCGGCTTTGATTTTCCGCAGTTAGCGCAGAATTTGCCTGTATTCGACGTTCCACAATCGCATTTCCACGAGTTTTCCGAAGCTTGAGGCTGCTGATTCTGAGCCTGCTGAGCTGCTCCCATAGCAAATAAATTCTGAGCGTTCATGCCACCTGCCTGCTGCGTCATGCCCATTCCGTAGAATCCCATAGCTGCTCCGTTAGGATTGCTTGCAGCATTCTGCATTGCCTGAGCCTGAGCTTCAACCAGCGTTGCGGCAGCGTTAGAGGGATTTGCGTTCCATGCTCTGTCCTCAAACTGCTGGATTCTTTTTGTATCTTCAGCAGAAATAGTTGCGGAATTAATTGAAACTCCTCCAAGCGTAATACCTCTCCGTTCGATCCAGTCAGAAGTAAGCTCACGCTTAATAGCGTCTCTTACTTCTCTCTGCTTGCCCGGAAGCTCGTCGTATCTGATTCCGGTTGCGGAAATATTTGCAAAAGCCGGCTGGAGAGAATCAAGAAATTCAGCTTTCAGCTGCGCATCAAGATTATCTCTTGTGTAAGTTCCGGCTACGTTTCCACATACGTTTGAATAGAAAAGAACCGGATCTGTTATCTGATAGGAATAAGTACCGTTGCAGCGAACTCCGACTGTAAAGCTTCTTCCGAGATCAGCATACGTTACTCTGAACGGAACCGGATTCTGAGTTCCGAATTTATTGTCAAGAAGCTCTTTTGTATTGAAATAATAAATTCTCTGATCCTTTGCAGCGTCTCCGCCGAACTTGATACGTTCCCACATTTCCTTGAATGTATTTTTCAGTCCCTCGCCCAGCGAGCTTGAAAAAATACTTGGAGAATCAGCAGAATTGTATGTATAAATACCGGGAGTTGTTGCGATTTCGATAACCATTCCCTGATCGACCATTATCATTGCCTGACCTTCGTTGACAACGATCTTACTTCCGTCAGAAATGATCTTATCGCTTCCCTTTTTATTTGAGGAATGCTTACCGACCTGTTTTTTTGCTCTTAAAACAAGAACGTTTGCCGGAATGGAATCGTATGAGTAAAATTCCATCCACTGATCTGCCATAGTTGAACCTGCTCCAACAAGAGCGGCACGAATAATTCCCATAATTAATACTCCTTTCGGGATAATCCCTATAAATTAACTCATCAGAAATACTGACATTTTTATTATAGCATATTTTTTTGAAAATTGCACTACTATTTTGAAATTTTTTGTAAAATTCTGAAATTTATTCCCATTCTTTCCAGATTTCCGGACAATATCCTATTGTTGCTTTTTTGCCGTTCCTGACTATAGGAGTTTTTATTATCTGAGGATTTTCAAAAATCTTCTCATTGCGGTCATCATCCGAAAGATATTTCAGTAAAGCAAGCATATCCTTATCTTTGGCATTTTCATTGATAAGCTTTTCAGAACCTCCGACAGCGCCTGCAACGCTGTTGAATTCTCCCCTGCTCATCCCCTTTTCTTTCATGTCTATAAGCTGATATTTAATTCCACGCTCTTTAAAAAAGCGTTCTGCCTTTTTAGTGTCGAAGCATTTTTTAGCCCCGAAAATTTGTATGTTCATATATTATTCCTCTTCCGGTGATACTATATTTCCTGACGGACGTGTAAGCTCAAAGGTTATACTGTGAAGATCAAGACCGTTTTGAGCAAAATAAAGTCTTACAGCGGTAAAATGTGAGAACATCGGAGCTTCTTTTGTCAGCGGAACCGGCTTTCCGTCTGTACCATTCCATGTAAACGTTCCGCTTGCTGAACCCGTAAGGAAAAGCGTAACCGGAATCTGTGCAAGCTCGCCTGCTTCCGAAGAGGCAGTTATGGTAATATTATACCATCCTGTTTGTGAAACTTTAAGTGCAAAACTGTAGTTGCTGCCCTTTTGGCTCTTTACTCCCTCAAGATCAATTGTAAGCTTTTTGTCAATATCATACCAGATCACCGGAGCGGATTCTTCATTTTCAGAATCGTCACGGCCAATTATTTCAACGGTATCAGCTTCTCCGGAAAGACGTTTAAGAGCGTTTGTTTTCAACAGGAATGTCAGTATATTTTTAGCGTTTCTCTGGAGTTCAGCTCTTGTAAGAGTTCCGTTTTCAAGAGATTCTGCAGTGGTATCATCATTATCGGAGCTGTCGGCGCAAACCATATAAACGTCGTTCTGAGCTCTTGCCATAGCGGCAAAATTATTTCTTGTCGGTTCGCCGCCTCTCTCGTTGATATTTGCCCACCAATCGGTCATAGTAAAGCCCTTGAATCCCCATTCTTCACGAAGAATCGTTGTATTAAGATCAAAGCTTCCGGCTGTCCAGATACCGTTTACCGAGCCGTACGTTGTCATTATAGAATCAGCTTTTCCTCTCTTTACGGCAATTTCAAATCCTTTAAGATAAATCTCACGAAGCGCTCTTTCTGATATTACCGAATCAAGAAAATGACGGTTGGTTTCCTGATTATTTCCGCAGAAGTGCTTTATCGTTCCGGTTACTCCTGCATTGTGCAGTCCGATAAGCTCAGCCGACGCCATTGAACCGGTAAGGAACGGATCTTCCGAGAAGTATTCAAAGTTTCGTCCGTTAAGCGGATGACGGTGAATATTCATTCCCGGTCCGAGCAAGCATTCTACATTATTTGCGGTCATTTCTGTTCCCATAAATTCAAAAAGCTCTGTAATAAGCTCTTTATTGAAGGTTGAGGCTATCATAGTTCCGTTAGGCAGGCTGAATGCCTTTGTTCCGCAATCAAGTCTCATTCCGGAGGGACCGTCGGAACAGCATCCCGCCGGGATTCCGAATGCAGAAAGCTCATCAGTAACTCCGCCGAAAGCCGAAGCTGTTCCGGCAGTTACTCTCGGGCTTCCCATTCCTTCCCCACGAATTATACATTCGAGATCATAATCGGAAAGCTGTGCGATAAATTCATTCATGTTGTTCTTTTTATTTTTAACGTCTGCAAGCTTTATTTCCCTGTCGCCTGTATATGGGATCTCTTTCGGCAGTCTGTAGATTCTTCTCTGGGATTCGTCAGCCTTATTCAACGGAACCGGTTCTGTTTTGTATGTAAGATCATCCCCTGAGCCAACTGCTCTTATTCGCTCAAAGGGAATAACCGGAGCTAAAGCCTGCACACATTTTTTCCAGACAGCAGTATTCGGCTGAGTTACGGTCAGCGCAGGAACGGCGCCTCTTACGTCGTTTCCGACATAGAATGTATAATCTCCTGCCTCCATTACCCAGCATGAGAGATTTCCTGAAGCTCCGGAATCGTCATACGACATAAGGTCTGAAAGCTGAATTTTTATTTCAAGTTCCTGCGATTCACCCGGAGCAAGCTCCTTGGTTTTTTCAAATCCGCAGAGGATTCTTGAGGCTTTACCAAGTTTCCCCTGCGGAGCTTCGCAATAAGCCTGTACAACTTCCTTACCGTTATATTTTCCGGTGTTTGTGACGTTAACGGTAAGTGTGACTTCAATGCCGTTTCCGGTTGTATTGATCGGTTTTATATCAAAAGTCGTATACGATAAACCATATCCGAAAGGATAGCGAACCTTATCTTTTGCAAATGTTTCAAACCAGCGATATCCGACGAAAATATCTTCTTTATAGAAATTTCTCTCTTTATCGCCGAAATACGGAGCTGACGGATAATCCGAAACGTTATATGCTATCGTATCGGGAAGTTTGCCAGAAGGACTTATTTTTCCGGTGAGAACGGCTGCCGTTCCTGTTCCGCCTGTCATTCCCCCCTGCCATACGTAAAGAACAGAATCAGGAGCGTATTTATCTACAAAAGACATATCGACAAGTCCGCCTACATTGAGAAGAACTATCATCTTTTTGAATTCTCTTCTGACCTTTTCAATCATGTCAAGCTCGTCTGCGGTAAGAAGATATGAACCCTCTTCAATCTTTGCGTCCATTTCTTCTCCGGCAGTTCGTCCTATTATAACAATAGCAGCCGAGCTTTTTTCTGATGCTTTTTTTACAGTTTCAGAATCAAGAGGCATTTCCTTTTGCGACCACGGTTCACTTCCCCAGCCTTCTCCAAGGTCAAACGGATTATTTTTACTCCACTTGCGGTATGTTTCAAGCAGCTCTTCATTTATTTTAACTCCGGCTTCGATAAGTCCATCGACTATTCCTGTTACCTTTGAAACGTTTACCATGCCGCCGGAACCCGTTCCGCTTTTATAATAATTAAGCTGAATTCTTCCGAAAACAGAAACTTCTTCTTCCGGAGCAAGCGGCAGAGCATTATTGTCGTTTTTGAGCATAACTATTCCCTCTGCAACGGCTTTTGCGGCAGTTTCAAGATATTTATTCCAGTCTAATATTTTTTTCATTTATTTTACCTCATTTCCGATAAGATATCATATAAATTATTATATCAACTTGCAGAGATTTTTTCAAGAGTTTTCAGTAAATTTTCACATATTATAAAAAACGGAACTGCATCACTTTTGTGAAACAGCTCTCGCTTCGAGTTATTTGACTGCATGAATTTCAAGAATATTTTTAAGCGCCGAAACAGAACCTGAATGTGAACGTTCTATCGTTGTTTTAAGTCCTTTTGTTTCGCTTATTGCACATCTTGCCATTTTATGCGACATTGTTCCAGTAAACAAAACGAGAAGATCAGGATTTCCGATCTGCTTTTTCATTCCTGTTTTCATATGGGTGAAAATCTTGGAACTGCATTTATACTGTTCGCATATTTCTTTATATTTTCTTATCATACAATCATTTCCGCCTACAATTACAACGCTCATAATTACTCCTTTTATTTTATTGTTAGTTATCACTAACTTTTATTTAATTATATCAACAGAATTTGATTTTGTCAATTTTACTGTATATAAAATTAAAAACATTATTCACTTTCAACAATTAAGTCCAGTTAGACTGTTTAATATCAGGCATATTTGCCAATTGCAATCTTTTCTTATGTTAACCTTTGCTAACGGATTTATTTCTTCTATTGCTAAAATTTTTCCAATTAGCTATTGACAAATCAAAAAAACTGTTGTATAATACAACACATAATTTTAATGAAAGGAAGGTGAACTTCATGCGTTCAAATAAAATACATCTCACAATAAAATTTAATATAAAAGCAAACAGAGCAGAGAGTTCGCCTGAAATAGACTGATATACCTGAAATAACTGTATATTATGGCTTTATGCGCTTCTGTTTTTACAGAGGCGTTTTTGTTTTGTCTTAATTAATGAAAGGAGCTAAAAATGTTTAAAAAGTTTAAAAACAAATTTATAGGAGACAAATTATTTTATAAAAATGTTCTTTTTATGGTCATCCCGATGATATTGCAGAATCTTATTACAAATTTCGTCAGCCTTATCGACAACATTATGGTAGGACAAATCGGCACTGAACAAATGAGCGGAGTTTCTATCGTAAATCAGTTTATGTTTGTGTTCAATATAACTATTTTTGGAGCGGTTGCCGGTCCAAGCATATTCGGTGCGCAATTCTTCGGAAAGGGCGACTCTGAGGGACAAAAATATACATTCCGCTTCAGATTGATGGTCTGTGCAGTTATAATAGCGATTGCCGCTATGCTTTTTTCATTGTTTGATACTCAGCTTATCTCGCTTTTTCTCAGCAAGGATGATACTCCTGAAAAAATTGCAGAAACTCTTAAATATGGAAAACAGTACATGAGGATAATGCTGTTCAGTCTGATTCCGTTCGGAATAGGTCAGGCTTATTCAAGCGTTATTCGTGAATGCGGCGAGACAAGAATACCTATGATAGGCGCATTATCGGCAGTCGGAATAAATCTTCTTCTCGACTACGGTCTTATTTTCGGTAAATTCGGTCTGCCTGAAATGGGAGTCGCCGGAGCGGCCGTTGCAACGGTTATATCAAAATGCATCGAAGCTCTTGTTGTAGCCGTATGGACTCATACGCACCCGAACAAAAATAAATTTATAAACGGAGTTTATAAAAGCTTGCATATTCCATCTGAACTTATAAAGAATATGATCAAAAAGGGAACACCTCTGCTTGTGAATGAATTCTTATGGGCAGCCGGAATGTCGGTTATAGCTCAGTGCTATTCGATCAGAGGACTTGATGTTGTTGCCGCAAGAAATATCTCCAGTACGATGACAAATCTTTTCGGCGCTGTATATATTCAGCTCGGAGCTTGCATAGGTATTATCGTAGGAGCAAAGCTTGGCGCAAATAAATTGAAGGACGCTCGTGATACCGACAATAAGCTGTTGTTTTTCAGCGTTGCTGCAACGATTGTAACTGCGCTTTGTATGCTTCCGCTGGCAGCAGTTTTTCCAAGAATATACAACACCGAAGCGACTATTCAGTCGCTTGCTTCAAATATGATAATTATTCAGGCTGCCGCCATGCCTCTTATGGCTTATACGAACGCCTGCTATTTCACTCTCAGAAGCGGAGGAAAAACGGGAATAACTTTTCTGTTTGATTTCGGATTCACTTGGCTTATTATGATTCCTCTCGCTTATATCCTTGCACATTTTACATCAATGGAAATTAATCTGCTGTTTGCAGTTGTAACTTTTTCTGAAATAGTTAAGGTGATAATCGGATTTTTTATGGTTCGCAGCAATATATGGATAAATAATATTATTGATTGAGAAAGGAACTTTATGATTATTTTAAATGGAAAATATAATTATGCAAAGGTTTTTACAGAAATTATTGATGAGGGAGCAATTGCTCAGATCATCGAACTTTGCAATCAGCCTATCAGTGAAAATTCATCTATTCGCATTATGCCGGATGTTCATGCCGGAGCCGGATGTACTATCGGTACAACAATGACTGTTTCCGATAAAATCGTTCCAAATCTGGTCGGAGTAGATATCGGCTGCGGAATGGAAACGATCAGGCTGAAAGAAAAGCATATCGAGGTTCAGAAGCTTGATAAGCTTATTTACGAGAAAATTCCGTCAGGATTTGAGATTCGCCGGAAAACTCACCGATATATTGAAAAAATCGACCTTGCCAAGCTTTACTGCTATAAGTATATTGATCCGCTCAGAGCAGAAATGAGCATTGGTACTCTTGGCGGAGGAAATCATTTTATCGAAGCTGATAAAGGCAGTGACGGAAGTATCTATATCGTAATTCACTCCGGTTCACGTCATCTTGGAGTGGAAACGGCAAAATATTATCAGAACGAGGCATACCGCCGTCTTAATAATTCCTCTGAAAAGGAAGTGAACGAGCTGATCGAAAGGCTTAAAGCCGAGGGCAAAGAAAAGCAGATTCAGAGCGAAATAAAAAAGCTTACTTCAACAAAGCATACCAGTGTTCCTAAGCATCTTGCCTACTGTGAGGGCGAGCTTTTCGAGCAGTATATTCACGATATGAAAATAGTCCAGCAATTTGCTTCCCTGAACAGGCAGGCAATGATGGACGAAATTATCAAAGGTATGGGATTTCACGTTACAGAACGTTTTTCGACTATTCATAACTATATAGATACCGATAAAATGATTCTGCGCAAGGGAGCGGTTTCTGCCGAATCCGGCGAAAAACTGCTGATTCCGGTGAATATGCGTGACGGAAGTCTTATCTGCACAGGCAAGGGCAATCCCGACTGGAACTGTTCTGCTCCTCATGGCGCAGGCAGACTGATGTCACGTTCTCAGGCAAAAGAGTCTTTTACAGTTTCTGAATTCAAGAAGCAGATGAAAGGAATTTATACTACTTCAGTCAATCAGCAGACGCTTGACGAATGTCCTATGGCTTACAAATCAATCGAAGATATTGTCGGTAATATCAGCGATACTGTTGAGATAAACGATATTATCAAGCCGATCTACAACTTCAAGGCAGGTGTTGAATAATGAAAAAATTTGTCTCGTATGAAAAATTGAGCAAAAAGGAACAGCGTAAAATCAATTCTGAAAAAAGAGGCACCTGGAACGGTCTTAATCCGGCAACCAGAATCGCTGATACCAATGGAAAAAAGTATCGGCGAAAGCCTAAATATCCGGAGAATTACGATTAACAGCATTAGATTTAAAAATCCGTACAGAGAGTTTTATTTTCTGTAC
>ENA-UOJL01003810-UOJL01003810.1-human-gut-metagenome-genome-assembly--contig:-P47-NODE-3810-length-10119-cov-15.564785_pt1 | contig 10119 bp, 11 predicted proteins | sample MGYA00242347_ERZ723894 | MGnify/ENA metagenome assembly ERZ723894
GGCGTGTTTCGACTCCCCCCTCCCGACCTCTGGACTCCGCCCACCCCGCAACGAGAAAGGGGCTGCTCGCCCCTTTCAGACCCCAAAGAAGATGTCGAAACGGAAAAAAGCTAGCCGCTTCGCTAAATGCTTTTTTCTCGTTTCTCCGATTTGAATAAGAACGAGTGGAGGGTAACATGATCAAAATTATTTATGTGACAGACCCGGAGGGCGGGAAGCTGACGATGAGGGCCGAGGGCCACGCGGGGTATGCCCCGGCGGGACAGGACATCGTATGTGCTGCGGTGAGCTGCCTGATGCAGACGCTGGCGTACAGCGCTGCGGAGGACGAACACACCTCGAGCTGCATCTATCAGGGCGAGGAAGGCCCGGTGTTGAATGTGGAGGCGGGCGACAGCGTCCTCATGCGGGACAAGTTCGAACTTGTGGCCGACGGTCTGGACCTGCTGGCCGAACAGTACCCGGAGAATGTGAACTTCAAGAAAAGATGCAAGTGCAGCCCGGCGGTGGACTTGCAGCTGTTTGCAGCAACGGCGACGACCGCTGCCTGCGGCAGAAGCAGGGAGGAGCTGTTGGGGCCGCGGCCGGCAGGATGCAAGCGGAGCGCAGCAGACGCCGGGAGCCGCAACCCGGGGGAGCCTTTCGATTTGCAGCTGTTTGCGGAGGGCGGCGATGGTGCAGCAGAAGGCACTGGCGAAGCTGCGGCGGCAGAAAAGGCTGCGGCTGCCCCCGTCCAGGGCAAAGGCCGGGAGGCTGCTGCCGCCGAGGTGGATGAGATGCTGAGCCCGGCGGAAGAGCCGGGCGCGGAGGAAAATGCTGCTGAAGGCGAGGAACAGGACGGTGCGGCAGACAAGAGCGGCACCGACCCGGAGGCGCACCGGAAAGCATTTGGCGAACTGATGCGGGGCGAGTACAACCGGGAGTTTGGCGAGATGATCGTGCAGGCCACCCAGAAAGCCTACGACAGCATCCTGAACGAGCAGGGGCCGGTGGGGCGCATCCTGAACGCTCTGGGCCAGAAGTACGGCACTGCTCCCGGCGACTACGAGGCACTGGCCGCTGCGGTGGAGGGCGGCGTCGTGAAGGACGACGCCTACTACGAAGACATGGCCATGAAGAAGGGCATCAGCGTCCAGCTGGCCAAGGAGATGGACGCGCTGGAAAGCGAGAACGCCAAGCACCGCGCCGCCGAGCAGCAGCGGGCGGAAGCCGCCAAGATGGAAGCCATCCAGCAGGAGTGGGACGCCGCTGCGGAGCGCATCCGGGCCGAGGACCCGGGCTTTGACATCAAGACGGCGCTGGCTGACCCGGATTTTGCCCAGATGCTCAAGCTGGGCGTGAAGATGGAGGACGCCTACAAGGCCCGCTATTTCGACGACATCATGGCCCGACGCACCACCCAGACGGCCAAGACCGTAGAGAAGGGCGTGGAAGCCCGGATCCGCCAGCGGGGCGCACGGCCCAGCGAGAACGGCACCAACCCCGGCGGCGCGGCGGTGCTGAAGACCGACGTCTCCAAGCTGACGCCTGCCCAGTGCGAAGAGCTGGAGCGCCGGGCCATGCGGGGACAGATCATCACTTTTTAACCGGAAGCTGCCGCTGCCCGGAGGAAAACCTCTCAGCTTTGCAGTCCGCCTGACGGCGGCGCTGCAAAGCAGCTCTCCTAGAAAGGAGAGCCTTTCTCAAAGGAAATGGCGGCTCTTAATAAAGCAAGACACGAAAGGAGAACACAAATGAAAATCCACATGAATCTGCAGCTGTTTGCGCAGCCTGCAAACCACACCGGCGCGACCGGCATGAGCGCCGAAATGAAGACCTACTACGAGAAGCGTCTGCTGGATCAGGCGGAGCCGCTGCTGGTGCATGACCAGTTCGGCGACAAGTACCCCATCCCGGCCAACAACGGCAAGACCATCGAGTTCCGCAAGTACGAGAGCCTGCCCAAGGCCACCGAGCCTCTGACCGAGGGCGTGACCCCCAACGCTCAGGCTCTGACCGTGACCCCCATGACCGCCACCGTGAAGCAGTACGGCGGCTGGGCAGCCATCACCGACGTGCTGCAGCTGACCGCCATCGACAACAACATCACCCAGGCGACCAAGGTACTGGCATCTCAGGCGGGCCGCACGCTGGACACCGTGACCCGCGAGGTGCTGGCAGGCGGCACCAACGTCATCTACGCGCCGGCGGGCGACACTGCCGTGACCAGCCGCGCCAACCTGACCACCGCCAGCGTGCTGACGCCCGACCTCATCGACCAGGCGGCCACTGCCCTGAAGGCCCAGAATGCCGACGCCATCGGCGAGAGCTACGTGGCCATCGTCCACCCCTATGTGGCCTATGATCTGCGCCGCAACCCGGAGTGGATCGATGTCCACAAGTACTCTACCCCCGAGAACATCTACAACGGCGAGATCGGCAAGCTGGCCGGTGTGCGCTTCATCGAGACCAGCGAGGCGAAGATCTGGACCGGCGACGGCTGCCCCACCAGTCTGGCCGTGTTCGGCACTCTGGTGCTGGCGGCTCACGCCTACGCTGTGACCGAGGTGGAGGGCGGCGGCCTGCAGCACATCGTCAAGCAGCTGGGCGCAGGCGAAGACCCGCTGAACCAGCGCGCGTCCGTGGGCTGGAAGGCCATCAAGACCGCAGAGCGGCTGTGTGAGCAGTACATGGTGCGCATCGAGAGCGTCAGCCCGAAGTACAGCGCGAAGGCGAAGGCGAACTAACGCGCCTCTGATGGCTCTCCCTTTGGGAGAGCTGGACGCGAAGCGGCCTGAGAGGGCAAGGATGCTGACAGATAGGCATGGACGCGGCGGATAGTATGGCTCTGACAAAGAACCTGCTTATCGACGCATGATAGCGCTATCGCAACGGGCTTGCCCTCTCCGTCACCTACGGTGACACCTCTCCCAAAGGGAGAGGCTATAGCGCAAAAGGAATAGCCCTGCGACAGAGGGCAGAAAGAAGGATCTATTTATGGCAACTAAGAAAGAGACTGCTGCGGCCCAGGCCGTGGAGAACGCGGTGGAGACGGTGGAGAAGACCGAGGCAATGGCCGAGGCAAAGGCCGAAGAGAAGGACGACGGCATGGTGACCATCCATCTGTTTAAGGACGACGACCGCTACGCGGCGCCGGTGTTCGTGGGCGTCAACGGCGACAGCTACCTCATCCAGCGCGGCATCGACGTGAAGGTGCCGAAGGCTGTGGCCGAGGTGCTGGAACACAGCATCAAGCAGGACGCCGAGGCGGCCCGGAAGAGTCAGGCCATGCAGGCGGCGGCCGGTACGCAGATGATGACCATTTGATATTTCCCCCGGTACAGCTTGCAGGCGCTTGCTGCGCCGGGGGATTTTGTTTTGCAGCGGAGCCGACCGCCGCCAGCGGCGGAAACAGGGAGGCGAGGCTGGGGCAGCGTTCTGCTTTTTCAAAGCCCCGCCAAGGGGTTGAAGAAAAAGCAGCAAACGCAACCCGGATACCTAAGATGAAAGGATTATTAAGCATGACAGCAGGCGAAGCGATACGGATGGCCGACGAGCTGAGGCCGAACAACAGCTTTTCGGACGAGATGAAGCAGCTGTGGCTGCGGCAGGCCGACAGCGGCTTGCGGCGGAACGTGGTGGAGCGCAGCGACACCGGCGGCGACTTTGAGGGCCGCGGCGCGGACATTTTGTGGGAGGAGGGGTTGGAATACGACACGCCGCTGCTGGCAGACGGCGCGGCGGAAGCGCTCTACCCCCACTGGCTGGCGGCGCAGATGGACCTCGCCCTCGGCGAGACAGCCCGGGCGGCGAACGAATTGCAGCTCTACACGAGCTATGTGCAGGAGTTTGCGGCGTGGGTGAGGCGGAATTATATGCCGGTAGGCGGCGGGAAACTTTTAACGTGAGATATGTTCTCTTTTGCGTGCCAAAAGAGAACCAGAAAAGCACCCGCTACTTCCGAAGCGCGGGAGGCACGGGAAAGGGGCTGCTCGCCCCTTTCAGACCCCAAAGGAGAAGTCGAAACGGAAAAAAGCTAGCCGCTGCGCTAAACGCTTTTTTCTCGTTTCTCCGATTGGAATAAGAACGAGAACCCGGAAGGAGGATGAAATGATAAGCACAAGTCTGAATCAAATCAACAGCCAGCGGCAGCTGCTGCGGGTATTTGGCGGGCTGAACGAGGGGTATGCCTGCAGCGAGGCAGAGCTGAGCAAGGAGAAGAACTTTTCTTCGCGGGGATACCCGGCCCTCGAGACCCGCAAGCCCCGGCGGAAAGTGCGGGACGCAGCCGGAATGAACGGGATGTACCACCTGAACGGCCTTTTGACCGTGGAAGGCACGACCCTGCGGTATGCCCCGGACGACGGCAGCGCCGCCGTGGAACTGGAGAACGCCCTGACGGACGGCGAGAAGAAGATGGTGGGCATGGGAACCAAAGTGCTCATCTGGCCGGACAAGATGTCCTTTGACACCGCAGCGGGGACACTGAGCGCGCTGGGCTCCAGCTGGCAGCAGGACGGCAGAAGCCTGACCGTGACCCCCTGCGACGCTGCGGGCGTGGTGTACACGCCGAACAAATTCGGCACGACCGAGCCGGAAAGCCCCAAGAACGGCGACGTCTGGCTCAAGCAGGCCGAGGATGCCCCGTGGAGCTACCGCGACGCCCTGAAGCTCTACAGCACGGCGGGCGGGTGGCAGAACATCCTGCTGAACTACTGCCGCGTGACCTGCGAGGGGCTGGGCAAAGCCTTCAAGGCTGGGGACACTGTGACCCTGACGGGCATCCCCGGCGTGGTGAAGAACGCCTATTCCGCCGATTTCGGCGGGGACGTGGTGGTGGACGACGTGGCTGGGGACTCGGTGATCCTCTCCATTGCGCCGGACATTGAGAGCGTTTTGTACTACGGCACCTGTGTGGTGACGGGCCAGAGCGTGGTGTGGACGGCCATGGACGGCAAGACCACCCAGACCTTCGACGGGCCTTTCCCGGACGTGACGGCCCAGCGGCGGGTACCGGATCTGGACTGGCTGACGGAGCACAACAACCGCGTCTGGGGCTGCTCGAGCACCGAGAACGTCATCTATGCCTGCAAGCTGGGCGACGCCACCAACTGGTTCTCCTACCGCGGCACGGCAGCGGACAGCTATGCCGTGACCGTGGGCAGCGACGGAGCCTTTACCGGCGCGGCTACCTGCATGGGATATGTGCTTTTCTTCAAGGAGAACGGCCTGCACAAGCTCTACGGCACCAAGCCCAGCGACTACCAGATGAGCAGCATCCAGTGCTCGGGCGTGGCCAAGGGCGCCCACCAGAGCCTCTGCGTCATCAACGAGACGCTGTACTACCTCTCGATGGACGGGGTGATGGCGTGGGACGGCAGCCTGCCCACCAAGGTGTCGGCCTCGCTGGACGAGACGGCCATGAGCCGGGTGACAAGGGCAGCCGCCGGCGGGCTGGTGGGGCGGTACTACCTGCACACCGAGAGCCCCGGCGGGCAGAGGCTGCTGGTGTACGACACCGAGAAAGGACTCTGGCACGAGGAGGACGCCACCGGCTGGGCCATGTGCAGCACCGGGCGGCAGCTCTACCTCTGGGACAAAGAGGCCATCTGGGCCGCAGACGGGAGCCGGGAAGCCGGCGGCGAAGAGGACACGGTGGAATATGAGGCTGTGACCGGAGACATCGGACTCGGAGACCCGGACGACAAGTATTGCAGCCGGGTGACGGTGCGGCTGGATGCGATGGAGCGGACGGTGGTGACGCTGTGGGCCAGCTTCGACGGCGGCGAGTGGGAAGAAAAGGGCCGGGTGGACACCCGGGACAGGCGGGTGCAGGTAAACCTGCCCTTTGTCCCGACCCGGCACGACACCATGCGGCTGCGCCTGACCGGAAAAGGACAGATCGCGGTGCGGAGCATCGCCATGACGCTGAGCAGCAGCGAGGGCGGAAGAGTGAGTGGAGGTGTACCGAAACGCTGAAAGCGTAGGGCTATGTTCTCTTTTGGTGTCAAAAGAGAACCAGAAAACCACCAGCGATTGAGAGGCTCGGCGGTGGCGAAGCCATGAAAGCCCCAGTGGGGCTTTCAAGCCGACAGTTCGGTTTGCGAAGCAAATGCCGCGTGTTTAGCGCGGCAAGGACATGGATCCACGAGAAAGAGGCTGCTCGCCCCTTTCAGACCCCAAAGAGGAAGTCGAAGCGGAAAAATGCTAGCCGCTTCGCTAAACGCATTTTTCTCGTTTCTCCGATTTGAATAGAAACGAGAAACCGGAAGGAGGAGCTGAATGGCAAGCATTGTAGGACTTTCGAAGATCTCCATGCCGAGGATGGATGGGCTGGATACGGCCAGCGCCCGGGAGCTGAGAAATTATCTGTACCAGATGCAGGAGCAGCTGGAATACATTTTGAGCAACATTGACACCGAGAATCTCTCGGGGGATTTACAGGAGAATCTGAAATAAGGCGGGAGAGGGCCTTTAGAAACGGCAGCAGCCGGGAAGAAAACCTCTCAGCTTTGCAGTCCGACTGACGGCGGCGCTGCAAAGCAGCTCCCCTAGCGAGGGGAGCCTTTCTTAAAGGAAGGAGTGTAATTATGAGCAAGTTGAGCAATGCGAGAGCGCAGCTGGATGCGTGGGAGGCGAAGAAGCCGGAAAGCTACACCAGCAAATACAAGGACAAGATCGACGGCGTGATGGGCAAGCTGGACGGGATGAAGGATTTTAGCTATGACCCCACCCGGGATGCGGCCTACGAGCAGTATAAGAACAGCTACACCCGGCAGGCGAAGCTGGCCAACGAGAACGCCCAGGCCAACGCCAGCGCCATCTCGGGCGGGTACGGCTCCAGCTACGGCACCCAGGCGGGCCAGAGCGCCTACCAGAACGCCATGGCGGGCCTGAGCAGCGCCACCAACAGCCTGTACAGCCAGGCGCTGAACCAGTACACCCAGAAAAAGAGCGACCTGCAGAGCCAGCTGAGCGGATACCAGCAGGCCGAGGCGCAGGACTACGAGAAGTACCAGACCAACTACCAGAACTGGGAGAACCAGCGCAACTACTATCAGAGCGCGTACAATCAGGCGGCCAGCGAAAGCCAGGCGAAGAAGAGCCGGGGGACGGGCCTCTTTGGGACGATCCTGAGCGTTGCCGCAAGTCTGCTGCCGTTTCTGCTGTGAAAATAAAGCGCCCAGCCCGGAAGAGGCTGAGCGGCGGAAGAAAACCTCTCACCGTTTCTGTCCGCCTGCGGCGGAGCAAAAACGGAGCTCCCCTATCGAGGGGAGCCTTTCTTAAAGGAAGTCTTATGCAAGATGGAGCTTTTCCTTCAAGGCGTCCTGAAGAACGCCGGAGAAGTTGATGTGTGCGGCCTCGGCTGCATCATTGAGCCAAGCGGGGACGGAGAGGGTCTTTTTAACAGGGCGGAACTGCTTTTGGTAAGCAGCCATATCAAAGGGGACCATGACCACAAAGTCTCCGGCCTCCACCGGAAGAGAGGAAGGAACGGAAGGAGTGGGGCAGACAGCGCACTCTTCCAGCATCAGGCCGATGGCATCCTGTGCCATCCGCACAGCCTCATCCATCGTATCGCCCTGGGTAAAGCAGCCCTCGATGTCGGGGATGGTGACAGAATAACCCGTTTCTTCGGGGTGGAACACCGCGGGATAGAAAGTATAGTTTGTCATCGGCATCAAGATTCACCTCCGAATTTATAAGTATAGCATATATGCATTTCGCGTATTTTGTCAAGAAGGGAGTTTCGAATGGGAGTTTTTAAGAGATACAGGGACGCGCAGGCGGCGCAGAAGGACGCGGAGAACGCGATGCCGGGGGCGTACCAGAGCAACTACACCGACCGGATCAACGAGACACTGGACAGCATGGGCGCGGCCAGCAATGCGGGCTACGATGTTGGCACGGACAGCGAGCTCTACCGGCAGTACCGCGCGGGCGCACAGACGAATGCCAGAGCGGCGGCCGAGAACGCCGCTGCGGGCGCTGCCGCGCTGAGCGGCGGGTACGGCTCGAGCTACGCAAACAGTGTGGCCCAGCAGGGATACCAGCAGGCCATGGCCAACGTGGACGACGGGCTGGCCGGACTGCGGGACAAGGCCCTGACCATGTACCAGCTGAAGCAGAACGGCCTCTCGGGGCTGCTGAGTGCGCTGCAGAATCAGGACAGTCTCGAGGCGGCGGAGCATCAGGGAGCTGTGGCCAACGCGCAGGATTGGCGGGACTACAAGAAGAGCCGGGCAGACCAGGCGGCGCAGGAGAAGCAGAACTTCTGGGATAATCTGATGCAGGTGGGCACCGATGTTGTAAAAGCGGGCTTTACCGCCTACGACCGGTACAAGGGATATGACCAGTGGAAGCAGGAACATGAGCTGCAAGAAAAACAGGTGCAGGCGCAGCTGCAGCAGATGGCGATAGACAAAGCGCTTGACTATAAAGAACGGGGTGCAAGCGAAGCTTTCCTGAACCAGTTCCTGAGTGCGAACGGCTTAGACCCCAGCATTCTCAACGATTGGACCGCGGAGAAAACGACTGAGCTTTCCCCGGCGGATTATCTGACAGCAATGAAGGGAATCACCGACCTTTACGAGGGTGGTTTCCGCGATGCAGCAGGGGCTGTAGCCGACATGTACGGCATCAGCAGGGATGCGCTGAACTACACGCCTCAGTACATCACCGGCAGCTACAGCGGTCGGAGAAGCGGCGGCTCGGGCGGGTCTTCGGGCAGCAGGAGCAGCGGCAGCACGGAAAATAAGAGACCTGCGCCGACCTATGACCAGCTGCTGAGTATGTCGAAGGAGTTTGTCACAATGAAAGCGAGTGACCCGCGATATGATTACTACAAGCGGACGCTGACGGATGCGGGCTGGATAGAGGACGACACCCGTGTCCCGCAGCGGGCGCAGGTGGCGGCGAACGCCATCAAGGGCCAGAGGAACCACGGCTCGGATGACCAGACTATTTTTGACAGCCTGAAGTATCAGGGATACACGGACGACGAGATCTGGAAAGCCTTTGAGCTGGCAGGGTAACAGAAAAGCCTCCTGCACGACCGTGTGCAGGAGGCTTTGGGGTAAAGTCAGGCGAGGTGGAGCTGGTGCTTGAGCGCGTCCTGAAGGACCTGACTGAAGTTTACATTGCGTTCAAGGGCGGCGGCATTGAGCCACGCCGGGAGAGTGACGGTGCGGTTTACCGAACGATTGACGCTGGCGAGCCGGACAGACGGCATATAGGCATCGACCAGCACGACCCGCTCGTTTTCTTTAGGCTGGATAGCGGACAGGGCCGAGGGGGCGGGGATAGGCTCGCCGTCCTCTTCCAGCCCGCACATCACGCAGCCAAGCAGCTCGCGGGCGGAAAGCAGGGCGTCGTCCTCGGACGTACCGCTGGTGGCGACACCGAGGTCGGGAAAATCGACAGCGATCTCCTGCCCGTCCTCGTAGATAAACACGGCAGGATAGAAGTAACGGTCGGGAAGATTCTTTTTCATCAGAAAAGCCTCCTATCATTCAGCGGAATTTAAGGCCGGACTGCTGCTCAATGCGGTTAAGCGTAGCCCGGGGAATATCTTTATCGGGGTCTTTTACGGTGACGCGACCGGGCTTGGCGGGGTGTTTATACTGGTGGTGGCTGCCCACGCAGTTGACCTCATACCAGCCGTCGGCCTTGAGCGCCTTTATGACCTCGCGGGACGAATAACTTTTCACGACATCATCTCCTCAATAACAGAATAACAAATACAATACTATTTGTCAAGACAAAAAGAAGGGAAGAAGACGGAATGGCAGTAACCAAACAGCAGCTCGCACAATGGAGCAGGGAATTTGCCGCAAAGAACCCGGACAAGGTGAGTGGGGCGGGCAGCACTGCGCAGAGCATCACCACAAAGAAGAGCAGCGTCACCAAGGAGCAGTTGAGCCAGTGGAGCCGGGAGTTTGACAAAAAGGAAGCACAACGTCAGGCAGAACAGGAGCAGAACACCCGGGACAAAGCCTTACAGCAGTACGCCGAGCGGCACATAAGCGACATGGGGGAGGTGGATGCGAGGAACGATACCAGCCTTGCCGGAAGAGCACTCGCCCGGCAGGACCTCTCAGTCGCTGACGCGACAGCTCCCCTTAAAAGGGGAGCCACTGG
>ENA-UOJL01003812-UOJL01003812.1-human-gut-metagenome-genome-assembly--contig:-P47-NODE-3812-length-10115-cov-4.126342_pt1 | contig 10115 bp, 9 predicted proteins | sample MGYA00242347_ERZ723894 | MGnify/ENA metagenome assembly ERZ723894
TATTTAGCCGCTATAATTAAAATTACCGGCGCTTTGCAGATATTGTTTTTTCTTTCGTTTAAAATAAAAAACGCCATGAATGTTTTTCATAGCGTAATTGGTGTTTGGCGCGATTATTGTTGAATCAATAATACAAGGGATAATCAAAGGAACACCTAAATCCCCCGCTCATACCGAAAATGCATGCAACATCCAGCAAGACTGTAAAAAAATAAGCTTTTTCATTTTTAACTTTTTTATTTTGAACACACCTATCCCAAGAGGCGAGAATATACTTAATATAAAACAATTAAAAAGTCAAGGATTTTTTTCCTTTTACGGCACCGTTAAAAATAATAGCCCTTGCCAAAAAACGCTTCTTGTTGCATTATCTTGCTCAAATAAATTTAATTGGGGAAAATAATGGCATTAAAATTTGAGATTTTGAAAAAAAGCGGCAAATCCCGCCTCGGAAAATTACATACCAAACACGGTGTGGTCGATACGCCGGCTTTTATGCCGGTCGGCACTTGCGGCACGGTTAAAGCCATGATGCCGGAATCGGTGGCGGCCACGGGCGCACAGATTCTGCTGGGCAATACCTATCACTTAATGTTGCGTCCCGGTGCCGATTTGGTGGAAAAAATGGGCGGCCTGCATAAGTTTATGAACTGGGATAAGCCGATTTTGACGGATTCCGGCGGCTTTCAGGTAATGAGCCTGTCCGGTCTGCGCAAATTAACCGAAGAAGGTGTTGCTTTCAGCTCGCATGTCGATGGCAAAAAATATTTTCTAAGCCCCGAAGAATCCATTAAAATTCAGCATAAATTGGATTCAAACATTACAATGTGCATGGATGAATGCGTCAAATTGCCGGCACCGCACGACAAGGTAAAAAAATCAATGGAAATGTCCATGCGCTGGGCCAGACGCAGCCGCGATGCCTTCACCGACCGTGACGGCTACGGGATTTTCGGCATTCAACAGGGCGGCGATTATGAAGACTTGCGCGGCTTTTCCGCCGAACGCCTGAAAGAAATCGGCTTTGACGGTTATGCTATCGGCGGCTTGGCTGTCGGTGAGGGGCAGGAAACCATGTTCAAAGTGCTGGATTATGCTCCGGGAATGCTGCCGGACGATAAACCCCGCTACCTGATGGGGGTAGGCCGTCCGGACGATATTGTCGGCGCTGTCTTGCGCGGTGTTGATATGTTTGACTGTGTCATGCCCACCCGCTCTGGCCGTACGTCTCAGGCTTTTACTCGTTTCGGCACGATTAACATCCGCAATGCCCGGCACCGGGAAGATCCCCGCCCGCTGGAAGCCGGCTGTGATTGCCCGCTTTGCACCAATTACACCCGTGCTTATATTCATCATCTGCAAAAGTGCAACGAAGTGCTTGCGGTGATGTTGCTGACCTGGCACAATATCCGCTATTATCAGCGCCTGATGCAGGGATTGCGTAATGCTTTGGCCACAGACACTCTGGAGGACTTTGCACGTCGGTTTTATGCCGACCAGGCTGCCGGGGATATTCCAGCACTATAAGCAGGAAAGGATTTTTTTATGACTGAAAGTTGCGATATTGAAGAAGTCGTCAGTTCCTTTGCCGAAGAAAACCGGCAAGAGGGACTGCGTGTTTTTGTTGCCGGCGGCAACCGTCCCGGAAATGACCCTCTTTATGTGGAAGAGGCCTATAATTTGGGCCGCCAGATAATAAAGCTTGATTTCAAGCTTGACTTCGGACTGTCAAATTCAGGAATTATGGGCGCCGTAGCCCGCGGTGTGCTCGACGGCTGGAATAAGAAAAAATGCGCCGAAACGCCGATTCAGGGTGTCACGACTCAAGTCTATTATGACCTTTATCCGCACGATGATGCGATTATCGGACAGATTGAAGATGTTATACTTGCCAAAACGCTGGAGGAACGCAAACAGAAATTGCTGAATGCCGATTTTGTGGTCTTTGCGCCCGGCGGGGTTGGTACTTTGGATGAACTGGCCTATGACTGCGTGGCCATGCAGGACGGTTTTCTGCCGATAAAACCGTTTATTTTGTTTAATGTTGACGGTTATTTTCATCATCTGGTCGAATATCTGAAAGCTATTGCCGCCAAAGGCTTTGCCGATCCGCTGCCGTTTATCGTCGTTGATGACAGCAATGAATTGAGCGTTGTCTTCCGTCTGCTGAAACTGCGTTATAAAAAGGGCAAAACCACGGCCGAAGCTTATGCCGCCACCCGGCAGTTAATCTATGAACTGCCCTATTTTCTTAAAAAGAAAACCGACAGCTCCGTCCATGTTGAAGATATTATTGCCGAAATGGATGCAGTGGAAAAACAAGGCTCGGCGGAGCAAAAGCAGGAACTGGCCAATGAAATCGAAAAAGCCTATCTTGAAAAAGAAATCGAACGCATGTATGACCGCCTGGCCAAAACCGGCCGCGATACGTCTATTGTCAGCGATAAACTGACTAATCTCAAAAAACGTAAAAAAGCCAATAAAAGCACAAAATGACAAACAAAAAAACAGCCCCGTTGCGGGGCTGTTTGCTTAAGCTTTGCCTTTCAGTATTTTTTCAGCTTCACGGTTGGCTTTGTCCATCACTTCGGCCGAGCGCCGCAGTTCTTTGCGCTCTTCGTCGTTCAAATCGGGAACCACCGATCCATAGGCGCCGCGCCGGCTGACAATGGTCGGCAGCGACAGACAGACGTCATGGAACCCTTCGACGTTTTTGTGCAGCGACGAAACCGTCAGCGTCCGCTTTTCATCTTTGATAATTGCCTCGCAGATTTTAACCAGAGAACTGGCGATACCGTAATAAGTTGCCCGTTTGCCGTGATAAATTTTAAATCCGGCGTCAATTACGTCCTGCGCCATTTTGGCCTTGGCTTCGTTGACCAGCGGCCGTCCGGTGTCTGTGCCGTAGTTGTCAAGGCTTGAACCGCCGATAGAGGCGGTAGACCAAGAAACCAGGGAAGAACTGCCGTGTTCACCCATCACGTATGCATGAATTGAGTGAGGCGAAACGTTGAAATAATCGCTCAGCATGGCTCTGAAACGGGCGGTATCCAAAACGGTTCCCGAACCGATAACCCGGTTGGAAGGAAATTTGGAAATGTCCAGAATAACTTTGGTAATCACGTCAACCGGATTGGTTGCCGCCAAAATAATGCAGTTGGGAGCATTGCGGATAATCTTCGGAACGATTTCGCGCATGATTTTTGTATTGCTTTCAAGCAGGTCAAGCCTTGAATCGGTCAGGGCTTTCTGGCTGTCAACCGTAATAATCACGATTTGTGCCCCGTCCAAATCCTCGTAATCGCCGCAGTAAACATTACTGTCCGAATTCAGCGCCGCGGCATGAATAACGTCCATAGCCTCGGCGTTGGCCTTGTCCGTGTTGATGTCAACCAACACAATGTCTCTCACCAGCCCTTTGATTGCCAGTGTATAAGCCGTGGTGCTGCCGACAAAACCCGCTCCGATAATTCCGACTTTCATAGCATCTCTCCTCGCTTGGTTAAATAATGACTATATTTAATATCATTTTTTGATAAGTTGCAAATTTTTATCTTAATTTATGTTTTCTCTTGTGCTATAATCAGCCCGTTGTTCAGGTTTATTAGTGAGATATCTTTATGGAAACCTCGGTTCTTCGCTTTCTCTGGCGCTATGCCCGCAAATTGAAATGGTTGTATGTTTTGCTGTTGCTGAATATTTTGTTCGGGCAGGTTTTGAGTCGCAGCACCAACTGGGCCAGCGCGCAGATTGTCGAGGTAATTTCCCGGGGGGCGCCGGATATGCCGACGCTTCATGTCATTGGCAGATATCTGTTGCTTATTTTTGTCTGTCTGTCGCTGCAAACCGTGGTTATGCTCGTCAATCGCCGTTTGGATATGCGCTTTTTGCCTTATTATCTGGGCAAGATGTCTAAAGATTTGTTTGTTTGGGCGCATAAGCATTCAACTGCCTTTTTTGCCGAAGAGATGGCCGGCAATATTTCCGGCAAAATCAAAACCATTCTTAATAATACCGAGATGCTTTATTATAACTCGCTCGGTAATCTGCTGTTTCCGCTCTGCGGTTTTCTGACCGCTTTTGTTTTTATCGGAACCGTCAGTGTAACGTTGGCCGTATGGTTTCTGTTTTTAAGCGTAACGCTGGCATTTGTCTCTATTCGCATCAAACGCCGGATAACGCCGTTTTCGGTTCGCAAAGCCAAACTTCTCTCTGAATCGAACGGTATTTTGGTGGACAGCATTTCCAATTCCGACCTGGTTAAAAACTGCGCCAATTTTAACTACGAGCGCCGGATTTATTATAATTCCGTCCGCACGGCAATGAAAGCCCTGCGCCGCGAAGTCCGCACCAGCACCTGGACGGACGTATTTGCCCGTTCGGTCAACGATGTGATGAATATATCCTTTTATCTGATAACTTTTTACTATTGGTACCGGCACCAATTGGGCATAGGTGATGTTGTTCTGGTTTTATCGTTGATTTCCTCAATGATTCAAAGCACGTTTTATATGGGCTATTTCTTTACCCAATACACCCAGCTGGCCGGCGGTATCAAAGACGGGCTGGATCTGCTCAATAAACCCTGTGACGTTAAAGACGCTCCGTCGGCCCGGCCGCTGAAAGTGACGCAGGGAGCCGTGTCTTTCTGCCGGGTCGAATACCGTTATAAAGCCTCCAATGCCTTGTTTGCCGATTTTAACCTGAAAATAGTTCCCGGTGAAAAAATCGGTTTGGTCGGCCGCTCCGGTTCGGGAAAATCAACCCTGATTAAGCTGTTGTCCCGCTATTATGACGTTCAGGGCGGTCAAATTTGTATCGACGGACAGGACATTCGGGAGGTAACGCAGGAGTCTCTGCGCAAAAACATAGCCCTCATTCCGCAGGATCCCAGCCTGTTTAACCGTACCATTATGGAAAACATCCGCTACGGCAACCTTCAGGCCGGCGACGAAGAAGTTTTCGAGGCGGCGCGCAAAGCTTATATTCACGACTATATTCTGACTTTGCCGCAGGGCTATCAGAGCAAAGTCGGCGAAAGGGGCGTCATGCTTTCCGGCGGTGAACGCCAGCGGATAGCCATTGCCCGCGCCATTCTGAAAAATGCGCCGGTTCTGGTTCTGGACGAGGCCACCTCGGCGCTCGACAGCGAAAGCGAACATTATATTCAGGAAGCTCTGCGCGATTTGATGAAAGGCAAAACCGTTATTGCGATAGCCCACCGTCTTTCAACCTTGAAAGAGATGAATAAAATCGTTGTTATGGAAAAGGGAAAAATCGTCGAAGAGGGAAGCCATGCAACACTGCTTCGTAAAAAAGGCGCTTATTATAATTTTTATAAAATGCAGTCTGCCGGATTTCTGCTGCCGGACGGCGGAGAAGACTGCATCACAGGCCGGTCTTGCTGTTGAGCCGGAGAATGTCAATAATCTCGGTAACCGAAGCAAATTGCTCAAACGCGCGGTCAATCATCTTGCGGTTGGTTGCCCGCCGGAAAAGTGAAGAAACCTCAAACATATTATGGTTGGTTTCAATTGCAATCAACAATTTGTTATTAAAAAAACTGAACTGGATATTTTTGCCCTGAAAGGCCTTTTTAACTTCAGACATTCGTTCCATAAAAGCGGTGGTCAGCAAATAGCGCGCCTCAATTTGGTTGTCGGAAAAAACTTCAAACTGGCGTTCAAAGCTGACGTCTTCCAGCTTAACCCGTTCCGGCCGCCCGATTTTTTTGAATAAATTAAGCCAGCCGCTGTCTTTCAGCACAACGGTTTTTCCCTCAAATTTTTTATTCATTTCCAACAAAATAACAATTCCCTGGAACACGGTAACGTTATGTGAACCGTTCTTTGTCCGTACTTTTTTATAAAGCTGTTCCTCGGAAATAATGGCTTGCACCTGATGATAATTGCCGCAAAAAAAGTCGTCGCCTTCCTTGGAATCATACAGCGGAAAAATGCGGGAGTTTTCAAGTGTGGCATCCGACAGGGAGCGGCCGTAGGCATAAATAAAATCGCCCCAGAAAGCGGCAAACTTGGCCATAACTTCTTCTTTAACGTCAATTTTGAAAGAAACAATCGGTGACCGGCAGTAAAACAGCGAAATAAAAACATAGCCCGCCAGAACATAAACTGTCAGTTCCGTCAGATTCCGGCTGCCGGCGATATAATCGCCCCAGAAACTTGACCAGAAAAGCAAAATCAACAGCGGAATGAAAATGCCGGTCAGCAGCAGCCTTTTGATGAATACCTCCCTCGGCTTCCATCTCCATAAACTTACCCAGTAAATGGTGATTGTAATAGTCGTCGAATTTTGCTTTTAAATCTTGCATTATTTAAAGTAGTCGCCGCTGTTAACCGGAGCTTTGGCCGCTTCTTCCGCTTCAAAATACGGCATGTCGGCTCTAATGCCCAGCATCGAGGCAATCAGACTGCTCGGAAATATTTCGCAGGCATTGGTCAAGTCATTGACCGCCGCGTTGTAAAAACGCCGTGCCGCGGCAATATGTTCTTCAACTTCATTCATTGACTGCATGGCGGTCATCATCGTTTGGTTTGATTTCAAATCGGGGTAGTTTTCAACCGAGAGGTTAAATTCCTTCAATTTGCTTTCAAGCAGTTTTTCGTTTTTTATTTTTTCCTGCGGATTATCCTTGAACGAATTTGCCATGGCGGCCGTGCGCAGTTTGGTGATTTCTTCCATCAGCTTGCTTTCGTGTGCCATAAATTTGGCAGCCATGTTCAGGAGGTTCGGAATCAGGTCGTAGCGTTTTTTCAGCTGGACGTCGATTCCCGCCGATGCCTCTTTCACTTTATTCTTTTTCATAATCACTCCGGCATATAAAAAATAAAGCGTTATCAGAATAATTCCGGATATAATCCAAAAAATGGCGGACATCTCTTTTCTCCTTAAGTTCTTTTGCCTTTATCTTAGGAACAAAAATCTTAAATATTATTAAACTGTTAGCAATATTTTCACCTTTGCGTTTTAGAGTAGGGGCAGGGAGGACAACGAATGCTTAACTTTATATGGTCGGGATTTTTTCTGGCCGCTTTCGCCGCCGCTCTTTATCAGAGCCTGGGATTGGACAATGCGGCAATCTGGACTGAACTGGTTGACAGTACGTTTGCTTCGGCCAAAAGTGCTTTCCAAATTTGCCTGAATCTGACCGGAATGCTTTGCCTGTGGCTCGGGTTGCTTAAAATTGCCGAGCGGGCCGGAGTTACCGACTTGCTGGCCAAAGCGCTGGCGCCGTTGTTTCGGCGAATTCTTCCCGGTGTTCCGTCTGACAGCCCCGCTTTGGGATCAATCGTTATGAATATGGCCGCCAACGTGCTGGGACTTGATAATGCCGCAACCCCGATGGGGCTCAAGGCAATGGAGCAGTTGCAAAGCCTGAACCCGCACAAAGACAGGGCTTCGCCGGCACAGGTTTTGTTCATGGTCATCAATGCTTCCGCGGTAACCCTGATTCCGATAACGATTCTTATGTATCGTGCCGAGCTCGGTTCGACTAATCCCTCCGCCGTTTTTATGCCTATTTTGTTTGCGACCTCTTTGTCAACGCTGGCCGGCTTTCTGGCTGTTGCCTGGGTTCAGAAACTTAATATTTTTAACCGGGTCGTCCTTGCTTATTTAAGCGGTTTTGCCCTTTTCATTCTGGGGCTGGCCTGGTATTTCAGCTCTTTGCCGCCCGAAGAACGGCTGACCGCATCAGCCGCCGGTGGAAACTTTGTCCTTTTTGCCGTTATAATCGGTTTTATAACCGCCGGGTTAATCCGTCGTCTCAACGTTTATGAACTTTTTATTGCCGGAGCCAAAGAAGGGTTTGAAATTGCCGTGCGCATTATTCCTTATCTGGTTGCCATGCTGGTGGCTATTGCCGTTTTCCGCACTTCCGGCTGCCTCGACTATATTGTTTGGGGCTTTGAAAAGCTTTTTGCCGCTCTGGGAATGGATACCGCTTTCGTTCCGGCACTGCCGACCGCAATAATGAAACCGCTTTCCGGCAGCGGAGCGCGGGCAATGATGATTGAAACCATGCAGGCCTACGGCGCCGACAGTTTTCCCGCTTTCGTCTCCTGTGTGATTCAAGGGTCCAGCGAAACCACTTTTTATGTGTTGGCGGTTTATTTCGGTGCAGTTAAAATAACCAAGGTCGGGGCGGCGCTTCCCTGCGCATTGCTGGCCGACGCTGTCGGTGCCGTTGCCGCCGTCGGTCTGGCTTATCTGTTCTATTAATTTTGATTCCGTCAATCATAAAAAAAGCTCCTTGCGGAGCTTTTTGTTTAAGCGGCTTTCTTTGCCTTGAACTGTGCATTGTATAAAGCTTTATAGGCGCCGTTTTCCTCCTGCAGCAGCTCTTCATGTGTTCCGGTTTCGATAATTTCGCCGTCATTGATGACCACGATTTTATCGGCGTTTTGCACCGTGGACAGACGGTGAGCGATAACAAATACCGTGCGGTCCTGCATCAGATTGTCGATTGCGCGCTGAACCACGGCTTCTGCCTTATTGTCCAGAGCCGAGGTCGCTTCGTCGAGAATAACCACCGGCGCGTTTTTGATAAAGGCACGGGCTATGGCCAGACGCTGCCGCTGTCCGCCGGAAAGCAGAGAACCGCGCTCGCCGATTTTGGTGTCCAGCCCGTTTTCCAGTTCATTGATAAACTCATCCAGACAGGCCATCTTGACGGCAGTGGCGATTTCTTCCTCGGTAGCGTCCTCTTTGCCCAGCAGAATATTGTCGCGAATGGTTCCGGCAAACAGAAAGTTGTCCTGAAAAACAACGGCGATATTGTCGCGCAGGCTTTCCAGACTGATGTCGCGAATGTCTGTCTTGTCAATGGTGATGCTGCCGCTTTTAACGTCATAAAACCGCGGAATCAGGTTGACGATGGTGGTTTTGCCGCCGCCGGAATTCCCCACCAGTGCCACCGTCGTTCCGGCCTTGACTTCCAGATTAATGTCCTTCAGAACCGGCACGCCTTCCTTATATTCAAAATAAACATGGTTGAAATTAATGCTTTTTTTGACGCCTTTTAATGTGACTGCATTCGGTTTGTCAAAAATGGTCGGCTCGGTTTCCAGAATTTCAACCACGCGTTCGATTGCCAGAAAGGAAACCTGCATCGCGTTGTAGTTTTTGCCGATGCTTTTAATCGGGGTATAAAGCAAAATCAGTGCGGTGATGAAAGAAACGAAGTTGCCGCTGGTAATGTCGCCGTTGACAATCAGATAACTGCCGTAACCGATAACGGCGCCGATGCCGATGGAAACGATAATATGCAGCGCCGGTGTCATCCAGGCGGTTTTCTGCACCATTTTGATCGTCAGCTTGAACAGATTGTGCAGCGTGCTGTCAAAGGTGTTGTAAATTTTGTTTTGCAGATTGTAAGAAGCAATCGTTTTGTTGCCGGAATAAGTTTCGTTGTAATTGGAAACCACTTTGGCACCTTCAACCACGCTGCCCATAACCACACGTTTGATTCTTCTGCGGACGGAAGCCAGCGGCATCAGCGCACAGCCCAAAATCAAAACGGCGATAATGGCCAGCTGCCAGGAATTGTAAATCAATACGCAGATGAGCGATATTGAGGAGAAGAAGCGGGAAACAAACACTTTCAGGTTTTCCAGCAGACCGGAGCAGGCAATGTCGCAGTCGGTGTTGAAACGCTGAATGACAAAACCGGAATTATGCTGGTCATAATAAGAAGTTTCCAGATGCAGCAGTTTTTTATATAAGGCGCGTTTCAAATCCTGGTTGATTTTGGTGCCGACCCAGGTATTCAGGTAAGTTGCCGCATAGTTGAGAAACCCCTGCACCGAGGTGAAAGCGACAATCAGCAGCGGAATATAAGCCGGCGAGCTTTCCGTCTTGTCAACCAGAACAATATCCATATAAGGTTTGAGCGAAAGAGCGACCACTGAATCCAGCGCGCCGATGGGAATGCAGATTAAAATGGCGAGAATAGCCCGGAACATATACGGTTTGACGAACGGCCACACTTTTTTTGTAATGTTCGATAAAAGGCAGTTTTTTAATCTCTTCGTCTATTTGGATTTTGTCTTCAATCATTGTTTTAGTTCTTTCCTTTCTTTAGTATTGTGGTTTTT
>ENA-UOJL01003813-UOJL01003813.1-human-gut-metagenome-genome-assembly--contig:-P47-NODE-3813-length-10114-cov-31.553932_pt1 | contig 10114 bp, 7 predicted proteins | sample MGYA00242347_ERZ723894 | MGnify/ENA metagenome assembly ERZ723894
TCAGGGTGTACTTCAGGTAGTTGACCACAGAGGGGTCCAGGTCGCCGCAGCGGGTACCCATCATCAGGCCGGCCAGCGGGGTCATGCCCATGGAGGTATCAACGACCTTGCCCTGATCGACAGCGGCGATGGAGGAGCCGTTGCCCAGATGGCAGGTGATGAGCTTCAGGCGCTCAATGGGCTCCTCGAGGTACTCAGCAGCCTTGTGAGCAACGTACTTGTGGCTGGTGCCGTGGAAGCCGTAGCGGCGGACGCCGTACTTCTCATAGTACTCATAGGGGATGGCGTACATATAAGCCTTCGGGGGCATGGTGCTGTGGAAAGCGGTGTCGAAGACAGCGACCATCGGGACGTTGCCGAAGACCTTGCGGGCTGCCTCGATGCCGAGGATGCCTGCGGGGTTGTGCAGAGGAGCCAGGGGGCTCAGCTCACGGATGGTGTTGATGACCTCGTCGGTGATCAGGCAGCTGGCCTTGAACTTTTCACCGCCGTGGACGACGCGGTGGCCGATGGCGCTGATCTCGCTGACATCGTCGATGCACTTGCCCTCGCCGGTGGTCATCTTCTTCACGACCTCAGCAAAAGCCTCGGTGTGGGTGGGGAAGATTGCGGGAGTGGTAGCCTTGTGGCCGTTAGCTTCATGGGTGATCATGCTGCTCTCCATGCCGATGCGCTCGCACAGGCCCTTGCACAGCACCTTCTCACCGTCCATATCGATGAGCTGATATTTCAGGGAAGAAGAACCACAGTTGATAACCAGAATTTTCATCTTCTTGTTTCCTCCAGATATGTTTTTGTCCGCCCCCGAGAGGGCAGAATTTTACAGATTCCTAGAATTATTATATAATAGGGTCGGCCGGTTTTCAAGCCGCAATGGCGGCAAAGCCTGCCGCGAAGTCCCCGGGCTTTTTTGTACATCCTGCCCAGAATCCCGTCATTCTGCCCCAGTTCTCCATGCAGTATGACAGATATTTCACAAACTTTTGAGGTCACGTCATGAAATTTGCCGGTATCATCGCCGAATACGACCCCTTCCACAACGGCCACGCATGGCAGCTGGCGCAGGCAAAAGCGCTGGGTGCAGAGCGCGTCGCCGTCGCCATGAGCTGTTCGCTGGTGCAGCGGGGGGCGCTGCCCCTCCTGCCTGAAGCTGTCCGCACCCGGTCCGCCCTCACCTGCGGGGCTGACCTTGTGTTTGCTCTGCCTGCTCCCTGTGCCTGCGCGGGGGCAGAGGCCTTCGCCCGGGCGGGCGTGGCGCTGCTTGCCGCCGCCGGGTGCGACGGTCTGGTGTTCGGTGCCGAGACGCCCGACGCGGCCCTTCTGATGGAGGCCGCCGAGCTTCTTGACAGCGGCTCCTACCGCGCCGCCCTGAAAGCCCAGCTTGCGGGCGGCGCACGGAGCTTTGCCGCAGCGCGGCAGGCCGCCGCGGCTCAGCTTGCATCTGACGAGCGGGTCGCCGCCCTGCTGGACAAGCCCAACAACAACCTCGCTGTCGAATACTGCCGGGCCATCCGCAGCCTTGCGCCTCGGATGGAGGCTTATCCCCTGCCCCGGCAAGGCGCGAACCACGGTGAGGCGCTCCACTCTGCCCACGGGCAGTTCGCCAGCGCCAGCGCACTTCGCAAGCTCTGGGCCGAGGGCGGAGCGGACGCCGTCGCACCTTACGTTCCCGAGGCGGTCTTCCCGCTTTATCAGGAGGCTTACGCCGCCGGGCAGTACACCGATTTTTCCGCCGCCGGGCGGTGCGAGCTGGCCCTTCTCCGGTCTGCCTGCCGGGGCAAAGCGCCCTTTGCAGACATCCGCGGCGTCTCCGAAGGACTGGAGCACCGTCTGGAAGCCGCGGTCCGCACCAGCACCACCTACGACGAACTGCTGGACGCTCTCACCACCGTCCGCTACCCCCGGGCGCGGATGCGCCGCCTCGCCATGGACGCCGCGCTGGGCTGCACCGCCGACAGTCTCCCCGCCCTTCCGCCCTATCTCCACCTGCTGGGAGGGAAGAAGGATGCCCTTCCTTTCTTAAAAAATTGCACCCTCCCTGTCTCCCACTCGCTGGCCCGTCTGCGGGGATCAGGCGGTGCCTGCACCCAGATGGCCGAGGCGCAGCTTGCCGCCGCTGATTTTGGTACGCTCTGCCGCGTTTCACCCGAGGCCATGGGCGGTCTACTTCGTCAAAAAAATATCTTTTTGACGTAATGACAGAAAATTTTCTGCAAATTTTGTCATTTCGGCACTTGTATGCCGAGACAGTTTCGGTGTATTATAGTAAAGATACTTGGATACAACACCGCCTGTTCGACAGGTACAAGGAGGAACCATGGCACTTCACGTTCTGGACGAAGCCAACCGCTGCCTCGGCTGCAAAAAGCCGATGTGCCAGCAGGGCTGCCCCATCCACACCAACATCCCCGAGGTCATCCGCCTGCTCAAGGACAATCACCTCGACGATGCCGGCCGGATGCTGTTTGAAAACAACCCCCTGACCACTGTGTGCAGCCTCGTGTGCAACCACGAGAACCAGTGCGAGGGCCACTGCATCCGCAACCGGATGCCCAGCCACGACCCCGTCCACTTCTCCATCATCGAGGACTACATCTCCACCACCTACGCCAACAAGATGACTTCCGGCCCCGCCCCCAGGAACGGCATGAAGGCCGCTGTCGTCGGCTCGGGGCCTGCGGGCCTGACCGTCGCCGTCCTGCTGGCACGCTGGGGTTACGATGTCACCATCTTCGACGCCCGCGACAAGATCGGCGGCGTCATGCGGTACGGCATCCCCAATTACCGCCTGCCCGACAGCGTGCTGGACGACTTCCAGTACCGCCACCTCGAGCTGAAGGGCATCCATGTCCGCCCCAATACCGCCATCGGCAAGACCATCACCATCGACGACCTCTTCCGGGACGGCTACAAGAGCGTCTTTATCGGTGCCGGTCTGTGGAAGGCCAACGCCATGCACATCAAGGGCGAGACGCTGGGCAACGTGGCCTTCGGCATCGACTATCTGGCCAACTCCAAGGCCTTCCAGCTGGGCGACGACATCGCCGTCATCGGCGTGGGCAACTCCGCCATGGACTGCGCCCGCACTGCCATCCGCAACGGCGCACGCCACGTCACCTGCTACGCCCGCCGCGATGAGGAGTGCATCAGCGCTTCCGAGCATGAAGTGCGGTACGCCAAGCTCGAGGGCGTGGGCTTCCGCTTCTGCAAGGCTCCGGTGGAGATCCGTGAGAACGGCATCATCTGCCGCGACACCGTGAAGGGCGAGGACGGCAAGTTCACCCAGGTAGAGGGCAGCGAGACCTTCTACCCCCACACCGGCGTCATCGTCTCGGTGAGCCAGGGTTCTGAGAACTCTCTCGTCAAGACCACCACCGGCATCGAGACCAACCAGCGCGGCCTGCTCACCGTCAACGAGGACGGCAGCACCACCCGCGAGGGCGTATTCGCCGGCGGCGACGCCGTCATGGGCGCGCGCACCGTCGTGGAGGCCGTGGCCATCGCCAAGAAGGTGGCCGAGTCCATGGATGCCTACATGAAGTCCCTGCCCGCCGACAACACTCCCGACCCCTACGCCGATATTCCGGTGTTCTCCACCCCGACTTCTGACGTTCTTGCAAAGCAGGGCATCTAAATTCTGATCTTCAAGGCTGCTGTGCAAAAGCGCGGCAGCCTTTTCTTTTTGTAACATTTCTGTTTCTTTGCCAATCTTAGCCGCTCTTTTGTTGACGGACTTTTGTCTGTTTTTGTATACTTGATAAGGAAATATTTCTCAATTCCAACGCCCGGCGGCACTGCTTCCGGGCGGGAAAGGCTGGTGGACATCATTATCAAATCATCCATTCCCAAACTTCGGGAGAAGCTGCTGGAAGCACTGCAGGCCGTCCTGCCCATCGCGGCCATCGTGCTGGTGCTCTGTTTCAGCATCGCCCCCGTTTCCCCGAGCATCCTGCTCTGCTTTCTGCTGGGCGCGGCCATGATCATCGTCGGCATCATGTTCTTCACCCTGGGTGCCGAGATGAGCATGACCCCCATGGGCGAGCGGGTCGGATCCATGCTCACCCGAAGCCAGAACCTTTTTCTCATCATCGGCGTGGGTTTCCTGCTGGGCTTCCTTATCACCATCTCAGAGCCTGACTTGCAGGTGCTTGCCAATCAGGTACCCTCCATCCCCAACATGACCCTCATCCTCTCGGTGGCTGTGGGCGTGGGCATCTTCCTCGTCATGGCCTTCCTGCGTATGCTGCTGGGCATCCCGCTGCCCCGGCTGCTGGTCATCTTTTACGCTGCCATCTTCCTTCTGGCTGCATTTGTGCCGAAAGAGTTTCTGGCCGTGGCCTTCGACTCCGGCGGCGTCACCACCGGCCCCATGACCGTCCCCTTCATCATGGCGTTGGGCGTCGGCGTGTCGGCCATCCGTTCCGACCGCCATGCAGCGGACGACAGCTTCGGCCTCGTAGCCCTCTGCTCCGTAGGTCCCATCCTCGCCGTCCTCATCCTCGGCATCGTCTTCAATGCCAGCGAGAGCAGCTACCTGCCGCCGATCATCCCCGAAGTGGGCGACTCGGTGGAGCTGTGGCAGCTGTTCAGCGAGGGCCTGCCCACCTATCTGCACGAGATCGCCACTTCCCTGCTGCCCATCGTCGTGATGTTCGGCATCTTCCAGCTCGCCGCCCTCCACATCGACCGGCGGACGCTGGGCCGCATCGGCGTAGGCCTCGCCTATACTTACATCGGCCTCGTGCTCTTCCTCACCGGCGCGAACATCGGCTTCATGCCCGCCGGCAACTACCTCGGTCAGGTCCTGGGCGGCCAGAGCAGCCGGTGGCTGCTCATCCCCATCGGGATGCTCATCGGCTACTTCATCGTCCGGGCCGAGCCTGCGGTCTATGTCCTCAACAAACAGGTCGAAGAAGTCACCGACGGTGCCATCTCCGCCGGGACGATGGGCGCGGCCCTCTCGGCCGGCGTCGCCCTCTCGGTGGGCCTTGCGATGGTGCGCGTCCTCACCGGCATCTCGATCCTGTGGTTCCTCATCCCGGGCTACCTCTTCGCCATCAGCATCTCCTTTGTGGTGCCGAAGCTCTACACCGCCATCGCCTTTGACGCCGGCGGCGTGGCCTCCGGCCCCATGACGGCCACCTTCCTGCTGCCGCTGGCGCAGGGTGCCTGCATCGCCGTAGGCGGCAACATCGTCACCGACGCCTTCGGCGTGGTGGCCATGGTCGCCATGACGCCCCTCATCACCGTCCAGCTCATGGGCCTTGTGGCCCAGCTCAAGACCCGCAAGGCCCGCAGCGCCCAGCCCCTGCTGAATACTGCCGCCCTGCTGGCCGGACTGCCGGACGACGCCATCATCGAACTGTAAGGAGGCTTTGCCGTGAATACGCTTTACTGGCTGGTCACCATCACCGACCGCCCCACGACAGACGCCTTTCTGAAGCTGTATAAAAGCTTCGGCGTCGATGTCAGCCTCCGCACCGTGGGTGCCGGCACTGCCGTTCAGGAGACGCTTTCCACCCTCGGGCTGGAAAAGACCGAAAAAGCCGTGCTCTTTGCCATCATCACAGCGGACAGCTGGCCCCGCATCCAGAAAGCCCTGCGCCGCCAGATGCGCATTGATGTGCCGGGTACCGGCATTGCATTCATCGTCCCGGTAAGCAGCATCGGCGGCAAGCGCGCCCTGCTGTTCCTCACCGAACACCAGACCCTTGAGCTGAAGGAGGAAAGCATCTTGAAAGATACCCGTTACGACCTGCTGCTGGTCATCGCCAATCAGGGCTACACCGGCTCTATCATGGACGCGGCCCGGGCCGCAGGAGCCGGCGGCGGCACCGTCATCCACGCCAAAGGCACCGGCATGGAGGGTGCAGCCAAGTTCATGGGCATCGACCTCGTGAACGAAAAAGAGCTGGTGCTCATCGTCAGCCGCACTTCCGAGAAGAACGCCATCATGAAAGCCATCATGGACAACGCCGACAAAAAGGCCGGCTCCATCGTCTTCTCGCTGCCCGTCACCGACACCGCCGGCCTGCGCCTGCTGGACGAAGAGTAAAAAATCAAACTTTCATCTGTCAAATGAACAAAAATCCACGCTCCGGCAGGCCGCCGGGCGTGGATTTTTTTGCCGTTTTCCGGTATGATAGAAGAGAGATACGGGAGGAAACGCTATGAATCAGAATCCGCACTGGAAGCAGCTGATCCGGACCTGGGCTGCCATCATCTTCGGCAACGCGCTCTACTCGCTGACCGTTGCCCTGTTCCTCGAGCCGGCGGGCCTCATCACCGGCGGCGCGACCGGCATCGCACTGGCCATCGGGCGATTGACGGGCCTGTCCGTCTCGGGGCTGCTGTTCTTCATCAACCTCGCCATGCTGGTCTGGGGCTGGGTGGTCCTGGGCCGGGCCTTCGCCCTCAATACGCTGGCCAGCAGTGTTCTCAGCCCCGCCTTCCTCGCCCTGTTCGAGGGGATGGCAAATGGCCGGGTGCTGACGGAGGACATCTTCCTCTGCACCGTCTTCGCGGGCCTCGGCATCGGCGTCTCGCTTGGCATCGTCATCCGCTCCGGTGCATCCACCGGCGGCCTCGACATCCCGCCGCTGGTGCTCAACAAATGGTTCAAGTTGCCAGTGTCGGCCACCATGCTGGCTTTCGACATCATGGTCCTGCTGATGCAGGCTGTGTTCAGCCCGATGCCGCAGGTGCTGTACGGCATTGTGATGGTGCTCATCCACACCATCGTCATGGATAAGATGCTGATGATGGGTGCCAGCCGCACCGAGGTAAAGATCATCAGCAGCCAGTCCGACGCCATCTGTGCCGCCATCCTCGAGCAGCTGGACCGGGGCGTGACCATCCTCCACGGCGAGGGCGGCTACACCCACGAGTCCAGCGCCGTGCTGCTGAGCATCGTGTCCAACCGGGAACTGCCCCGGCTGGAAAAGCTGGCTCACAGCATCGACCCCACCTGCTTCCTCATCGTGAGCCATGTCACCGAGGTCAGCGGCCGGGGCTTCTCGATGGATAAGGATTATTTGTAAAACAAAGGGGAATGCCGAACGGCATTCCCCTTTGTTTTACAGTAATGGTGCAATAACTTTCAGTAAAATTCCTGCCAGATGGAGCAGTACGTTGCCCTCCCAGATGCTCTCCCGGGTGGGCTCGACGTCGCGGCAGAATTCCAGCGTCTTCTGGAAATCCTTCTCGATGGCGGGGATGCAGGCGGTATCCTTCATCCAGACCGCATTCTCGAAGTGGTGATAGAGGCTGCGGTAGTCGAGGTTTATGGTACCCACCACGGCCTCGCTGTCGTCCACCACAAAGACCTTCGCGTGGACGAAGCCGGGCAGCCACTCGCTGATCTTCACGCCCGAGTCCAGCAGAGACTTGTAGTGCGTCTTCGCCAGCGCATAGGCGAACTTCTTATCCGGCACATGGGGCAGGATGAGGTGGACGTCCACGCCCCGCTCTGCCGCGAACTTGAGGGCCGTTTCCAGCTCACCGTCGAGGATGAGGTAGGGCGTCATGATGTGGATGTAGCGCTTGGCGCGGTTGAGCAGGTCGATATAGACCATCTCTCCCACCCGCTCACCGTCCAGCGGGCAGTCGCCGTAAGGGGCCGCGAACCCCTTCGCCGGGACGGAGTGGGGCGGCACGGAGAGGAACTTCTCGAACTCCGGCTCCCGGAGGATGCTCCACATCTCGAGGAAGAGGATGGTCAGCGGTCGGACAGCCTCGCCTTCCAGCATGACGGCGGCGTCCTTCCAGCGGCCATACTTCTCGATGTGGTTGATGTACTCGTCGGCGAGGTTCACGCCGCCGGTAAAACCCACCTTGCCGTCAATGACGAGAATTTTCCGGTGGTCGCGGTAATTATAATGGGTCGAGACAAAGGGCTGCACCGGCGAGAACACCCGGCACTGGATGCCCAGCTTTTCGAGGCGGCTGGGGTAATCCCGGGGCAGGGTGGTGAACTCACAGGTGCCGTCGTACATCACCCGGACGTCCACGCCCTCAGCGGCCTTGCGGGCCAGCACTTCGAGGATTTTGCCCCACATGAGGCCCTCGTCGATGATGAAGTACTCGAGGAAGATGTACTTCTCGGCCTTTTCCAGTTGGCGCAGCAGCTCTTCGAACTTGGCCTCGCCGCCGGGGAAGTAGGTAACTTCCGTGTTCCGATAGACCGAGAAGCCGCCGCCCTTTCCGCGGAGATACCGCGCCAGCGAGGCCGCGCCGGGGTCGGCTTCGGCCAGCTCCTGGGCCGCAGCCAGCGGCTGGGGCTGTAAGCCCCGGGCCTCTTCCGTGAGGTGGGTCACACGCTTTTTCAGGGCGTTGTGGCCGATGTTACTCTTGACGTAGAAAAACAGCGGTACGCCCACGACCGGCAGGATGGCGATAGTGACCATCCATGTGATCTTGGCACTGTTGTCCATCTCGCTGTTGAGGATGTAGACCACCATGAAGGCCGACATGGCCACGCTGCCGCCGAAGTAATGGGGCAGCAGTCCGCCGAACCACCGGAACACGCTCCACAGTACACCGACCTGCAACAGCATGAGCAGCAGCACCAGCCCGAAGCGGCTGAAAATCGCGTGGACGATGCCTTTCTGACCCTTTTTCAGGAGCCGGAGACCGCCGTCCTCGAACTGCTGCATCCTGTCTTTCATGTTCTGCTGAAATTCTTCTTTTTTCATACTTCTCCTTTCGGGCGGAGGGTGACGGCGAACAACCCCTGGGCCGCATGGCAGTCCTCCACCAGCTGTTTCGGCTGCGGGCAGACGCCGTGGTCATGCCACGGGTCGTTGAACCAGTAGTTTTCGTCATCGTAGCCTACCAGCAGCAGGCAGTGCTCGTTGCACTTCCACGCAAAGTCGGTGCCATCGGCCAGCAGCCAGTGGTCACGCTTTTCCGGCACGGGCTGGAAATCCAGCGTCGCCCAGAACACCACCGGCATCCCGGCGTCGATATAAGAGCAAAGCTCTGCCGCCGTCTTGCCGCTCTCGTCCACGACTTCGAACTTGTCGGCTGCGCCCTCGTGTTCCAGAGCGCTGTTCAGGGCCTTGACGATACAGGGCGAATAGCAGCCGTAGCCGGTGTGGTCGTGGGGGTCGCCGGGGTAGACCTGCCACGGGTCAGGGCCGTAGAGTTTTCCGTCCTGCTCCCAGTAAGGAGCATGGGGCAGGTCGCGGGCGATGAAGGTCTCCGGGTCGATGTCGATGCCCACGGCCTGGAGCAGCATGACGCTGCTGATGCTCTCGCAGCCGTTGACCCAGCGCTCAGTCTGGTCGATGTACGGGGCAGGAACGATTTTTTTCATCAAAATGCCTCCCAGCAGAGATTCGGCCCTGTCAAAACAGAGCGAAGTGTGTTATTATGTAGGATAAGAATATTATACCCTACTCTGGGGATTTTTTCTACAACAATCGGCACGCGGAGGTTTTTGGAACATGAACAATCTGATCATTGGCATCGCAGGCGGCTCCGGCAGCGGCAAGACCACACTGGCCTGTCGGCTCAAGGCACTTTTCGGGGAGGACGAGGTGCGCCTCATCTCCCACGACAGCTACTACAAGCGCCACGACGAGCTGCCCTTTGAAGAACGCTGCAAGCTGAACTACGACCACCCGGACGCCTTCGACAACGCCCTGCTCATCTACCACTTACAGGAGCTGAAGGCTGGCCGCGCCATCGACTGCCCGGTGTACGACTACGCCGACCACAACCGCAGCAACGAGGTGCAGCACATCGAACCAGCCCCTGTCCTCATCGTGGAAGGCATCCTTCCCTTCGTAGAGCCGGAGCTGTGCGCCATGTTCGACTACAAGATCTTCGTGGACACCGACGCTGACGAGCGCATCCTGCGCCGTCTGGTGCGGGACGTCAAGGAGCGCGGCCGCTCCCTCGACAGCGTCATCAACCAGTACCTCACCACCGTCAAGCCCATGCATGAGGCTTTCGTTGAGCCCAGCAAGCGGAACGCTGACATCATCGTCCCCAACGGCGGCGAGAACACCACCGCCATCGAGATGCTGGCCCACCACATCCGCAGCCTCATCGAGAAGGCAAATATGCTCTAAAAGCTTCTGATACAGCAAAAACCGGAGTCCCCGCGGGG
>ENA-UOJL01003820-UOJL01003820.1-human-gut-metagenome-genome-assembly--contig:-P47-NODE-3820-length-10103-cov-8.930732_pt1 | contig 10103 bp, 6 predicted proteins | sample MGYA00242347_ERZ723894 | MGnify/ENA metagenome assembly ERZ723894
AGGGCTTTCTTACTCATAATATTTCAATATTTAAATTATCACTCTGATTTTCGGGTGCAAAGGTACAAAAAAGATGATTACGTAAACGTTTAATCTATGTTAAGTTAAAGGGGAAAAAGAGAGGGAGCGATGGATATTTTTCTTTCTTTGTATAGGGAACTACTAAATGCATTTATTCAAAATTTAATATTATGAAAACGATTCTACTCTGCATGATGCTCATGCTGTCGGGTATGCTCACAGCACAAACCGTCGACAATCCGCCATTCAAAGCCCGTTCGGGAAGTATTGGCAATATCACCCGTATAGAACGCACGCCCGATGGCACGCGTGTTTATATTCACGCCATCTTCCGTCCGCACTGGTGGATAAAGGAAGAAGGAGACAGTTATCTGGAAGATGCAGCCACCGGCAAGAAATACCAGTTCAAGAGTGCGGAAGGCATTGAGCTCAATAAGGAAGTGTATATGCCCGATTCGGGCGAGATGGACTATGTGCTCGTTTTCGAAGCTCTGCCGGAAGAGACGCAGGTCATCCATCTCCTCAGTCCCAGCGATACGGAAGGAAATACGTATGACATATCCTTAGTACCGTCCTCCGGCAAAAACGTTTCGCCGTTGACGGCAATCAAGGGAAACTGGTTCAAGGCAGATGATTTAAACACCTGGGAATACGGCATCTACGATTCTGTTACGATTATGGACAACCGGATATTTACCAACGAAAACATCCGTAAGAAAGGGAAGCGGGTGGAAATCACCGTCAAGGACAAGCAGAATGGAGACATACGCACCCTGCTGGTCACTCCGCAGAAAGACGGAAGCTGCCAGATACAAGTGAACGGAGAAAAGAATCAGTTGTATACCCGGCAAAGGGGAGCTACAAAGACAATCGCTGCCGACACAGGTTTCCAGCAGTTCTTCCACACAGACACCACCTGTCTGCAAGGGTACATCGACGGCTATGACCGCCGGCTGGGATTTGACACCGGTCTCATCTATCTATCCAACCATATCACCCGCCAGGACTACCCGACTGTGATTCAGATAGACGAAGACGGCAGCTTCCTGTGCAAGTTTGTCATCAAGCATCCTGTAGAACAGTCGGTCACGCTTGACAACAACTGGATTCCATTCTATATCGAGCCCGGACAGACGCTTACCATGTATATCGACTGGGAAGCATTGCTGGCACGCAGCCGTGCACGCGACTATTATTTCCCGATCAAGAACACAGCCTACATGGGCCCGTCGGCTTCCCTCTCCTATCTGCTGAAGGAATTCAAGTCGCTGATCCCCTACCGTTACGATGATTTATCCAACGCGCGCAACAAACTGACGCCCAGCCAATATCAGGAGCACATGAAGCCGATTGTCGCCCGATGGGAGCATACAGCCGATTCACTTATTCAGATTTGCCGCCCATCGGCAAAGGCTGCCCGTCTGATCAAGAATAAGGCAGACCTGCAGGCAGGAGGCTTGTTCTTCGACTTTCTGATGAGCAGAGATTATTATGCGAAGCAGGATACAGCCAACCAAGCCTTGAAAGTGAAAGAAGAAGATTCTTATTACGACTTCTTGAAAAAGATGCCACTGAATGATGAAACAGTGCTTGCCGATGCCAATGCAAGCTCTTTTATCAACCGGTTTGAATATATGGACGCCTTCAGAACAGCCTATAATTATCATGCACCGAAAGCAAAGGATACCATCTCTTACACGTATCCGGAAGAATCGCTTCTCGCTTTTCTTAAAGAGAGAGGAGTAAAACTGAATGCAGAACAGGAGGCAATCAGACTGAAACAGGAGAAACTGGCAGGAACAACCGTCAGAATCCCCTTAAAAGAACTTCAAGAAGAGAATGACAAGGTGACAGGCTTATACGAAAAAGAAGAAAAACTAGTCCTGGAGTACATCGACAAGCAGTATAAAAACAAGCAGTCAGAGCAAGACATGGACAGAAACTTTATCTCGATGGAACAAAAAAACGGTCATAAGAAAGACAGCATTCTTGCCCGGCTATATGATGTGCCCGATCCTTTGCTTTGGCAAATAGCCAAAGTCCGCAACCTGGGTTTCAGCCTGCAGAATATCAAGACACGTTCCATTGCCCGTGAGTATGTGGACAGCATCAAGCAAAAGCTCACTCACCCACAATTGGCAGAAGAGACCGAATATCTGTTCGCCAAAACGCATCCGAAGGAAAAAGTCAATTCCTATCAACTTCCGGAAGGCAAAGCCACCGACGTTTTCCGCAACATTATTAAGAATCATCCGGGCAAAGTCTTGTTCGTTGACTTCTGGGCAACGACCTGCGGACCTTGTCGCGCAGGAATAGAAGCGACGGCAGACCTGCGCAAAAAATACAAAGATCATCCGGAGTTCGAGTTCATCTATATCACCGGACAGAAAGACTCACCAGCCGGTGCATATAACCAATACGTGGAAAAGAATCTGAAAGGAGAAGCCAGCTATTATGTCACCGACTCAGAGTTCAATTATCTGCGCCAACTCTTCCGCTTCAACGGCATTCCGCACTATGAACTTGTGCTAAAAGATGGCAGTATCTCCAAGGAAAAACTGGGGACGCATAGAATCAGAAAGTATTTGGAGGAGCACTTCCCCGTTTCCGAGTCTGCCGGACAGGGAGAGAATGATCAGTAATCCCGACTGAGTCTGGTTGTGACACTTTGACAAGAATGCACATTAAGGATAAGATCAAAGGTCAGTAGCCACTTTCCCAATTGAAAACCGGAGTGGTAGGCATACTTTATAATTGAATAACAATAATTTATGTATTTACCTACCACCTCCCCCTACGGGTACTCCTCCTTCCCGAAGGAGGAGATTTAAGATACTATTGACTTTTTAGTCAGCCCAATTTCAGTTACTATTGACTTTTGCCTTCCTCTTCGACAAATTCAGCATGACAGATACTCTCTAGAAATAAAATGCTTTTCTATTGTCACTTATCACCTTTTGGAGATAACAAGCTGATAATGAATACACTTCTGATGATAATAGCTGGTGACAATAGGGTGATAATAAGGTGATAATAGCCGTAAATCATGCTTTTTATTGTCACTTCACCCCTATTTCATGACTTATTACCTGTCATTTCCTCCCCATCTTATTACCTATTACCTGTTACTTATCACCTGTTACCTATTACCTGTTACTTATTACCTATTACTTATTACTTATTACACCTATCACGCCTCATCCGAGTCTTGACCTTATACCACAAATACGATAAGCTACCAATGCTTTTAGCTCATCATGCCTTTATACTTCCATTAAGCTACCGGCATCTTTACCTGTTCACGGCCGTGACAAGACTTGATCACATCCGTGAGCAGCATTTGCCACGACCGTGAGCAACTCTTACCACGGCCGTGAACAACTAATGATATCGGTAGCTTATCCCAACTTTCCTTATAAGGAAAGTCTACTATATAAGGAGCTAACGGGAACTTCAGCACTATCTTACAAGTGATTTTACCATAGTCAACCAATGAACTCCCCGCACACTGAAAGACCATAAACAACAAGAAAATCTAAAAAAAGCGATGCAAAAGACGGAACCTCGGTTAATTTTCCGTACTTTTGTATCGCTTTTAAATTAAATCATAGAAAAATGGACGATTCAAACCCGCGAACGTGCACTTATAGTATTAATTAAAGCGATCAGAGTCATTGAAAACTGATGCCTCTGCTCGTGTAAACAAACGAAAGGAGGCAATAAGATGAGAACATATCTTTATTGTGAAGCTGGCTTTGTGGAAAAACCGCAATGGCTTCCTAACTGCTGGGTAAACGTAGTATGCCCGGACAACGATGACTTTGAGTTTCTGACTAAAACCCTGAACGTACCCGAATCATTTCTGAACGATATAGCCGATACAGACGAACGTCCGCGAACCGACACGGAAGGCAACTGGCTATTGACGATTCTGCGCATCCCGATGCAAAACGGTCAGAACGAAAGTCTTCCCTTCGGCACCGTACCCATCGGCATCATCACCAACAATGAAATCATTGTATCAGTCTGCTACCACAACACAGACCTGCTGCCGGACTTCATCGAACACACCCGCCGAAAGGGAATCGAAGTCCGCAACAAACTCGATCTGATTCTCCGGCTGATTTATTCGTGTGCCGTATGGTTTCTGAAATATCTGAAACAGATAAATCTGGATATCAGCGCCGCCGAAAAAGAACTGGAACGCAGTATCCGCAACGAAGACCTGCTCCGTCTGATGAGACTGCAGAAAACACTCGTTTACTTCAACACCTCCATCCGAGGAAATGAAGTAATGATCGGAAAGCTGCAAAGTATCTTTCAGGACACTGACTTTCTGGACAAGGAACTGGTAGAAGACGTGATTATCGAGTTGAAACAGGCATTTAATACCGTGAATATCTACAGCGATATCCTCACCGGAACGATGGACGCCTTTGCCTCTATCATCTCCAACAACGTGAATGCCATCATGAAACGCATGACCAGCCTTTCCATTACACTGATGATCCCGACATTGATAGCCAGTTTCTACGGAATGAATGTGGATATCCATCTGGAAGAGATGCCGTATGCCTTTGCACTGATTATCCTGTGCTCTGTCGTGCTGTCGACATTAGCGTTTATCGTATTCCGGAAAATCAAGTGGTTCTAATTCAAGCGACTGCCATTCAAGCAGTTCTAAATCTCCCTTTACGTCAGAGACATAAAAAAGCAGCCTGTCATTCTTAAGACCTGAATTCAAGGTCGGCGATGACAGGCTGCACACAATACGTTTTTTGTTCGATAGAGAATATTAAAAAGAGAATGTTTAAGAGAGAGAAATTATTTTATCCTTCTTTACTGGATTTCTTTCCGCCCAATGGCACAGAAATACCAACAAATCCATTTACTGTCTTTGTACTTTTTCCAAAGAACATATAGTCCGTACCGATAAACAAAGGCCCAAGTTTCACAGCCAAACCAAATGATTTACCAGCACTCTGAATCATAGAATAACTGATTGCCGCATTCAACCAACTTTTCGGACGAATATTAGCCGAAAGTGTAATTTCAGTCTGAGTTTTCGGCTTAGTGAAGCGGGTAGTGGAAAGAGCACCAATCGCCAACCATTTATCCAACAGTTCATACTCAGCACCAATTACTACTGTAGAATGAAGAGAAGTGGTACGAGACTCAACAACATCTTCTTTTTGCAGTTGGAGCATTTCGTAATTCAAAACATCCCCACCTTCCACACGATTCATAAAATCTTGGGCATCCCGCTGGAAATCCTCTAACCCTTCCGGAGTAAGTGCATAGTCTTTGCCATCATAATCCATACTTCCTTTAGCTGTTGCAACACTTGTACTCCCCTTTGACCACTTGATAAAACCCAAATCCAACACAGAAGCAGACACTGTCAAATTATCAAGAATCTTATAAGATGCCCCTAAATCGATGGCACCACCATAACCTGCAATGCCAAATCCGTTAAAATCAAAATCATCAATATAGTGTTTCCGAGGATCAGGATCACTCGTATTTTCCACCAAATCCATTCCTTTGAAAGAGCTCTCAAGACGCGCATTTACTTTCATTTTAGCATGATAATCACGAATCTGATTGACATCAGTAATATCGTTAATGTTTAGTGGCAAATTCGCATCTACATTCATTCCGTCTACCTTCAAATTCAAGTTACCCATACCAAGTAATACCTTAAATTTACCACCTACTGACAAGCGATCATTAATAGCGCGGGCATAACCAATACCAACTTCAGTATAAGCATTTATATTCAATTCTTCCTTTCCAATATCAAATTTTGAATTATTCCAACTGAAACCATCTTGATCAATATCGTGCAAGAAGCTAAACATGGACTTAGGTATCTGAGCACCTAAATCTACACGGGCACCTACATTAACCGACCAAAAGTTCTTTCCTTTATACCATCCGAAAGAGAGAATATCCGTATTGACATTGACATTCAACCGGTTATCATTAGACAAACGATTCATGAATTTCTGATTATTATAGAAACCATCACTATTATCAATAATATCTATAATATCTTGTGTACCCAAAGAATTTGAACTTGCCGATACATTCAACGAACCAATTGCCGGAATATTAAAATATCCGCTAGTCGGTGCCAAAGCCGGATTCAACTGCATACGATAATGAGTACCTTCCATAAAATATGAAGTACGTAAAAACTGCGCATTGGCAGGTAAAACAAAACCCATCATAAGAAGTAAAGCCCCCATGAACTTCTTAGATGCATAAAGTCTGCTTGTTGTCATGATTTTATCTTTTTTTAATTCTTGTTATCGAATGCAAATATATAGCATTTAAGTAACAAATAAAAGCACAAGTCAACACTTTTTTAGCATAAACCGAACATTTTCATGGCTATTTGGAGAAAATTCGTGCTTATTCTGCAAAAATATGTAGAAAGTGAAACAAAAGGAAATATCAGAAATTCAGGTTCAACTGCCCGTCACCAAGCAGATTGAAGGTCATTCGGTGGTAAGGGGTCGTTCCATGTTCGGCGATGGCGGCACGATGTTTTTTAGTCGGGTATCCTTTATTCTTATTCCAGTCATAAAACGGATATTCTTCGTGAAGACGATTCATATAATCATCTCTGTAGGTTTTAGCCAGTATAGAAGCGGCGGCTATCGAGAGGTATTTTCCGTCTCCTTTTATCACGGTAGTATGAGGAATGTCAGGATATTTATTGAAACGGTTTCCGTCGATCAGCAAATGCTGAGGACGGACAGAGAGCTGATCGACAGCCCGGTGCATCGCCAGAAAGGAGGCGCGGAGAATGTTTATCTCGTCTATCTCTTCGGGCGACACCACTCCTACCGCCCATGCCAGCGCTTCTTTCTCTATCACTTCACGAAGTGCGTAGCGTTGCTTCTCGGTCAGTTGCTTCGAATCATTCAGCAGCTCATTCTTGAAATCTTTAGGAAGAATGACGGCAGCGGCATACACTGATCCTGCCAGGCAACCGCGGCCGGCCTCATCGCAGCCGGCTTCTATCAGGTCTTTATTTAAATAAGGTAGTAGCATACTTATTCTTTTTTTCTTATTTGCCACAAAGATAAAGGAAATAAAAAAGGAGACCTCATTCAAAGTCCCCTTTTTCCGTCATTCATTCACACAAACAAGCAATTGTTCCCCAAATATATTCTACCGGTTCACAGCCTTGACGACCGGAACCATCACCCTACCATTCGTTTTACAGATTTTGTTCGTTGATAACATCAGCCTTTCCCCTTAGCCATTATGATAGATTTCTTCCATTTCCCCTTTATAACTTATAATATATCGTCTTGCAAAAGTATCTAAATAATAAGAGACGAGAAAATGGCTTTGAGCGAGTATTTGCATGAAATGCCCCGAAACAGGATCATCTGCCGGAAAAAAGTGATTAAGTGCGCAAAAAAGGTGTTTACCCGGTTCTATATAATCAGAAAGCGATAACCGGACTTATCTCCGGCTATCGCCCTCTTCAATAAACAAACCTTCTTTTAGTTAAAACAAACTCCAGGCGACGGTAAGCCCTGCCATCACAATGGCTACCATGCTCATAAGCTTGATTAAAATATTCAGACTCGGGCCGGAAGTATCCTTAAACGGGTCGCCCACAGTATCGCCTACTACGGTTGCCTTATGCACTTCACCGCCTTTGCCTCCAAAGTTCCCCTCTTCTACATATTTCTTCGCATTATCCCACGCACCGCCTGCATTGGCCATAAAGATAGCCAGCACAAAACCTGTGCTCAAACCGCCGATCAGCAGTCCCAGTACTCCGGTCACTCCGAAGATTAATCCGGTAGCGATAGGCGCAAGGATAGCAATCAGCGACGGAATCACCATTTCGCGCTGCGCACCCTTGGTTGAGATAGCCACACAACGTTCATAATCCGGCTCGGCTTCTCCTGTCAGAATGCCTTTGATCTCACGGAACTGACGACGCACCTCATCTACCATGTGTCCGGCTGCGCGGCCGACCGCATTCATCGTCAATCCACAGAACAAGAACGCCATCATCGAACCGAGGAACATACCGGAAAGAACTTTCGGATTCATCAGCGTCACGTCGTAATAGTTCATGAAATCGACAAAGGTAGCATTGGCGGTTGAGACAACATCGCCGTTCGGCATACTCAGGTCTACTGTCCCCAAACGGGTCAGACCGATACGGATTTCTTCGATATAGGATGCCAGCAAAGCCAGTCCGGTCAATGCAGCGGAACCGATAGCAAAACCTTTTCCGGTTGCCGCGGTTGTATTTCCCAAAGAGTCGAGCGCATCGGTACGCTTGCGGACTTCGGCACCCAGACCGGCCATTTCGGCATTACCGCCTGCATTATCAGCAATCGGGCCGTAAGCGTCCGTAGCCAGTGTGATTCCTAATGTGGACAGCATACCGACAGCGGCAATACCGATACCGTAGAGTCCCATACCCACGTTGGAAAAATCGAAACCGGAAGCAAGCAGGAAGGAGGCAATGATACCCACCACTACCGCAATCACGGGAATAGCCGTAGAAAGCATACCCAGACCGATACCGGAGATAATGACGGTGGCAGGTCCAGTCTTTCCGCTTTCACTCAGTTTCTGAGTAGGGCGATACGACTGGGAAGTATAATATTCGGTAGAACGTCCGATCACAATGCCGACCAACAGGCCGACTACGACAGCGCATGAAATCCAAATCCAGTTGTCCAACTGTAAGAGCCACAGGATTAAGAAGGTAGCAGCCACAATCAGCACGGAACTCAGGTTTGTTCCGAATGCCAGCGAGCCGAGCAAATCTTTCACCGTCGCATTTTCTTTGGTGCGCACGGAGAAGATGCCGATAATGGAAAGCAGAATACCTACCGCAGCAATCAGCATCGGGGCAATAACTGCTTTGAACTGCATGACCGTATCTGCCGAATGTATAAAGGCGGCAGCACCCAATGCGGCAGTCGCCAGGATAGAACCGCAATAAGATTCGTACAAGTCGGCTCCCATACCTGCCACGTCGCCTACGTTATCGCCTACATTATCGGCAATGGTGGCAGGGTTTCGCGGATCGTCTTCGGGAATTCCGGCTTCTACCTTACCCACAAGGTCGGCGCCTACGTCGGCAGCTTTTGTATATATACAGCCACCTACACGGGCAAAGAGCGACTGTGTGGAAGCTCCCATACAGAACGTCAGCATAGTGGTAGTGATTAAGAAAAGTTTATGAGTCGGTGTCAGTGCGTCGGCGGGAATCACCGCGTTCAGCAACAGATACCAGAAAGATATATCGAGCAACCCCAGTCCGACTACAACGAGTCCCATTACCGCACCACTGCGGAAAGCGATTCTCAGTCCGGAGTTCAATGAATTGCGTGCCGCATTCGCCGTACGTGCCGAAGCATAGGTTGCCGTCTTCATACCCAGGAAACCGGAAAGACCGGAGAAGAAACCACCCGTCAGGAAAGCTATGGGAACCCACACATTCTGAACATGAAAGCCATAAGCCATAATTGAAAACAAAATAACCAGCCCAAGGAAAACACAACCTACAATCTTGTACTGTTGTTTCAGATAAGACATAGCTCCCTTGCGTACCGCAGCGGCTATTTTTATCATTTGGGGAGTACCTTCACTCTCTTTCATCATCTGCTTATGGAAGTAATAAGCAAAACAGAGGGCTAACACTGAAGCGACCGGAACCAGCCAGAAAAGAATGCTATCCATAGAATTAATTATTAAAGGGTTTTATGGAGGCTAAAAGTATGGAAATCAAACGAAAAAAGCAAGCAAAAGAGAAAAAAAATCCAACTTGCCGATTGATGCGATAACTCTCAATGAAACGAAGGTAAAACAAGTAAAAAAGTCTTTTGAGAATCCTGCAAAAGAGCATCAGGCCAATAGCTCGTTAGTTAATTTTTAGTCTTATTACGTTAATCGTTAACAAACCCGTTATTTCTATTAAACCATGTTATAAAGCGCCTCACTTTGCCCCGAAAATTTGGAGATAGCCGAAAAGTCCCTATCTTTGTAGTGTGTTTTTCATAGTATTAGATTTAAGGTTAACAAAAGATTGG
>ENA-UOJL01003824-UOJL01003824.1-human-gut-metagenome-genome-assembly--contig:-P47-NODE-3824-length-10102-cov-5.166020_pt1 | contig 10102 bp, 9 predicted proteins | sample MGYA00242347_ERZ723894 | MGnify/ENA metagenome assembly ERZ723894
CGTACAGGGTGACCACCCCTTCCACGCCCCGCTCCCGGATCTCCCGTTCCAACCTGGGCCGGGCAAAGCCTTCCCCACAAATGCCGTACCGCACACGAAAAAGCCCCCCAGGCCGCCGTTTCAAAATGGACAGGGCTTCCAGCACCACCTGGTGGTTTTTATTCAGGTTCAGCTCTCCCACGGAAAGCAAAAACAAGTCCTCCTGGGAAATACCCAGCTCTTGCCGGAAGGAATCCCTTGCCTGGGAAGGCAGGGGGGAAAACACCTGCCGGTCCAATCCCACTCCCGGCAAGCGGAACACTTTCCCGCCCCGCCGCAGGGGAAGCTTTCTGGCCGCTTGGTAATCTTCCGCATTGATGACCACCAAAATATCCGTGTATCTGGCCAGGTTCCACTCCACCGGGTAAAAGGCCAAGTGGTTGTAAAGAGGGGCTCCCTGGTAAAAGTGGAACCCGTGGGCGGTATACACCACCACCGGTTCCCCGGGGGAAAACCGCCCCGCCAACCGTCCCAGCAGCCCTCCCACCGGGGTATGGCAATGGATCGCCTGGATCTTCCACCGTTTCACAAGCGTTAAAATCTGCCCCAGCGCCCGGTAGTTGTCCCGGACCAAATAGGGCGAACGGGCAATATCTATGTGGTGCACCCTCACGCCCAAAGCCCGAATTCGCTCCCCGTCGGAAACATAGCCCGGCTCCCGGAGATTGGCGGCGTAATGCACGGTATAGCCCATCTCCTGCAAAAGCTTCACGTTTTCCCGTTCAAACTTGAAAAGAAAATCGTTGGTGGTGGCCAAAATGAGAATTTGCTTTTCCAAACTTTGCCGCCTCCCAAACAACCTTGTTTTGTAGCAGTGTTTCCCAAGGCGGTTAAAATATGCGGATACTGCCTTTTCAACCGCCCCGCAAACTAAAAAAAGACCCGCAAGGAATACCTTGCGAGTCTTTCATCTTTGTGATCTTTTCAAATTTTATGAGTGCCTTCTTTTTGGAAGGGACCCCACCAAAACGGCGGGTCTTTTACCGGTTCAGGTCCTTTTTGATCTGGGTGGTGGAAATTTCCGGTGTGCGGGGCAGGTAGATCACTTCGCACTGGTCTTTGAGAAAATCAAATTTCCCTTCCCAGTCGTCCCCCATGACAAAGGTGTCCACATGGTACTCTTTCACGTCGGTCACCTTCTGCTCCCAGCTTTCCTCCGGGATCACCAGGTCCACATAGCGGATGGCTTCCAGAAGCTGCTTGCGCTTCTCATAGGAGAAATAGCATTTCTTCTGCTTTTCTTTCCAGTTGAACTCGTCGGTGGACAGGGCCACGATCAAATAATCTCCAAACTGCTTTGCCCTGCGCAGCAGGTTAATATGCCCATAATGGAGCAAATCGAAAGTTCCATATGTGATCACTCGTTTCATCGGATATCATCCTTTCCCTTTGGAATTTCTGCGCTTTTCCAAATAATCCACTGTCTGACGGGCAGCGGTGCCGCTTTCCCGGATGCCGAACTCCCGGCAGAATTCCTCTACCCGTTTTGCCTGGACTTCCGGATCAAATTCCAGAAGTTCCCGCTCTAACTGGCTGTTGTCCTCCGCCCGGGCAAAGGGCAGCTTATCGATATCAAAATAAAAGTTCCGGTCGCTTTTATACGCCGCCAGATCGTTCACATACAAAAAGCAAGGTTTCCCGGTGATGAGAAAATCGAACATCACCGAGGAATAGTCGGTGATCAAAGCGTCGCAAGCCAGATACAATTCCTGAATGTCCGGATAGTCCGAGGCGTTGCGGATGACCCGGGGGTCCAGGTTCATCTGGGCGGCCTTCTCCGCAATATTGGGATGGAGCTTGGCAAGGATCAGCCATTCCCCGCCAAACCGCTTTTCCAACGCTTTGGCGCACCGGGCGTAATCCATGTCATAGGCCGCCAAGCCCTTGTCCTTGCGGAAGGTGGGGGCGTACAGCAGCAGCCGCTTCCCCTCCGGCAGATTGAGCGCCCGGCGAACCTTTTCCACCATTTCCGGATGGGGCTGGGCCAACACGTCGTTTCGTGGGAATCCCTGCTCCAGCACTTCCCCACTGTACCAAAAACCGTGGCGGTAGATCTCCGTTAAAAACTGGCTGTTGGACAAAAACAGGTCTCCCATTTGGGAATCCCGCCGGGCCGCCCGGAGGTAATCCTCCGGCAGGGCGTCCGCCGCGTCCCCTTCGATCCGTTTCAAGGGGAATCCGTGCCAGGTCTGCACATAGCAGGTGGCGCCCCGCTTTTGGGTATAGGCCCACTTGCGGCAGTTGTCCACCCACACCCCCGCAGTACACAGGTGGTAGATGGCCCGGGGACTCTCCACCCGGATGGGCGTCACTCCCGCCGGGAGGGTGGCAGCCTCCGCCTCGCCTTTCACCGTCCAGTACACCTTCCAGCCCCTGGAAAGGAGCTCGTCCGCCACTGCTTTGGGGCTGTCGGAATACCCCCGGCCGTAAAAGCTTTGGCACACCGCTTTATTGGAATCTTTTGGAAGGAAGGAAAAAATCTGCCAGAGGCTGTTGCGGACCACTTTCCGCAAAATCGTTCCTACGGTTCCCCCCACAGCAAGACCCCCTTTTCAAAAAAGTCATGGGAATGAAAAAAAGCGGCCTTCCGCCGCCTTCCCCTCTGGGACAGCAGCCTTGCGCCGCTTCCTGTAGAAACAGCTCACGCTGAGCTTCCCTTTCATTTCATGGATGCAAAAGGGCCAAAAACCCGTTTTTAGACACATCTAGTATATAACATACCACACTCTGAAAAATAAGTCTAGTCTTTTTTTCTTTTTTTGATATACTCTTATAAGAACGAATACGAACAGAACCTTAAAGAAAAAGGAGGCCGCTGTCAGGGACCAGGAAAAAACACCCCAGCAAGCTATCCCCCCAGAAGAGCTTGCCCATCTTGAAAAGATCTTACACATGGTGAACGAAGAGCTGGAGGAAGCCCAGCGTTCCGTGGAACAGATGGACGAGGAATACCGGGAGGCCCAGCTTTACATGGCCGAGCATCACGGGGAAGGCGACGCCAAAGAAATGTTCCAAAACGAAATGGCTCTGCATCAGATCGACTCCCAAGGGGTGTCGGCGGTGCTGTACCGGGACAGGCTGAAAAAGACAAAGGCCTCCCCCTACTTTGCCAGGATCGACTTCCTCCCCGAAGGGAAAAAGGAAGCCCTGATTTATTACATTGGGCTGTACGCTTTTCGCTATCATCGGCAGCTTTATGTCATCGACTGGCGTTCCCCGGTAGCCAGCATGTTTTACGATTTCGAGCTGGGCCACGCCTTCTACGACGCTCCTCAGGGCCACGCGGAAGGGGAGCTGAACCTGAAACGGCAATTTAAAATCACCAATGGGGAAATGGAATACGCCTTTGACAGTTCCCAAAACATTCAGGATGACATTCTCCAACAGGAGCTGGCTCACACCTCCGATGAAAAGATGAAGTCCATCATCTCCACCATTCAAAAAGAGCAAAACCAGATCATCCGCAACGAAAAGGCTCACACCCTGATTATCCAAGGCGTGGCGGGTTCGGGAAAAACCAGCATTGCCCTGCACCGGGTGGCGTTCCTGCTCTACCGCTACCGGAACACCATCAAAGCCCAGAACGTGACCATCATTTCCCCCAACAAGGTGTTTGGGGACTACATTTCCAGCGTGCTTCCGGAACTGGGAGAAGAACCCATTTTCGAAGCCAGCCTGGAAGACCTGGCCCTGGTGCAGATCGAGGACGGAGTGGATTTTGTAGGCGACCGGGACCCGCTGGAAACGGCCGACCCGGCCTGGGAAGAGCGGGTGAAGTTTAAATCCACGGTGGAATTTGTCCGGCTGATGGACGACTTTATCGAGCGTCTCCCCAGACTGGCTTTCCAGCCCAAAAACTACGAGTACAAAGAGTGGAAGGTACCGGCGGATTGGATTCAGGCCCGGGTGGACGTCTACAAACGGTTCCCCCTGATGAAACGTCTAGAAATGGTAGCGGACGACATCCACAGCCGGTTGGAAAACGAATTTCTCCGGGAAGAGCAGCCACCCCACCGGAACAAGATCTTCCAGGGGCTGCGGAAAATGCTCACCATGAAAACCACCCTTTCCGCCTACCGGGCCTTTTTCCGGCAGCTGGGAAAGGAGCGGGCCAAGCTTTACAAGCCTTTCCAAAAAGGGGTGCTGGAATGGAACGACGTGTTCCCCTACCTGTACTTGCAGGCCGCTTTTACCGGGTTGCAGCAAAGCCGGATCATCAAACATTTGGTCATCGACGAAATGCAGGATTACAGCCCCATCCAATACGCGGTATTGAACTTACTGTTCCAGTGTCCCAAAACCATTTTGGGCGACTTCAGCCAGTCCATCAACCCCTATTCCCCCTACACTTTGGAAGACCTGCACCAGCTGTATGAGGGCTCCCAGCTGATGCGGCTGGAAAAGAGCTACCGCTCCACCTGGGAGATCATCCACTTTGCCAAACAAATCGTCCAACAGGCGGATTTCCAAGCGGTGGAACGTCACGGCCCTGCGCCGGATCTCCAATCCTTCCCCACGGAGGAAGAAGAGCTGGACGCCCTCTGCCGCCGGGTGGACGCCTTCCATCAGAGCAAATACAACGCTCTGGGGATCGTCACCCGGACCAACTCGGAAGCCAAAGCCCTGTATGAGGATTTACGCAGCCGAGGCGCGGAAGTCAATCTGATCACCCCGGAAAGCAGCTCCTTTAAAAATGGGGCCACCGTGCTTTCCATCCAAATGTCCAAGGGCTTGGAATTTGACCAGATCCTTCTCCCCCACGCCACGGAAGAGACCTACCACACGGACTTTGACCGAAATCTTTTGTATGTGGCCTGCACCAGAGCCATGCACCAGCTCACCGTCACCTGCACGGGAGAACCCACCCCCTTACTGCCTTTTGACCGCTAAAAAAGTGCTGTTGCGAAAAGCAACAGCACTTTTTCTGTTTTTCAGTTCTCAGCAGTGATGGCAGCTGCCTTCGCCGCAGCTATGCTCCCCGCAGGAGTGGCCCTCCTGATGATGGCCTTCCCCGTGATGGGCACACAGAATGTCCGGCTGGAAAACCAGCTTGCCGGCCAACAGGTCTTCCACGGCCTGGTCAGCGCTACCGGTAACGCCGCCGTACAGGTCGATCCCTGCCTGGGCCAGCGCCATTTTCGCGCCGCCGCCGATACCGCCGCAGATCAGGGTGCCAACGCCCTGCGCCTGGAGGAATCCGGCCAAAGCGCTGTGGCCGGAACCGGCGGTATCCACCACCTGGGAGGAAACCACTTTGCCGTCCTGGGCCTCATAGATCTTGAACTGCTCGGTGTGGCCAAAATGCTGGAACACCTGGCCGTTTTCATAAGTTACTGCAATTTTCATGACAATTTCTCCTTCTATGATAAAAAATCAATAAATATTTGACAAATGGGTCATCCTCCCGTACAATCAGAAAAAACGATGGGAGGAGCGCGCATGTCTGTCCGCGAATTGAAAAGTAAAGAAGAGCTTTTAGAATGTGGGAAGATCCAAAGCATTGCCTTTGTGTCTTCCTGGGACCAGCAGGAGGCCCGAAAAAATCTGGAAAAACCCGACGAACATCCGGTGGTGGCCTTTGGCCATTTCACCGATGAGAATCTTCTCACAGCGTCCATCCTGTTCCCCGAATATCAAATGCAATACGAGGGGACCTGGGTGCCCATGGTGGGCGTGGGAGGGGTTTCCTCCCTGCCGGAATACCGGTATGGCGGCGCTGTGCGCCAGATCTTTCAAACGGCTCTCCGCTGGATGTGGGACCGGGGAACCGTGTTTTCTTCCCTGTATCCCTTTTCCCATATCTATTACCGGAAATTTGGCTATGAACTGTGCCAGCTTTCCACACAATATCAAATCCCTGTGGAATCTCTCTCCAATTTCCGCTGCACCTGTTCGGTACGGATGTTCCAACCCGGCCAGGACTTAACGCCTTTCAAGACCGTGTACAACGCCCATCTGGCCCAATACAATCTGTCCATCCAGCGGGAGGACCACCACTGGGAAGCCCTGCTGGGAAAGGACCCCTACAAGCAGCGGCTTTACGCCTACCTTTTGGAGGACGGCTCCGGCCCTCTGGCCTATGTGGTTCTGGCCGCGGAGGACACCGATTCTTTCTCCAAAATCGGCAACGTAAAAGAACTTGCCTTTGTCCGCCCGGAAGGGTTGTATCAAGTGCTGGGCCTGCTCTACCGGTTAAACGCCCAGTATGCCACCTTCCGCCTGGTCCTGCCCAGCGACGTGCCCCTGTACTCCCTGCTGAACGAAAGTTACGACCTGTCCTCCAACTTTTACGAACAGCCCATGGCACGGGTCATCCACGTGGAAAAGGCTCTGGAAAGGAAAGCCCCTCAAGAAGGCACATCCTACACCTTGGGAGTCAAGGACGACTTCCTGCCGGAAAACAACGGGGTATTTCAGGTGGCCAACCGTCAGGGCACCGTCTCCGTCACAAAGCTGCCGGATTTAGAGGCTTTCCAGGCTGACCTGACGTTGGACGTTCGGGTATTGACCCAGCTGCTTTTAGGGTTCCTCTCTGTGGACGAAGCCCTTTACAAACCCGGTGTGGTCCTTTCCTCCAACGGGAAAACGTTGCGCAGCGCGTTCCCCAAGAGGACCGTGTTCCTCACCGAGCATTTCTAAGCCCTCCCAAAAGGGCTTACCGGGGCCAGCGCTCCTCTTTAGAGGGCAGGGGCGGGAAATCCGTCCAGGGCTGGGTCTGGTACCAATAGGCCACGGTGGCCACATCGTCCTGACGCTCGAACAGCCCACGGTGGCACACACCGATCTGTTGCAGCGTCACCCGGATATCCTCCTCAAAATGGATGGGGTCCGGAATGTGCCAACGGTAAAATCCCCGCATGGGCGGGCAGTCGTCGTTGTGGTAATCGTTGTGCACGGCTGTGTCGTGACGAGAATAGAAGGGGTAGCCCATAAACGGGGTGCAGTACGTCTGCTCCACCGTTTTTCCGTTCTCCTGACGGGCAAAACTCCAAGCGCCCCCAAAATAATCCTCTGTGCCTGTGCCGCAGATGGTGGGATACTCCTGGTCCCCGTCAATATAGAATTTCATCTCCCCTTCTCCCCACCAATACCGTTCCAACGTGGTGAGAGCAAGATAGGTGCCCACATATTGCCCACGGCCATGGACGTTGTCCAACACTACGTAGTCCTTGCCCTTCTCCGTAAGCCGTTGCCGCCGCCACTGGGCATGGAAATACCCGGCGTTTTCCGGCACGGGCTGCAAGCAATAATCGATTTGGAAGAAAAAGGCAGGCACCGGGTTTTTATGCTGGTTCTCGATGGTGATTTTCGCCTTTTTGCGGAAAGGCATGGGGAAATAGCAGTTGAATCCCCGGTTTGGATTGACCACAATGGGCAGGGAATTGACCAGGCATCCCTGGCCAAAGCCGCAGCAGAAGAAATCCCCCAGAGGGCACTCCACCGAAGGCCGGTCCGCCCCGTCCCAGTAGATGCGGAACACCAGGTCCCGCAGCACAAAGCAATCGGCGTCGCTGGTCTTGTCGGTCACCGTGATCCAGATGTGCTGGATCACTCCGGGGCCGTCGATCTCCCCCAGCACAGCGGTTTCCCCCGGCTCGATTTTTCCCAGGCAGGGGGAACCTTTTCGGGAAGGCCCCAAATTGCTGGCGGCCATACCCCCTTTGCCCTTTTCGCCCCGGGGATTTTCCCCGTTGATGGCCCGGCTTTGGCCGCCGGTGATCAGGGGCATGGAGCCCCATCCGTTCCAAAACATAGGAAACACTCCTTTACGTCCATTGTGTCTGGGCCTATTGTAACACGTTCTTTTCCGGCGCGCCAGGGGCGGCCTTGACTTTTTCTCCTGGTGTGCTATCCTAAAGAAACCGTTTTATTCTGTTTTGGAATCCTAGGAAACCATATTAAAAGGAGCACCCATATGAAGATCACTGTTTTAGGAAGCTGTTCCGGCACGGAACCCATGCCCGGCCGTCATCAGACCAGCGTAGCCATTGAGACCGGGGGAAACCTTTACTTCATCGACGCCGGGGAAAACGCCGGCTATGCCTCCTATGTGGGGGGCATTGACCAGCAAAAAACCGCCGCCATCTTTATCACCCACACCCACATGGACCACACCGGCGGCCTGCCCCACTTGCTGTGGAATTTCCGGAAGATCTGCACCCTTTCTCCCGAGCATCAGGCACGGATGGAAGGCAAAGTGATCCAGGTCCACATGCCCGACCTGTCCGTCTTCGACGGGGTCATGGCCATGCTGCGTGCCAGCGAAGGCAATTACGAAACCGTCTTTCACCTTGACCCCCATCTGCTCCGCGACGGGGTGGCATACGACCAGAACGGGTTCAAACTCACCGCTTACCACAACTATCACCTGGGCCAGCCCGCTCCCGGCCTGCCCTGGCTGAGCTACACCTTTGTGGTGGAAGCCGAAGGGAAAAAGATTTTGTTCTCCGGGGATTTCCGGGACTTTTCCGAGATCGCTCCCCAGATGGAAGGCTGTGACATGGTCTTTTTGGAGACGGGCCATCACACCGCTGCCGGGCTTTGCCAGGAGCTGAAAGATTCCGGCATCCAGGTGGGCAAGGTAGTGTTCTACCACCACGGTTTGGAGATCCTTCACGACTTTGAAGGGGAACTGGCCGCTGCCAAGGCTGTTCTGGGAGACCAGATGACCTTCTCCAACGACGGTTCCGTGTACGAACTGTAATCTTGAATGCTCAGCAAAAAAGCCGCCCTGATGGGCGGCTTTCTTTTTTGGGATTCGGCTCGTTTAGATCTTCACCTTTCCGGCCAGGATGTTTTTATAGTCCTCCAAATTCTGCTCAAGCAGAGTGGGAGTATCCAGGCCGTAGGGACATTTGCTCTTGCACTGGCCACAGTGGAGGCAATCTTCCACCTTCATCATCATGGCCTGGCTTTCCGGGGTCAGGAAATTGGCGGAGGGGCTCCGGCGGATGAGCTGGCTCATCCGGGCGCACTGGTTGATGACGATCCCCGCAGGGCAGGGCATGCAATAACCGCAGGCGCGGCAGAAATTGCCGATGAGCTCTTTCCGGTCCTTCTCGATGACAGCCTGGATCTCCGGGTCGTCCATGGTGGGAGGATTGTCGATATAGCTGATGAACTCGTCCAGCTCTTCTTCCCGCTGCACACCCCAGATGGGCAGGGCGTTGTCAAACTTGGCCTGCCAGGCGTACGCGGCGGCGGAATTGGTGATAAGCCCGCCGGAGAGGCCCTTCATGGACACAAAGCCCACATTGTTTTCCTTGCACAGGTTCACCAGGGCAATATCCCGGTCCGTGGCCAAGTAGCAGAAGGGGAACTGCAAGGTGTCATACAGCCCGGAAGCTGCCGCTTCTTCCGCCACATGGAGCCGGTGGTTGGTGATGCCGATAAACCGGATTTTCCCCTGCTGTTTGGCTTCCAGCATGGCTTCATACAGGCCGGTACCGTCCCCGGGCTTGGGGCAGAATTCCGGGTTGTGGAACTGGTACACGTCGATATAATCGGTTTTCAAAAGCCGCAGGCTGGTTTCCAAGTCTTTCCAAAAGCCTTCCACCGTGGTGGACGGGGTCTTGGTGGCGATGTAGATCTTCTCCCGCACGTCCGAGAGGGCCAGGCCCATTTTCTCCTCGCTGTCGGTGTAAGACCGGGCGGTGTCAAAATAGGTGATCCCCGCTTCATACGCCTTGCGCAGCAATTTTCCGGCGTAATCCGCCCCCACCCGCTGGATGGGCAGCGCGCCGAACCCGTTTTTGTTGACGGTGATTCCTGTCCTGCCTAATGTGACCGTTTGCATAGTACGTCCATCCTTTCCAAAAGAAATTGTTCTATCCGCAAAAATAAAAGCACACCCTATCCGCCAAGCCCATGGAACGGCTTGCAAAGAAACGGACTATTTTTAGTCATTATACCAGTTAAACCGCCCTTTAAGTCAAGCATTCTCCATAGAAAAAGCCGCCCCCGAAGGGACGGCCAAAACCAAAGGATCACAAAGAGATCTTATACTCATTCTGTTTCCCCTGCCCGCAACCGCTGACGCAGCTCTTCAAAGGACAAGGGGGTG
>ENA-UOJL01003827-UOJL01003827.1-human-gut-metagenome-genome-assembly--contig:-P47-NODE-3827-length-10074-cov-4.171175_pt1 | contig 10074 bp, 7 predicted proteins | sample MGYA00242347_ERZ723894 | MGnify/ENA metagenome assembly ERZ723894
AAAAGGCGGTACAGGGGACATCGATTTGACAAACCAATTGTTCTTTTAGTTATTCCAGTACTTTTTTGATTTGTCGTTTGGCTAAGGTGAGGGGCGCTAATGAACAGGGACCGTTGATACAACCTCCGTCGCAGGCCATCACTTCGACGAATTGAGCGTCGGGTTTTTTATCCATAATCTTCAATAAGGCTTGATTTTTCTTATCCAACCCTTCGATATGAATATTGGAATATTTGTTACCGATGGCATTGACAACAGCTGCCTGGACTCCGCCGGCCTGAGCAAATCCACGGCCGTACTTCGTCACTTCGTGGTTGAGCTCTTTCTCGCTGCAATTGGCTACATCTATGTCATAAGCCACCATAAAAGCACCCAGCTCTTCGAAGCTCATCACATAATCCACTTCGTCGACCGAATCGGCTTCATGGCGTTTGGCCAGACACGGTCCGATGAATACGACTTCGGCATCCGGATATTTCTCCTTCGCGTATCGGGCTGCATAGACCATCGGGCTCCGGGTTTCCGAAACATAGGGTTTCAGCATCGGAGCATGCTTGTCCACCCAACCGGTATAAGCCGGGCAACAAGAGGTGGTCATAAAAGCTTGGCCTTCCTGCATTTTTTCTTCCAATTCTTTGGCTTCGTTTGCAGCTGTGATCTCGGCACCGAGAGCAACTTCGATCACATCGTCGAAACCGATTTGTTTGATCGCTGCCAGTACTTGCCCCGGAGTGGCATTGAACTGTCCATAGATAGCAGGAGCAGGGATAGCTACGATTTTTTTCTTCGGATTACTAATACTTTTGTGTATATCGATGATTTTCGACCGTTCCATGATAGCTCCATAGGGACAGGCTTGCATACATTTTCCGCAATAGATACACTTTTCTTTATCGATATGTTCTACGCCTTCGGCATCTTTACTGATCGCTTTTACGGGACAAACGTCTTCGCAAGGAACAGGCGTGTATACAATGGCATGATAGGGGCAAACTTTCTGGCATAATCCGCAGCTGACACAATCCTCACTGCTGATACTGGCTTTGCCGCCGATAAACGAAATTGCAGCTTTGGGGCAGTTCATCACGCAAGGCCGGCCTTCACATCCCCGGCAAAGGTTTGTGACGGCATATTGTGATTGGATACAGGCACTACAAGCTTCGTGGACAACAGAAAGGATATTTTCCTTCATATTTTTATTAGCCATCGCCATGCGGGCGAAATCGGAGAGATGGATCAGGTCGATCTCTTCGTCTGTAATTTCAAAGCCCAGAATCGAGATAATCTTGTGTTTGAGGATGTAACGGTCTTTGTGGATGCAACACCTCACCGGTCGCTTGTTACGTGGACGCATTTCGACAGGGAGATATTTCAGACCTGTGATCAGTTCGTCTTTTTTTAATAACTTGACAATCCGGATTAATAACTCCCGTTTGGTGAGCATCGCAAAATTATCGTACAACATGTCTTAATTCTTCTTTTATAATTCGTAATAGGGTTTCTTTACTGACACCGGTTATGATTTCTCCGTTCAGTTCTGCAAAAGGAGGTGTATCTTTGCCGTTACACCGTTGCAGACAAGGAGAAAAGGTGATTTCAATGCCTTGTTTTTCTTCTTCAGACAGCAATTCTTCTATTTCCATTAATTGGGCTCCGCCCATGACATAACACATGGTTCCTGCACATAATCTCAGCTTGATTTTGTCCATAGGATTCAAATTTAAAATTTCTTTCCTGTTAATGTGTAGTCTTTGATGTGTGTCATTTTGAGGGGTCAAAGATAGGTAATTTCTACATCTTTCAGGAATTTCGTTTCTAATAAATATTTAATTTTTTTTACCACATTACGCCGGATTTCCAGTTCTACGGGTAGGTTGGGATCCTGATGTGCCACATTGATCCGGGTACCGACGATAAAGGTGATTTTATCACTGTTTTGTATCAGATTAACCAGGTCGTTGGCCGGACCCTGTGATTTTTCGGGGACCCCTTGGGTTAAAAGCCGCTCCACCTTACTTAAGGTCAGAATCCCTTCCGTGATCAGGTCGATTCCTTCCATATAGGAGAGTGGGGGGAGTTCTTTATCGGTGATATCCATACTGACCTGCAGGGGGAATTGAAGTTCCCGCGAAATAATCGTGGCTGTCGTTCCTCCGCAGAGTACTTTTTTACCTTTGAAATCCCTGACTTTTTCTGCCAGATACCGGTCTTTTTTTTCATCGTAAGGCGGGCCCGTACAGATGAGCAGATTGCGCGGCGTTCGCCGGTAAATGACACAACAACTGGTGTCGTCCAGCAAACGATAGTTATCGTTGCGTTCGGCCCTTAAAACGATCTTGCGGGCTAATTCTTTCGCCGATATACCGGGGTGCTGGCTTAAGGTTTCTGCGATATAGATACCGACTCCTTCGTCCCAACCGAAAGGCATATTACTGCTACCCATTCCCGATTGGCTGACTCCGTCGGAAAAACAAATCAGGCGGTCTTCTTTTTCCAGCTTGAACTCCGATATCCACAGATAGGTATTTTCCAGATCTTCCCGTTCGATCGGGATCTTTTTTTTCCGGATTTCCACTGCCTGTCCGCGACGAAACAGATAGACCGCCGGGCTTTCGTATTCCACAATCCGGGTATTCCCGAAACAATCGATGTCGAAGATACAAAAGGTGGAATAACTGATTTTACGGACCATATCCTTAGGCAGGGTATGGATAATCGAGAGAGCGGTTTGGAGAATACTTTCGTTCATGGCTGTGTAATTCATGGCCATGGTAGCGGTCATCGCCGATAAAACACTGGCTTTGATGCCACTCCCTAAACCGTCCGATAATACACTGATGATCCGGTCTTCCTCTTTTAACTTCTGGGACATGTAACTGTCTCCACAGACGATATTGCCTGCTTTATTTTTTTGGAAACAGTCTACTTCTATAAATATATCCGATTCTTTCATTCTTCCTTTTTCTTATAAACTCGTTCCCCCATCTTTTCCCCCTCCAACCTTTTTTCTCCCTCCCCTCTTGCTTCTGGCCTTTAGCTTTTTACCTTTTCCCCTGCCTCCATAATCGACCGTAGGGTAGCATCGGTAAAAGCTGCATTTTCACCTAGCAGGCAAGCCACTTCCTGTACTGTAGCCATATATTTGCGTACCACTTCCTGGGTTTTTTCCAGCATCCATTCTTTACGGACATAAGGTTCCCGAAGATCCTGTAAGATTCCGAATACCAGGCGGTGGGGTTGGATATTATAAATAGAGAGCAGCCAGATTTTATCGCCTTCCCGGATTTGCCTTTCCGTGATCTCTTTACCTGTGTTCAATACCGTGCGGAAGAGGTCGGTGAAGCTACAGATTTTGTCTAATTCAACGCCTTGTAATCCGGGCGAAGCTTCGTAGACCATGACGACATCCTCTCCCAGCAGGTTGGCACAACAGCTGTTCATATCGGAGATTTTCAGATCATTATCGACCAGTAATACGCCTGCCGGTATTTTTTGTAACAAGACGGTCGCTTTGTCGTGGGCCACCCGTCGCATATAGGATACGCACATGTTTTCTTCTGCCCGGCCTTCGACCAGGGCTACTGCAAAATCACGGCAGGAGTCATAACCACACCCGCTACAGTTGAGCTCGTCTTCAGGACTGTTTTTACCGACAGCAGATAAGGCTTGCTTGATCTCTTCTTCTGTATGCCGGGCTGCCGAACAGTCGTAAGCCTTGAATGTCGTGGTCAGATCGATATGCCCGAGATCGGGAACGGTACTTTCGGGGTGTGCGGCCCGGTGTTGCTGAATATTGTATCTTTTGATGGCCAGAGAGGTCTGGCTGAGTTTGGCCGGACCATTGATGCAGCCTCCTTTACAAGCCAGCAGTTCCAGAAAAATCGTATCTTTTTCCCGGCGTGTATCCAGGTTTTTGATGACATCTTTGATATTACTCAAATCGGAGAAAGCCATTTTTACAATCTTTTTGCTTTCACCGTCGATACCCGGAAGCATGCCTCCTTCGACAGGATACAGAGAACCGATTCCGGCCTGCCAGGGGATAAAGTGAGCCTCTGCAGCCGGAGCTAATTGTTCGGGATGAATATTTTCTTTTTCAAACCAGTTTTTCAGGTCTTTAAAAGTGATAGCCACTTCCACCAGGTCTTTAAAATGATCCGCTTCCAGTTTCTTACAGATACATGGGCCTGCAAAGATGACTTTTAAATCGTTTCCGTAATAGTCTTTTAAAATTCTGGCATGGGCTAACATAGGGGAGAGCATCGGCGTGATGGCCGGAGTATGCTCGGTGGAGTATTTCCGGATGTATTCGACCACTACCGGACAGGCGGAAGAGATATACACTCCCGGTTGCGATTGCTGTAGATAATCCGATACCCGTGAAGAGACCAATTCTGCACCGATCGCAGTCTCGGATACTCCTGAAAAACCAAGTTTGCGGATGGCTGCGATAAGTTGTCCGATGGATAAATCTTCGAATTCACAGGCCCAGGAGGGGGCGAGGGATAAGATTACCCGGGGATAATTCTGCAAGATAAGACGGGTACGGCTGACCCCGTCCCGGATCTTTTTTGCACCGGTAGGGCAAACTTGGGTACAGTGGCCACAGTAGATACATCGTTCTTCTATGATGTAGGCCTTATTGTCTTCGATCTGAATCGCTTTTACCGGACATTCACGGACACATTTATAACAGTCCTGACAATTTTCCGGTTCGGTATAGATCGGTTTTAAATCCATAGATCTGTTCATGGTTGCTGGGTAAACTGTGTTATGGGTGAGGTTGCCTTTCGCCTGTTATTATTTTATCGGAAATTCTTCCTGAAGTATTTTGTATAAACCCGAGAGATTGACCTCTTTGTAGACTTTCTCGTCGATTCGGAGGATCGGACCGCTACTGCATAATTCTTCGCACAGATGACCGGAGAATGAAATCTCGGCTTCCAGGTGATTTTCTGCTATGTATTTCTTGATCACTTCGAGATGGACATTGTTTCCCCGGGAATAACACGAACTGCCCAAACATATTTTAATTTGACGCATAGGACATTTTTAGGCAAATATAGTGAAAGGCGAGAGCAAAAACAACAAACTGGTTTGATTGATTTTGCCAAGCCGCATCCTATATTATACAAATATAGTGAAAGGCGGGAGCAATGACAAATGAAAACTTTGTTTTCAAATTTGGCATGGCCGAGCCGCATCCTATATTATACAAATAAAGTACAAAAAAAACGCCTTTTGCAAGGCGTTTTCTTATGAGAGTGAGAACTGTTTATTTCTTCACGACAGTCGTTTCTTTTTTACCGAATCTCTTTCTGAATTCGTAAGCTAACGGTGTGGCCACGAACAGAGAAGAATAGGTTCCTACGATGATACCGATCAACAGAGCGAATACGAAACCTTTGATAGAAGTACCACCGAAGATGAAGATCGCTAACAATACCACTAAGGTCGACAAAGAAGTACTGAACGTACGGCGTAATGTAGAGTTCAATGCAGAGTCGGTTACTTCCAGATCGTCGCGTTTCGGGTACAGATGATGGTATTCACGGATACGGTCGAATACAACCACCGTGTCGTTGATCGAATAACCCACTACGGTCAGGATGGCTGCAATAAAGGCCTGGTCAATCTCCAGAGAGAAAGGCAGGAATCCGGCCAACAGGGAGAACAAACCTAATACGACAATGGTATTGTGAGCCAATCCGAGGACGGCACCGGCACCATATTGCCATTTGCTGAACCGTACCATAATGTAAACGAAGATCACTAATAAGGCAAAGATTACCGACCAGATTGCAGCCCGGGTGACATCTTCCGCCACTGCCGGTCCCACTTTCTGCGACATTTGACGATAGTCGCTCAGGAATACTTCTTTGCTGGTACCGTCGGGTAAGTAGCTTTTCAACCCTTCATACAATAAGGCCTCTACTTCGTCGTCAGCTTCCGTTCCTTCATCTTCGATTTTATACTTGGTGGTTATTCTGACCTGATTGTCTCCGCCGAAAGTTTTTACTTCAGGAGCACTTCCATACACAGCAGCCAGACTTTCTGCTACTTTTTCCACTTCTACCGGCTGGTCGAAAGCAACCGTATAAGTTCTACCTCCGACGAAGTCGATGCCTTTATCGAATCCGCGGGTGAACATAGATACCAGACAAACAACGGTGATAATACCGGATACCGTATAACCCACTTTCCGTCTTTCGAGGAATGGGAAGTGTACGTCCTGCAACCAGTTGGCTGTAAATGGAGTGGTAAATCTGACGTTATCATTTTTCTTGGATGCATTGTCGAGAATGATCCGGGTAATGAAGATCGCACAGAACAATGAAGTGAAGATACCGATGATCAATGTGGTTGCGAAACCTTTGATCGGGCCTTCTCCAAAATAGTAAAGGATGAAACCGGTCAATAAGGTTGTTACGTTACCGTCGATGATGGCGGAATAAGCTTGTTTGTAACCTTCTTTGATGGCTAATCTCAACCCTTTACCTGCTCTCAATTCTTCCTGGATACGTTCATAGATCAATACGTTGGCATCAACCGACATACCCATTGTCAGGACGATACCGGCAATACCCGGTAGGGTCAATACCGCTCCGATAGAAGCAAGTACACCGAATAAGAAGAATAAGTTGGTAAACAAAGCGATGTCTGCTGCCAGACCTGCTCCTTTGCTATAGAAGAATAGCATGTATATCAGAACCAAACCGAAAGCGATCACGAACGACCACATACCGGATTGGATAGATTCGCTACCTAAGGACGGTCCTACGATCTCATCGGCAATGATACGTGCCGGAGCAGGTAATTTACCGGATTTCAGGATATTGGCTAAGTCCTGGGCTTCTTTTACGTCGAACTGACCGGAAATCTGTGAGCTACCCCCTTTGATTTCATCGTTCACGTTCGGTGAAGAACAAACATAACCATCCAATACGATAGCGATGCTATGGCCCACATTTTCTTTGGTCAGCCGGGCCCAGACTTTAGCTCCTTCTCCATTCATATTCATGGATACCACAGGGCGTCCACTGTTGTGTTCGTATTCCTGACGGGCATCGACGACAGCACCTCCATCCAGGGGAGCTTTGCCGTCACGGGTCGTGATTTTGATCGCATGTAAAGCAATAACCTCCCCATTGGGTTTCATTTCCCACAGCAGACGGGCATTACGGGGAAGAGTCGCTTTTACTTGTGGCATAGCCAGGATTTCATTTACCGCTGCCGTATCTTTTACATGAGAATAACCTATTAAAGAACCTGTCGGGATGATCTGGCCGCTTTGACGGTCGATATTAGGTGTCAGAACGGAGAAAAGAGGATTCGCTTTTTTGAAAGCAGCTTCATCGGCCAGCAGATTATTGGTAGAATCTTGTGCTGCGGCCTGAGAAATCAGGCTGTTGGCAGTTGTATCCGCTTTGGCTGTTTCCGGTTGTTCTGCCGTTGCATTGGCTGCATTTTCAGTAGTCAGTATCTCTTCAGCTTCAACGATAGTACGGGCTTTTTCATTGGCTGCTTGCAGATAAGGAAAGAAATCTCCGTTATCGAAGGTTTCATAGAACTCCAACGCTGCTGTTCCTTGCAACAATTTTCTTACCCGTTGAGCATCTTTGATACCCGGAAGTTCGATCACGATACGACCGGAGATATCTGCTTTACGGATATTAGGCTGTGCTACACCGAAACGGTCGATACGTGTACGCAGAATATTGAATGTATTGTCGATGGCTCCTTCGGCTTCCTGACGGATAACGTCTAAAACTTCCTTGTTACTGGCTCCGATTTTGATTTTATCTTTCAGTTCTACGGTTCCGAAAATATTCGGAGAGGCCAGCTGTGCATTCGGGGCAATTCTCTCGAATGCTTCGCCGAACAGGGTTACAAAGTCTTTCGGGCTGGATGTACGCATCTTCACCGCTTCTTGTAAAGCCTGATTGAAAGCTTCATCCTGACTGTAGTTGGCCAGACTGCGGACCACGTCGACCACGTCGACTTCCATGGTTACGTTCATACCTCCACGCAGGTCAAGACCCAGATTTAATTCCAACTCTTTACACTCTTTGTAAGTGTATTGTGCAATTCCCAGGAAATTGTAAACTTCCTTGTTTGCAATAGAATCCAGATAAACTTTTTCCTTTACGGGATCTCCCTGCGCATATTCCCTCGCAGCTTTTTCCACCCGATTGGTTTTCCAGGTAAAAGATAACTGGTAAAGACTCACTAACGCTAATGCAATAGCAAGTAATGTGATCGCTCCTTTATTCTGCATTTTACAATAAATTATTATATGACTTAATTTTTGCTAATTCTTTAAGCACGATTAATGCGCAAAAGTATAATATTTTTTCTAAAAAAACAGATAATTCTGATTTTTAGATGGTAGATTATTAAAAATACATGGTAAATTCCTTTTTCCGGTAATCGATAGCCACCTGATACCTGACACAAAAGTCACACCCCAATAATCCGATAATTTTCCGGTTGAGATGTTTGTCGTACATTTCGTTTACATATTTTAAATCGATAGCAGCCAACGGCATCTCTTTGATCGTACGTTTCCCGATTTTAAATTTAGCTGCTTTTACTAAATGTACGTCGTGGATCTGACCGGTGACGCTACCCGATGTCATCTGAACGTCTGCTTCTTCGGGCAGGTCTTCCGGGAACACCTGTCTGTCGACGACGGTGACCGATGCGCCGGTATCGATAATCATATCTCCTTGTATACCATTGATTTCTACCGGTACGATCAGGTGGTAGCTGTTGTCTTCCAAACCGACTATTTCAACGGCTACTGTCTGAATCCGGCTATTGATATAAGGATGATATGGAGTCGTAAAATGGCAAGCCTTTTTATTTTTTTTCCTCTTCATTTCCCTCTTACTTGATAGTTGAGGCGCAAAAATAAGAAACCGCCCCGAAAATCAGGACGGTTTCTTTATTTTTAACCTTTAGGCTGTTTTTAGAACATTTTCATGTCGTCCAATACGGTCATCACCGATTTAACAGCTTTTGCAGAAGTTGCTAACAGTTCCTTTTCCTGATCGTCGAGTTTTACTTCGATGATCTTTTCGATACCGTTTTTACCCAATACAACCGGAACGCCCAGATAGATGTCTTTCATACCATATTCGCCGTTCAGCATAGCGCAAACCGGGAATACCCGTTTCTGATCGCGGATGATCGCTTCGACCATTTGAGCTGCAGCTGCACCCGGAGCATACCAGGCAGAAGTTCCCATCAGTTTAACTAATTCGCCGCCACCGACTTTGGTACGTTCGATGATTGCCTGCAATTTATCGGCGTCGATCAATTCGGTTACAGGAATACCACCTACAGAAGTGTAACGTGGCAGCGGAACCATTGTATCTCCATGTCCACCTAATAACAGTGCCTGAATATCTTTCGGAGATACGTTCAGTGCTTCGGCTAAGAAAGCACGGTAACGGGCAGTATCCAATACACCGGCCATACCGAATACTTTAGATGAATCGACTTTAGCAGCTAAGAAAGCACAATAACACATCACATCCAAGGGGTTGGATACAATGATGATCTTAGCATTCGGAGAATGTTTGATTACATTTTCAGTAACAGATTTTACAATTCCGGCATTGGTTGAAATCAAATCGTCACGGCTCATGCCCGGTTTACGGGGAAGACCGGAAGTGATCACCACTACTTCAGAATTATCAGTCGCTGCATAATCATTGGTTACACCTTTAATACGGGTGTCATACAAATTGATCGGGGCAGTCTGCCACATATCCAGCGATTTCCCTTCGGAAACACCTTCCTTGATATCCAAAAGAACCACTTCGTTTACGATGTCTTTTTCTGCAATGCAGTTTGCGCACGTTGCACCAACGTTACCTGCTCCAACAACTGTTACTTTCATTTCGTAATAATTTTATTGTTATACTTAATCATATATTAGCTTTTTCGGAGTTTTTATTCCGACGTCAAATTTACTCCTTTTTTGATCTAAAGCAAAATATTAGAGAAAAAATTCTTTAATTTTGAGGATAATTTAATTAGGTATACAATAAAATATCCCGCTAACCT
>ENA-UOJL01003832-UOJL01003832.1-human-gut-metagenome-genome-assembly--contig:-P47-NODE-3832-length-10063-cov-6.874001_pt1 | contig 10063 bp, 5 predicted proteins | sample MGYA00242347_ERZ723894 | MGnify/ENA metagenome assembly ERZ723894
TTGGGAAATCTATTATTATGGTAAATCATGAGCGATGTGTTCTTCTATCTTTTATTGGCAGTAACTCCGTGATTGGGTGCAGCGTCACGCTGCCACTTGTAAGATGTTGACATATTCCGGGGGATATGATATACTTTAATAAAGAATTGTTAAAAGAGGTTGAAAAATGCGTCCGCCAGAGATTTTATATATGATAGTTCCCTGCTATAACGAGCAGGAGGTTCTTCCTGAAACTGCAAGACAGCTTAAAGAAAAGTACCGCTTTCTTATAGAAAGCAGTCTCATTTCGCCGCAAAGCCGTATAGTTTTTGTCAACGACGGTTCATGCGACGAAACATGGGGCATTATTGAAAAGCTTCACTGCGATGAACCGGAATTTTTTTCCGGAATCAATCTTGCCCGCAACAGCGGTCATCAGAACGCTGTGCTTGCCGGACTTATGACCGTTAAGGATATATGCGATGTCTGTATCACTATGGACGCCGATCTTCAGGACGATATTAACGCTATTGACGAGATGATGCAGAAATATTATGAGGGGAATCAAGTCGTTTACGGTGTAAGAAGCGCGAGGAAAACCGATACGTTTTTCAAGAAATTCACTGCCGAGAGCTTTTATAAGTTCATGAAAGCGATGGGAGCGGATGTTGTTTACAATCATGCTGATTTCCGCCTTATGAGCAAACGAGTGTTACAGGAGCTTTCCGGCTTCAAAGAAGTGAATCTGTTCCTGAGAGGAATGGTTCCGCTGATAGGATTTAAAAGCTGCAATGTCTATTACGAACGCCGTGAAAGGCTTGCCGGAGAAAGCAAATATCCGCTTCGGAAGATGATCTCGTTTGCGATAAACGGAATAACTTCTTTTAGTACAAAGCCGCTTAAACTGATAACGAGTCTTGGCTTTATAATGTCGATAGTAAGCATTCTGGCGTTTATCTGGGCATTTATTGCAAAATTTGCCGGTTTTTCCGAGCTGGGCTGGTCAAGCACCATATGTTCAATCTGGCTTATCGGCGGATTACAGCTTTTCTGTCTTGGAATCATCGGAGAGTACGTCGGAAAGATATATGCCGAGGTCAAGCAAAGACCACGCTTTATTGTGGCGGACTTCCTGAACGAACTTGGTGCCGAATTTTACAATGATAAAGATGCCGATGAAGCCAATACGGATATATAATCACAAAAAAGCTGCTGCACTTTCGTGCGGCAGCTTTCTGTATTTGTATTAAATTTCAGAATTTCTTCTTCTCATCCTCAATAAGCTTGAGAAGATCGTCAACAGACATATCTGCGGCGGATTTTTTTCTTGCGGAGGAATCGGTACGCTTGATAATATCGGAAATATCAGGCGAACTGCTCTTTTTCGGAGCTTTATTTGCCTGCGGCTGTGCGGACTGACTTCTGAGCGGAGTTGTTTTCGGAATATCGTTTCTTGACATTTCAGCAAGCTGTGCCTTTGGAAGAATACCTGTAATGTCGGAAACCGATTCTGCCGGCTGCTTTGAGCCTGCGCTCTTGATGGAGAAAGTACCTGTACGCTCAGCTTCAGCAGTTTTTCGTAGCATTTCTTCTCTTAAAGCGTCTGCTGTAGGAGCAGTTGAAGAAGTTCCGCCGACATTTCTTGCGGCAAAAGAAGATTCCGCACTGCGCTGTGCTTTAAACTGCATTGTACGTTCCTTTTCCTTCTGATAAGGAGAATCGGGATTGACTTTTTTCTGGCTGAAGTTTTCAACTATAGACATTTTTTTGCGTTCAAGCTCATCGCTTGGCTGTATTTCCTGAATATTCTCAAAAAGAGGAGAATTGGTTTTGGCATGAGAATTTACTCTGGAATCGCCGCCGTTGTTTTCGTACTCATAGAAGTCGTATTCGACCTCGTCGTCTTCGGAGGCGTTTTTGGAAGAAGCGATCTTAACTATGAGGAAAATAACCAGAATTACGCAGGGGAGCAGAAGTTCGAGAAGAATTCCCTTAATGCTCTTTGTGAATTTAATGAACTGTCCAAGCTCTTTGCTTTCCGGATAGCCTGTACAGAGAGCGACGATCTTATCTTTTGTGATCGTGTTTTCGTCAACATTTGAAGCGCTTGCCGTTGAATATTTTTCTGTTCCGTCCTCGCTGGTGACAACGTCGTAAATACTGCGCAGACTAAGCGTATCGGGAGCGTCGGCAGGGTAGCAGAGAACGATATCCCGTGCTAAAACCGATTCGTTTTTTATTTCTTTGGCTATAAGCGCCGCTCCGGCTGTAACATTGTTGCCAAGAGTATCTCCCTCATTGACGATGTAGATATATCTTCCGAAAAAATGCGGAGTTTTTCCGCCCGAAAATGTAATATTTATCAAAAGCGAAATAATGATGAAAACAATACAAATAATTGTTATCAGAATTTTAAGTAACGAGAATCTCTTTTTCTTTTCCATAAATAATCATTCCTTTTCATTTTGTCGATCTGTTTTTATTCTACACTTTTCCCCTGTATGAATAACTCAAAAGCTTTTTCAAATAATATAGAGGCGATGAAACTATTGTTCAATGATCGTTTTAGAGCCGTATAGGGCTTGTTTACAGGAGATTATATTTATTATACCACATATTGAGAGAAATTTCAAATGTTTTTCATGTTTTATTTTTTAAAAATGTATGGAATATGACTGATATGCATTATTTTGTTAATATTCAATAAAATTTGAATGTAATTTTTCTCTATACTGTCATAATGCACAATGCACGGCGGATGGATTTGTTCATAAAATAACGAAAATTTGATGTTTTTTCGCAATATGTAAATTTAGTGGATAAATATTTGTTGAAATATACAGTTGCAAAAAAAACTGAAACATAGTATAATTAAAATAATACCGTTAGTAGATTTGTCCAGTGTTAAATGGCGATAGCCCGTTTGTATAGAGCATGGGACAATATACGCACAGTAATGTTGCCGCATCAGGCGGCGGAATGGAGATTTTATATGGCAAATAAAAACGTAAATCCACTCATGGACAGAATTAAAGACGAATTCCCGAGAAAGCTGCAGCTTCTCTACAGCGTTTCCCCCGAAGAGGCCTCTGATAAGCAGGTTTATCATGTTCTTTCCTCAATAATCGTGGAGATTCTCGGCGCAAAAAGACAGAGCTTTATCAACCACACCCACTCTGTCGGCGGAAAGCAGATATACTATCTCTCTATGGAATTCCTTATGGGACGTTCTTTAAAAACAAGTCTTTACAATTTAGAGCTTGCCGACGATGTCAAGGCAATGCTCAAACAGTATGACATCAATCTTGATAAAATTTATGATTACGAGCCTGACGCCGGTCTTGGAAACGGCGGTCTCGGACGTCTTGCGGCCTGCTACCTCGATGGTCTTGCAACTCAGGGCTTCCCTGCAATGGGACATTCCATATGCTATGAATACGGAATCTTCCAGCAGAAGCTTGAGGACGGCTGGCAGACAGAGCTTCCTGATAACTGGCTTCCCGGCGGTTCGGTATGGCTCGTTCCTAAGCCTGAGCTTTCCATTGACGTTCATTTTGAGGGCGATCTTCAGGAATACTGGGATAATCAGTATCACTACATCTCTCATGTAAACTACAATACAGTTGTCGCTACTCCTTACGATATGTACGTTTCGGGCTACGGCGGAGAGGGCGTTTCCGTTCTTCGTCTCTGGTCGGCTAAGGCTCCGAGCTTCGATATGGATATGTTCAATAAGGGCAACTACGAAAGCGCTCTTGCTCAGAACTCTATCGCAAACGCTATCTCAAAGATCCTTTACCCTAACGATAACCACAACGAGGGCAAGTCGCTTCGTCTCCGTCAGCAGTATTTCCTCTGTGCAGCGGCTGTCGGCGATATCGTAAACACTCACATGAACGTTTACGGAACTCTCGATAATCTCGCTGAAAAGGTTGCTATCCACATCAACGATACTCACCCCACTCTCGCTATTCCGGAGCTTATGAGAATCCTCCTCGACGACTGCGGCTACACATGGGAGAAGTCATGGGATATCGTTGTCAAGACCTTTGCTTACACTAACCACACCGTTATGGCTGAAGCCCTTGAAAAGTGGGACGTAAATCTTGTTAAGCACGTTATTCCGAGAATTTTCTCAATCATCGTTGAGATCAACAACCGTTACTGTCAGTCTCTTATGGAGAGAAACGGCTACGACAGCGCTAAGACTACCCGTATGTCTATCATCAAGGATAACATGATCCATATGGCTACACTCTGCGTTGCCGTATCACACAGCGTAAACGGCGTTTCCAAGCTTCATTCCGAGATCATCAAGGAATCTGTATTCCACGATGAATACGAGAATACTCCTGAAAAATTCAAGAATGTTACCAACGGCATCGCTTACAGAAGATGGCTTTATCAGTCCAATCCCGGACTTACAAAGCTTCTCAGCGAAACTATCGGAACTAAATTTATCAAGGACGGCGCAGAGCTTGAAAAGTTCAGACAGTTTGAGAACGACGAAAATGTTCTTACGAAGCTTATGGACGTTAAAAAGGCTAATAAAGAGCATTTCGCTAAATACGTTAAGAATAAGGCTGGCATTATTCTTAATACCAACAGCATTTTCGACGTTCAGGTAAAGCGTCTCCACGAATACAAGAGACAGCACCTTAACGTTATGAATATTCTTTCCGATTATGCTTATCTTCTCAATAATCCCGATGCGGATTTCACTCCTAAAACATACATTTTTGCCGCTAAGGCAGCTCCGGGATATTACCTTGCAAAGCAGATCATCAAGATGATCTGGGCTATTTCTGAGGAGATCAGAAAGAATCCAAGAATCAACCAGAAGTTACAGGTCGTATTCCTTGAAAACTACTGTGTAACGCTTTCCGAGCTTCTTATGCCTGCTTCGGAAATTTCCGAACAGATATCGCTTGCAGGAACAGAGGCTTCCGGTACTGGAAATATGAAGTTTATGCTCAACGGTGCCGTAACTCTCGGTACGCTTGACGGCGCTAACATCGAAATCAACGAGGCTGCCGGAGAGGGCAACAACATCATCTTCGGTATGACAACTCCGGAAGTTAACGCTCTCAAGGAAAGAGGCTATAATCCGACTGAATACTACAACAACAACGGAATTATCCACGAGGCTATCGAGCGTATGTACCACGGAATCAACGGATGCACATTCAATGACGTTGCAAATTCTCTTAAAGACCGCGACCCATATATGGTTCTTGCTGATTTTGACAGCTATAAGAACGCTCAGAGATACGTTACAGAGTGCTACAACGACAAGATGAAGTGGGCTAAGATGTCCCTCAACAACATTGCCGGCGCAGGAATCTTCTCCGCAGACCGTGCTGTTACGGAATATGCCGATAATATCTGGCATTTAAGATAATTCAGACTGTTCAAATAGGCGGGCATTGCCTGAAGGTATTTGCTTTTCTGTCATTTAAAGGGGGACGCTGTCCCCCTTATACCCCCTGCCAAAGGGTTATTCAACCCTTTGGAAACCCAGTATTATATTATTACAAATACCCCTTTATGGGGTATTTGTAATAATTAAGGGCAGGTGTTCTGTAGAATTAAAACACCTTCTAACAGCAGATAAAAGGGACAACACTCTCTTTAAAATGACATAGAAGATAAATAAAGCCAGAAATTTTCCAATATGTTTTTGTTAATAAGATATTGCAGAAATGACGTATTTACGTGACTCGACTGCTAATCCACCCCTGTTTTCACCGAAAAATGTTGACATTTTTCTAAGCATTATCTATAATTGGCTTATGGAAAACATTGCAGTGTACCAAATTTATTTGAGGTGAAAAATATGCAGGATAAAATTACTTTTGGAAAATTCATTCAGTCCAAACGAAAAGAAGCGAGGATATCTCAGAAGGTTCTTGCCGAAAGACTTTACGTTACTGAATCTGCCGTGAGCAAGTGGGAAAGAGGTATATCATATCCCGATATTACCATGATCTCCGAGATATGCAGCGCTCTTAATATTACAGAGCATGAGCTTTGCACGGCGAGCGACGATGAAAATCAGCGCAAAATCGTGAAAATGGCGAAAAAGTATAAATTATTTATTGCAGTATATAATGCGATTCTGGCTTTGGGCTATTTATCGGCAATTATACCGTGTTTTATAATTTTTATTCTTAAAGAGCATAATACGTCAAAATTTTGTATTCTTTTAACGTCGCTGATGCTGTTGGCTTCTTTGCTTAATGTGCCGACATTTACCGCTAAGAACAGGGGAATACTTACGCTGGCAAGCTCTTACGTTTCGCTGACTCTTCTTCTGCTTTCGGGAAATGTTTACAGTGGTGGCGACTGGTTTTTTATGGCGTTTTTGTCCGTTACACTGGGGCTGTGCATCGTTTTTCTGCCGTTTATTATCCGATGTGATTTTATAAGCAGATTTGTCGGGAATAATAAGTCGCTTATATGTATGGCTTCCGATACCGTTATGATACTGGCGGTTGTCGCTTATGGAACGCTTAAATACGGAGTTTGGGAAAGCTTTGTTACGGGAATAGTTGCCGCAGCTTGCGTTCTTGTATTGGTATGGGCGGTTTTTGCGGTTATAAGATATGCTAAGATAAACATTTTTTTCAAATTGTCCGCCGTTTTTGCGATAATCGGCGCATGGCTTTTGTCGGCTGAAAAACTCGCTCTGAAATTTTTGCCGTCGAATGTGGATTTTTCGATAACAATAAGCGACGATGTTTCAACAGCCGCAATTTCAGCAGTTATTATCGGTGCTGCCGGAATTTTAGCCGCTGTGGGACTTGTTTTCAAATACCGGCGTTAGAACAGCGGTATTGACTTTTTTCTGCTATGGTAAGGGGGACGCTGTCCCCCTTACCCCCTGCCAAAGGGGAGTACATCCCCTTTGGAAACCCGATATTAATCTACCGTAATCCCCAATTAGGGGATTACGGTAGATTAGGAAGAAATTCCACAAGAGAAAGTTTCTCTTTGGCAAGGAATAATAAGGACAGCGTCCCCCATATAATCGCAGATAAAGGCAAATACTGCTGTTGCAGCGGCGGGTTTTCAATAATTTTATTTGGAGGTATTTTGATGAAACCGATTTATGACACATGGAATCTTAATTATAAATCGATTTTCGGAGCGGTAAAGCAATTTGAGACCTGCCGCTTCACCATAAGGCTCTCGAAGGATATAGTTCTTGATTTTCCGCCTGTACTCGTGCTTTTCAGAACGGGATTCAAAGAACGTTTCCTTAATATGAATGAAATAACCGAAGAGGATGACTGTATTGCGTATTCTGCGGAATATACCGCAAGATACAGCGATGTTCACTACTACTATTTCTCGTATACTCAGGGAGGAATCCGTCATTACATCAAGAAAATCAATGTTCACGAGGGATGCGTTGATAACGGAGACCTCTTCCAGCTTACCGTTTACCAAAATACTTATGAAACTCCTGACTTTCTAAAGGGCGGGGTAATGTATCAGATTTTCCCCGATCGTTTCTGCAAGAGCGGAAAGGTTCACGAAAATATTCCTTATGGGCGTGTTATCCGTGACGATTGGAACGGTACTCCTTATTATAAGCCGGATGAAAACGGTCATGTATGGAATAACGACTATTTCGGCGGAGATTTTGCCGGAATTCAGTCGAAGCTCGGGTATCTTAAAGACCTCGGAGTGACCTGCATTTACCTTAACCCGATCTTTGAGTCCCATGAAAATCACAGATACAATACTGCCGATTATATGAAAGCCGATCCGCTGCTTGGTACTAACGATGAGTTTGAGGAGCTTTGCAGGGAGGCTGAAAAGTACGGTATATCCGTAATTCTTGACGGTGTTTTCTCTCATACCGGTGCCGACAGCGTTTATTTCAACAAATTCGGACGCTATCCCGAAGCAGGCGCATACCAGTCTAAGGACAGCAAATATTACGATTGGTACACTTTCATCAATTTTCCCGATACCTACGAGGCTTGGTGGGGAATAGATACTCTTCCGAATGTCTGGGAAAACAACGAGCATTATACTGACTTCATTTGTGGAGAGGACGGAGTTCTGCAATACTGGCTCGGCAAAGGCGCAGCAGGATACCGTCTTGATGTTGCCGACGAGCTTCCCGACCAGTTCCTGAACAATCTTCGTAAGTCTGTCAAAGGCTTCGGCGAAGATAAAATCATTATCGGTGAGGTCTGGGAGGACGCTTCCAACAAGGAAAGCTACGGAGTTAAACGGCGTTATCTCCTTGGCGATCAGCTCGATTCCGTTATGAATTATCCCTTCCGTGAGGCGATAATCAATTTCATCAAGGGCGGCGATCCGAGACATTTCGTTAATTCAGTTATGACGATAGTTGAGAATTATCCGAAGCCGACTATCGACGTTCTGATGAATTTCGTTTCTACTCATGATATCGAGCGTGCAATAAATCGTCTCGGCGGAGAAAGCTGCGACGGTAAGAGCAAGGATTGGATGGCGGAAAGATACCTGACCGAGAGCGAATATGCTCTTGGCAAAAACAGACTGAAAGCAGCAATGGCGCTCCAGTTTTTCCTGCCCGGAGTTCCGAGCATTTATTACGGCGACGAAGCCGGACTTCAGGGCTATAAAGATCCCTTCAACCGCCGCTGTTATCCTTGGGGAAATGAGGATCACGAGCTTATCGGGTACGTTACAGAGCTTAGCCGTGTGAGAAAATCTATCCCGAACATGAAGGACGGTCAGACTTATTTCGTGCTGAACGATAAAGCAGTTGTTGATGACAGGATAATTGCCTTTACAAGAGCAGGCGAGACAGATTACATCGTTTTTGTAAACAGAAGCGCTGAAAGCGTAGTTCTGAACGATCTTGATTCTCTTCTTCCGAGATTTAGGAATTTGCAGCCGTATGTGGGTGAATTCAGTGATAATTCCCTTAAAATAGAGCCGTATGGCTATTCTATCATAAAGGCTGATTTTATCGGCTGAAAAAATCTATGCTGCTCATATGTTTTTAAGATTATTTTAAGAAAGCAGATATATAATGATAAAGGATTAAGAAATCCCCCAATTCCCCCTCTAAATTCATTTTATTTTTTTGAACCTGTAATTTTTTACAGGTTTTTTTATTTTATGCGAATATCATTGAGATTCCGTTTATTGCTGCACAAAGTGCGATTCCCGTTAAAAGCGGAAGAATGAAGCTGACAGCCGTCCATTTAAGGCTGCCGGTTTCTTTTTTTATCGTAAGGCAGGTAGTGGCGCAGGGAAAATGAAAAAGTGTGAAAATTATCATGCAGACAGCTGTAGTGAGATCCCAGCCGTTTGCGCTTAAAACCGCATGAATCTGCATCGGGTCGTTCAGTTCTATAAGACTACCCTGAGCAAGATAGGTCATAAGTATTATGGGAACGACAATCTCGTTCGCCGGAAATCCGAGAATAAATCCCAGCAGTATAACTCCGTCAAGACCGATGAAGCGTCCGAAAGGATCGAGAAAATCCGATGCATGAGCGAGCAGCGAGGCATCTCCGGCATTTATGTTTGCAAGAAGCCAGATTATAAGTCCGCATGGAGCAGCGGCAGTGCAGGCTCTTCCGAGAACGAAAATGGTTCTGTCGAAGATCGAACGGACTAAAACTTTGCCGAACTGCGGCCGGCGGTATGGAGGAAGCTCCAGAGTAAAAGAAGAGGGGATTCCTTTAAGTAAAGTATGCGATAAGAGTTTGGACATAGCAAGCGTTGCCGCTACCCCGAGCAGAATTGCTCCGAGGAGCAGAACCGCAGATATTACAGACGAAAACCTGTTCCCTGCCGTGACAAAAAACATGGTGATTATGGCTATGATAGTTGGAAACCGACCGTTGCATGGTACGAAGCTGTTGGTCAGGATAGCAATAAGCCGTTCACGAGGAGAGTCGATAATACGGCATCCTGTTACTCCGCAGGCATTACAGCCGAATCCCATCGCCATTGTAATTGATTGTTTTCCGCAGGCGTTACAGCATCGGAAGCAGCGGTCGAGATTAAATGCGATTCTCGGAAGATATCCCGCGTCCTCCAGAATTGAGAAAAGCGGAAAGAATATCGC
>ENA-UOJL01003837-UOJL01003837.1-human-gut-metagenome-genome-assembly--contig:-P47-NODE-3837-length-10056-cov-4.142186_pt1 | contig 10056 bp, 5 predicted proteins | sample MGYA00242347_ERZ723894 | MGnify/ENA metagenome assembly ERZ723894
GTTTATCCGCGAAAAGGGTGTTCGGCAGCTTGATGTTGTTATCGGCTCGCACACCCATTCGGATCATGTCGGTTCAATGCCGTATCTGCTCGATGCCTTTGATGTCGGAAAATATGTGATGTCCGAAGCGGGGCTTGAAACGAGGATTCAAAAACGAATCAACGCCGTGCTTGAAGAAAAAGACATTCCATGCAGTTATGTATGGGCGGGAGATGTTATTGATTGGGACAGCGACTGCAAGGTGACGGTTCTTTCGCCCGTACCGGAATTTGATGAGTATTCAAAGACGGATTGGAATGAATGGAGCCTTATCATGCGCGTGGAATACGCAAATCACTCGATGATTTTCACCGGAGATGCAACCGTGCGTTCCGAACAGGCTGCAATGCTGAACAATGAGAAATATTTGTTCGATGCCGATGTTTTGAAAGTGCCGCATCACGGTTCAACGACAAGCTCCTCTCTCGGTTTTTTGGAGGCTGTCAGCCCGGAATACGCAATAATTTCCGTCGGAAAAGGCAACAGCTACGGACATCCCGACTACGATACAATTCAAAAACTGAAGCAGGTTAATGCTGAGATTTACCGTACGGACGAGCTTGGCACAATAAACATTGTTTTCAGTGCGGATGACATAAAAATCACATACTGAAGCCTGAAAAAATCTCGGGTAAATAAAGATTGGAGGAAAAAATGTATTGTCCTGATTGCAAAATTGAGGTAGAGTCCGGCGAGTACTGCCCGCTTTGCGGAAGAAAACTCGTGAGGGATTCACACAGCACGGGGACCGTTGTTGATGACAGCTTCAGCGGTGAAGCGGCTCAGGTTTCCGGAAAAAAACGCTGCAAATTCAATTTCAGCAAACCGCTTTGCGCTGTGTTTGCATTGCTGTTGATTTTGAGCCTTGCGATGCCGTGGTTTCATCTGAATGTGAAATATGTTTCGGCAAATGTTGTTGACGACAGGCTGACAATTCTTCAGCTTAAACCGCAGTTCTCATATTATTGCGGCATGGTGTCAAGACTTGCCGGAACTTTCGGCACGGATATGAATCAATACGCGGATTTGATCACGGCAGCGGAGGGTATTTTGCTTGCAGCTGCAAGCTATTTTATGCTCTGCGGAATTCATTTCCTGCTGTTCGGGATTATCGGTTTGTTTTCAAGGGGAAAACTGCGCTACTATTTTGCGCGTGTCGGCAGCACGATGTACATTGTCGGATTGCTGGTGTTGATAATTGCGGTGCTTATCGGCAATGCAAAACTCGGCGCTGCCGTTGCAGCGTTCGGCGCGCAGAATGAGCTGCAAATCTCCGCCTCTGTCAAGCTTACTGCGCACCCGTACATTGCGCTTGCGGCTGCACTTGTTTTCAGAATCTTCGGAATTCGCCTGCTTCGTTATTTGAACGGCGTAAGCTGCCTGAATCGCGGAATAACGGATATTGCAAAACGCGAGTTTTCATTGATTCACTGCGTGAATAAAGTACCGAAAACGTACTCAAAGCCCAAACATCGCGGCAGAACGAATTACACGTCCTACGGTGATACGGAAAGCTTCAACGATGGAATCGTAGACTGATATTTGATTTTGAATAACTGCTCAAAAAAGCTTTGCACGCTTGCGTGCAGGGCTTTTTTTGAATAACCGATGAATATATGCATTGGGAAGAATACCGATATGCTCTGCGGGAAGAATAAACCCGACAGAAGGGATGCATGGAGGAATTGTCATGACAATGAATGAAAAAGAACGGGGCATGAAATGCGGCAGAATACATCGGAACAGGAGGGTAATGCTTCCGATTCCGGCATTCATGCTTTTGTGCATGGTTTTTATTATGCTTGCGGGAACTGCGGCGGCGATAATGCCGTTCCCGTCGTCGGAGCTGCTTCAGGTTGATGAGCTGCTGTCCGTGTTATATGCGGCAAATTCCTCGCCTTCTGATGAAAGCTGCGAACAGCCGAACATCCCGGCTTCCGTGAGCGGAGAGCGCGGTGAAGAAGATTCGGCTCGCGTTGTGGAAGCATTGCAGGGTTTTTTGAATACGGGCGAAACGGTCAATTTAGAAAAAATGCTGCACCCTGCTCACCTGTCTGCACTGCGGGAAGGCTGCGGCAAGCTTGTTCCGACGTCGGGCGTATCAAAACTCGGTGAATCAATTCGTTCGCTGCTGCTGCACAGAATTGTCGTTAAGCTTTGCGGTGACGGGGCGGCGGACTTTTATCCCGAGCGTGTGGAATGCGCCGTGGTTTCGGTTGAAAAAACGGATGCAGAGGAAACGAAACGCATAATCGAAAGCGCACGGAGCAACGGCGCAGCTGATGCCTGCGGAGGAATGAATATACGACTGGCAGTAAGCTTTTTGAAAGATGAAAAATTGCTCTGTTTCGAGGAATGCTCTTTGATTGCATTTGAATCGGACTACGGCTGCTGCCTTCTGCCGGAGAGTCTTATAAACCTGATTGCGTGATTTAAGATAGATACATCAAACCCCCGAGAATTCCGTTGACGGATTTCTCGGGGGTTTTTGTTCGGATATCGCTTAGCTTATTCAGCTCTTTTCGAAATACCTATCAGGCAATGCCGAGGAACTGCTTTGCATAAGTGTCGATATACTTGTCGTTCATGCGAATCTTTGTGTTGTTCTTCCACTCAGTGAAACATTCGGAGTAGTGATCCTGTTCCGTTTTTTCGATGTAGAACTTCTTGGCGTTCCTGTAAGCTGCATCATCGTTCTCAGCTTTGATAACGGTATCGCCTGCATCAAGCCTTTCGTTGATGAAGATGAAGTGTACGCCGCCGCCGGAAGTCTTTGTGGTGACTTCTGCGATCTTCTGTCCGTCGGTGGTGGTGTATATCTTGATGCCGTACTTCTTGACGGGGTCGGTCTCGTCGTCGGCGGGTTTATCGGTGGTGGGAGCGTCGGTTGCGGGTGCATCCGTTGCGGGAGCATCGGTGGAAGCAACATCGGTGGTTGCGGGAGCGTCCGTTGAAGGAACGTCGGTGGTTGCGGGAGCATCCGTTGAAGGAACGTCGGTGGTTGCGGGAACATCCGTTGCGGGAGCATCCGTGGTCTTGGGAGCATCGGTTGCATCGGGTGCGGGGGATGCGGACTCAGCGGGAATCTTCCAATCATCGCCGTAGAAAAGCAGGCAGGCTGCTGCACCGAAACCGTCAAAGTATTTGCTGAGAAGGTTTTCGTTCATGATGTAGCCGTGCTCTTTGTAGCCGCCGGGGGAATCGGGATCGGCAGTGGGCTCGGGAGTTGCATCGGGGTTGGGAGTTGCCGAGGGGTCGGGAGTTGCGGACACGAATACGGTGTCGCTCTGGTAATCGCCGTTGGTGACATACTTGTCAACAAACTCGTCGAGGGAGATGCCGCTCTCAAGCGCTTTGCGGATTTCATCAAGCTTTTTGTTCTGTTCATCGGTGAAAACGCCTTCAACGGTATCGCTGACCTTGTCAGAGTTGTCATACTGAACGAGAAGGTGCTTGACGGTGAACATATCGTTGGGAGTGTAGAGGGGGATCATGCCGGAACCGCTGATGTAGGAGTTGTAAGCGGTCATGAACGCGGAAACGTCCTTGCCGTAGTTATCCCTCTGGGAGAGAGTGTTCTCGCTGATGTATTTTTCAAAAGCGGATGCGTCGAATTGAACTTCGGAATAGATTTTTTCCTGAAGCATTTCCATCATCATGGATTCAAGCTCGGACTGCTTGAGGGACTTCATGTATGCTTTGTAGGAAGTGCCCTGCTTTTTAAGCGCCGCTTTGAACTGATCAAGCTTGTTTTCGCGGATGGCAGCCTCGTCGGTGATGCTTGCATCGACTTTGTAGCTTGCAATTGCCTGATCAAGCTTAGCATCAACGTTCTTCTGAAGCTCGTCCTGGCTGATTTCTTTGTCAAGGCCGAGTTCATAGCACTTGTTAAGAGTCACGCCGTAGGTGATGAGCTGGTTTTTAATAAAACCGTTGAAATCATCCATGCTCTTTGCGTAATAGCTGTACTGCTGATAAATCTGCTGGTACTGTGAAAGTTTAATTTTCACCTTGCCGATTTTGCCGATGGTGGGGTTGTTGTCGGTTGCGGAGCAGGCGCAGACCCCGAGCAGCATTGCAGCCGCCATAAGCAGTGCAATAAGTTTTACAAATACTTTCTTGTTCATCATTAGTCTCCTTCCGGTTAGTTCGTTGGTCGAATCGAAACTTCAATACATTTTAATAGCAATTCAGGTTTTTGTCAATAGCGGTTGGCAATTATTTTCAGCGGTTCGGCACGGGAAGAGTCGAGCTGCCGGTGCCGTAATGCAGCTCACCCTGCACAGGAACGTATTTGTCGGTGTAGAGCTTTTCAACATCGCCTGCCGGCTGACCGTCCGCACCGATAAGCTGCCTGTAAACTTCAACGATGTAGCCGTAACGGGGCGAAATGACCATTTTCGAATATCCTGTCGGCCAAAGCGGTTCGGCAATGCGTTTGGGTTCGGGAGGGTCGAGCTTTTCTATGGTATCCGACCAGATTTTGTAATGCGTGCCGTCATCGGGCTGCGTGCCGTAAACAAAGGTGTAAACTGTTTTTGTCCGCATGTCCGCATAGGCAAAAAGGAACATGGGAGATTCCGCTGCATTGCTCCACACAAGGTCGGGTCCGTAATACGAAACGGTTGCGTCAAGTCCCATTGCAACATAGCTTCCGGGGATTGAGTGATGGGAGCGGCTGACGATGCGAATATCGGGGCCGATAAGCAGCAATGAATTGTACAGTGTTGAGCTTACCTGACAGATTCCGCCGCCGGGAGTGTCGATATATTCTTTGCCGCCGGAAATCCCGTGCGCGGGAAGCCAGCCGAGTTCTTCGGTGCGCGGCCCAAGAAGCTCGTTGTAGCTGAGCTCTTCGCCCGGTTCGAGAATAACACAGTTAAGCAGCCCGGCCGCTTTTTGAACGTTGCGGGAACGGGACTCGTTGCTTGTTGCAAATTCGGTTGAGAAACGGGAGAGTTCACGCATTGAGTCAATGAGCGTGTTCACATCGCCTTCGGGTTCAACTTCTTCGAGAAGGAGCGAAAGAGACGCGTTATAATTCCCGGAATTGAACGCTTCGGAAATCTGCTTCAGCATATCTTCGCGGTTAAGACAGAAGCCCTTGCTGCCGGTATGAAAAAGAATCTCTCCGACAACTGTTCCGTCGGGAGCTTTGACCGTTTGAGTTTTGCAAACGGTTGAAATATCGCCGCCCGTGCCGTAACCCGGTTTGCCGCCGCCGACACGGTTCAAAAGCGTCACATAGGGCTCGACAGGGGGTTGATCCAGCTGAGCAGCTGCTTCGGATACGATTGCGGCAACGCTCTCCTCGTCCATCCGAATGGTGTAGCTGCCGACTTCAAAACCATTTTCGGCAATTTCAACGCGCTTCAGATAATTCTGATAAGGGTCGGAATCGCTTCTGCCGAGTTTGAACGCGGAGCTGAGCAGCTCGTTGATGTTTGTCGTAATGCGAAAATCCGATGCGGTGAGAACAATGGTAACATTGTCCACCGTTACGGAAATGTTGATTTTCGAAAACTCCGCACTCAGCGCGTCAAGCATTGCATTGCGTGCGTTTTCGTAATCCATTCCGCCGACGGGAACACCCGAAATTGTGACGCCGGGAATAATACGGTTGTCCTCAATATATTGGTATGACGTGCCGCTGCTTTTCCCGGAAACGAGCGTGGTTCCGTCCGCCTGAGCGGTGGTTTTGAGCCAGTTGCTTTCTCTGTAGGTGCGTACGGCGCGTTCATGATCCGCTTTAAGTGAAAAATGAACGATAACAAGGGAAACGAGCGCAAAAACGAACACCGCCAGCGCACAAACGAGAACGCCGAAAGGTGAACGGAAATCTATGCCCAAAACACCCTTCCGATTGCGGAAAAGGGTTTGGGACACTGTGAAACGATTATTGTTGTCCAAGGAGCAGCCTCCGTGAAAATTTAATCCTCAATGTGTTTTTTTGCCGATTGCGCTTGATTGAAGAGCAGCGTATCGGAAAAAAGCACATTATTCAACATCTATCATTATAGCCAAATTTGTGCCGAACTTCAACATTCGGGAATGATATAATTTTGCTGACGCATCGATTGACAATTGAAACGGAGGCGGAAGACGTTCGGGACGAATACGATGAACAGAGAGCCGGAATATCAAATCGACAGGAAAATTAAAATATATAATAATTTTTAAAAAAAGGGGTTGCAATTGTCCGCAGAGTGAGTTATAATACAACACGTTCCGCAGGGAAGCAACGCTGGTGTAGCTCAGTAGGTAGAGCACGTCATTGGTAATGACGAGGTAGTCAGTTCGAATCTGATCACCAGCTCCATAAACCGCTCAAGTTGTTTGAGCGGTTTTTTTTGTACCATATGTTCGGTGCGGAACCGCAGCGGCGGGTCTTTTGAAAACTCTCAAAAAGTTCACGATTTCAAAGGTTTATTAATCCGTAAAAATGAGGACTGCCGCGAAATTTGCGGCAGTCCTTCTCATCGTTTTTTGTCAGGCACTTATTGACCGTGCTGCTTATTCGGCGCAGGTCGGATCTGCTTCCGATACTTTATTGCCGTAACGGTTGTATGAATCGGCAAGCCGCACAAAATCGGCCGCTGCAAGCTCTTCGGCTCGGACGGTCGGCAAAAGTCCGGCATCGGCAATCACTTCGTCAACATTGTTTTTCGGAATCAATTGCAGCATATTGTTTCGGAGCGTTTTTCGACGCATCGCAAATGCGGCACGAAGCACCTTTATAAAATTCGGCGGAAGCTCGCTGCCGTTTCGTTCGAATTTCAGCACACAGGAATGAACCGAAGGCTCGGGGTAATATGCCGCGGGTGAGAGTTTCAGTTCGGTTGAAATGTCGAAAAGATACCGGGAAACAATCGAGAGCGGCCCGTAGTTCACATCACGCGGTGCCGCAAAGAACCGCTCTGCTGCTTCAGCCTGCATCATCAGCACCATGCGCTTTACAGGGAGCCCGGATTCAATCAGCCGCATACAAATAGGTGATGTTATATAGTACGGAAGATTTGCAGCAACAGTAAAAGGCTCTCCGCCGAATGCATCGGAGATTTTTGCAGGCGGAACCTTCAGAAAATCGCCGCAAATGAGCTGCACGCTGCGTTTATCCGCGAGTTTATACGCAAGAATTCCGACAAGTGTGCGGTCTATTTCAACAGCAAGCAGATTTTTCGCTTTTTCCGAAAGAGCGGATGTCAATGCACCGAGCCCGGGACCGATTTCAAGCACGTTTTCGCCTTGGCAGTCTGCAAGCGCTGCAATGCGGCTTATCGCTTCGGTATCGATAAGAAAATTCTGCCCAAGAGCCTTGTTCGGGGTCAAACCCAGTTTTTTTATCATTTCTTTTGAATCTGTCATGACTGAAATTTTAATGCAGATTTGCGTATATGTCAACATAATCCGAAAAATAACGCGCATATTGAGAGTTTTTTATCCCAAAAAGCTGATTGCCGACGGAAAACTGTCTCGCCGGTTAAAAAAAGACTGCCGCCGCGCGAATAACCATGTGCAGCGGCAGCTGATGTTAAACGCGCTTTCTTTAAAAAAACAGAAAACAGCGAATCGAAACACGATATTGCTGCCGACGACATAAACCACGGGCAATGCGGCTTTACATATTCTCCCTTCGGTAGTATAATTATAATGCATGATTATAGCTCGAAAGATTTGAAAACAAAAGAATTAAATCGGGGTATGAGTATCGAGGTATAAATATCGAGGTATAAACAGGAATGAAACTGACTTTCGGAACAAAAACAAAAAGATTTTTTTGCTTTATCCTTTCCTCTCTGATGCTGCTTTCTTTATGCTGCACGGTTTTTTTCGCTGCGGGATGCAGCCGGGAGACGGCGTCCGGGGACGAACAGGCGTTCACATTGTTCATGAATTCAATACGCAACGGGCAGTTTACGGAAGCTTTTTCCTTCATCAGTGCTCATGTTGCGCCGGAGAATGCCGTTGACGACAGCATTGAAGAATATAAAAAAACAATAAATCTCGCGCAGTTCGAAAAACGTTACGAGAGCCTGTTTTCGCTGCTCGGCGTGAACGATATTGAATACAATATTGCTGAAGAGAACATTTCCGGAAATTCAAAAAAAGTCATTAAATATACGATGACATATAAAACACAATCCGCGGGCGACCTGACAAACGAATATGAGATGACTCTTCTGAAAGAGAATAATCTTTGGCGGGTTGTATGGCAGCCGAGCCACATTTTTCCGGATATGGCCTGGGGCGACACGTTCGACAGGGCAACGCTTGCGGCAGAGCGCGGCGATATCGTTTCTCACGGAGCTGTTGTTGCAACCAATGTCCGCCTTGTGACTGTTTACGCGCTTTTAAGCGAAATTGCGCCGAAAAATGTGCTTACGGATGAAATAATGCAGGAAAATGCGGGCATGAGCGAGCAGGATGCGGAAAAAGAAGCGGACAGGCTTTATTCCGATGCGGAGTATCTGAATACACGCTTCTCGGCGGAATTCGATGCCGCTGCTGCCGAAATTGCCGCTGTGCTTGATTTGGACGCCGCAGAGCTGCGAACAAAATTCGGAAAGAATGCAAACGAGTTCATCACCGTTTATCAGGCGATGCCCGATGAAGTTACCGTTGAACAGCAGGAACGGCTGAATGCCGTAAACGGAGTTCATGTTGACACCGAGCACTACGGTTCAAAGCGGTATTACCCTTACGGGAGCCTGCTTGCGCATACGTTGGGCTATATTTCGTTCGCAACATGGGAGGAGATACAGACATATAACGAGGGACGCGATCCGAATGACGGATTATATACTACTGACAGCAAAGTCGGTAAAAGCGGCATAGAAAAGCTTTACGAAAGGGAGCTCCGCGGCAAGGACGGCTATTATTTCTTCATCCGCGGAACGGACGGAGCCGTTAAAAAGGTCATCTATCGCAAAGATAAAGTTGACGGCAGCGATGTGATGCTGACGATCGATTTCAAATTGCAGCAGCGCACAGAGGAACTGCTGGATCTTGTGCTTTTCGGTACGGACACGGCGGGTGCGGTCGTTGTTATGAACCCGAAAACGGGAGAAGTGAATGCAATTGCTTCCAATCCTTCCTATGATTTAAACAGATTTATAAAGGGTATGAGCGGCGATGAATACAAAGCCCTTGAAGATCAGGAGAATGAGCCGCTCAGAAACCGCGCAACAAGGGAACTTTACCCGCCGGGATCAACTTTCAAGGCGTTCACTGCTGCTGCTGCGCTTGATACGGGTACGGTGAATGAGAATTATGTTTTCACAGGCTATATCGATAATGATTACTGGAAGCCGACCGGTTACGGGGAATGGCCTTGGCCGCGCATAAAACGCACGCGAGTCTATCACCGCACGGAACCAATGAACATGACAAACTGTATGCTGCATTCCGACAATATTTACTTTGCGGATGTTGCACTGAAAATCGGTCAGGAGAAATTCATTGCATATTTTAATGAAAAACTCGGCATGGACAAGTCGCTGCCCTATGAATTGGGTGCCGCCAGCTCCCAGCTTTACAGCCGCGGCAGCGTGATGGACAACAAAATGCTTGCGGACTCCGGCTACGGCCAGGGCCAGGTGCTCGTGACGCCGCTTCAGCTTGCGGCAATGTTCTCCGCATTTGCAAACAACGGCGATATGCCGACCCCGCGAATCACGGACGGATTATACGTAACGGACGGCGTGGAATACAAATGCATTCGGAAAAGCGAATACTCCGTATGGATGGAGGATGCAATTTCGACAAATGCAATAAACAAAATAGTCCCGATGCTCCAAGGCGTTGTGGATCCGAACAAAAACGGAACGGGCCGTTCGCTGCGTGTCACGAATGTTGACGTTGCGGCAAAAACGGGTTCGGCCGAAATCGGCAAAGACAAAACCCGCATGTATTCATGGTTTGCCGGTTTTCGCCTTAACGTTGCGCATGAGGATGTGCTTGTTTTGATCGTAATGCTAGATGTTCCCGATTCGGGCGCATACTCATCCCTGAAATTTC
>ENA-UOJL01003838-UOJL01003838.1-human-gut-metagenome-genome-assembly--contig:-P47-NODE-3838-length-10055-cov-6.119800_pt1 | contig 10055 bp, 9 predicted proteins | sample MGYA00242347_ERZ723894 | MGnify/ENA metagenome assembly ERZ723894
TCATAGAGTAGATTTTAGTCATTTTATTCTTTTGCTATCCAAATATTGGATTGATAATCGTAACCATCAAAGCTAATGGTGCATAGGCTCCTACGAGATAATAGTAGCGGTTCATCGAAATGACCCCGAACGGAATTGGAAGGTAGTGTCGGATGGTGAACAACGGAAAATCTGCCAAGCGAATGGTGGTAAAAGCACAAATCGGAGCCAGAACGGCTCCGATTTCTACTTTTTTTGTTATCTTCAAGGGATGATTGTTATTTAACTTTCTCCACAGAAGCGATTGTGCCCTCAAAGGGATCAACCTCTGATAACGCGCCGGTGTAGGTCACAGTGACGGAGTCACCCACAGCAACATCATCATACCCTTCCGGCTTTGCGGAGGAGTCGATGGAAAACTGGTAGGAAGCGCCTTGGTCATCCGTCACAACAAACATAAAGTCCTTTTTCTCGTCCAGCTTGCCGGTCAGGGTGCTTTCCTCCTGCTGCGCTCCGCTTTGAGTGCCGGCATTGGAATCTGTGTCCGTGCCGGATGTCTGGCTGCCGCAAGCGGTAGCCAGCGCCAAAATACATACAACCGTCAGCAATACAAATAATTTCTTTTTCATCATACGAATCCTTTCTGATATGCTTCTTTTAAGAGGTCTTGATAGATGTTTTTTTCAATCGTGAATTCCGGCATCCCCATAGAGCCTGCCGCAATCGCGAATTCGTCGAAGACCAACACGAGATTTCCGTTTGCGTCGAGATAGAAATTCTGCTCCGCGTCGATCCCAGCAAAATCCTCCGGGAAGTATGCGAGGGCTTGATTTGCGGACATCTGCGCTTCCACTTGCCGCAGCACCTCATTGGACAGCACTGACACATAATCGGTCCCATCGCGGAAGAGATCCCTCAGAGAGATCATTTGTCCCGTTGCTTTGTCAATGTGATAGAAGCGGCTGAAGGCATAGCTGCTGGCTTCCGTTTGTGTGGCGTCTATGCGAAGGGTAAACCATGTGTCCGTGTTAGTAAGCACCACGCTGGATACACGCAGATCCTGATAGCCATTTCCGATGCGTTCACAGTCTTTGTAAAACTGCGTCAGCAGCTCGTCGGTGTATGCGCGGACTTCCTGATTTACCGTATCAGCTGCATCGCTGCCGGATAACTCCGGTACGGAGATATCCATAGAACTATGTCCATCATTGTAGGCGTAACTCCGGAAGGTGACCACTTTCACCAACGCCCCCAGCCCAGGGACCTCCGCCATCGCTGCCGCAGCTGCGGGGGATACGTTTGGAATTGTGATGAACAGCGCAAGCGCTGCCGCGGCCCATGTTTCCCAGTGGCGTCGCTGACGCCGCCGGGAATTTTCGTCCAGAGCCGCGCAGGTTTGGAACACCCGACCGGCATAATCCTCCGGGAGCGGAAATGATTCCTCAGCGGCACGCTGGTGGAGCAACTCGTCAAATTGATCCATAGACCCCTCCTTGTTCATCGGCCAGCAAAAGGCGCAGCTGCTTTCTGCTGCGGGACAATCTGGTTTTTACTGCTACATCGCTGATCCCTAAAGTGCGGCTGATCTCCCGAATGGAAAATCCGTCATAATAGAACAGTGTTACCACGGAGCGCATTTCCGGGTTTAGTGATAGCACCGCTTCCCATAGGGACAGCCGCTCAGTCGGATCCGGATCGTCTGCAGGCAGAAAGTCCTGTACTTCAGACAGATCAGTGATTGGCCGGTACTTCCGGCATAGGTCATAGCAGTTGTTAACTACGATCCGCAGGATCCACGATTTGAATTTTGCAGGGTCCCGCAGGGCATCCAGCTTCGTAAAGGCAGTACAAATGGCACTCTGTACCGCATCCTCTGCGTCTTCGTCGGTTGACACGATTGCCCGGGCGGTTCGGAACATGGCCGTCTGATTCTGCAGCACCAGACGGGTGAAGTCATCTTTATCTAATCTTTTTACCACACTGGATGGCCTCCTATCAAGCCCCTTGCTTTCCGGTCATCTATATAGACGCTTTGAGCACGAAAAAGGTGGCAGCATTTGAATTTTTTTCTTTGGCTGGAGTGGTTGATCCGTTTCGCGGCGCTGGCCCTTTTTTATTGTGTTTGGCAAAGTACAGGGCAGATTGCCCGATGAATGAAATCTGCTGTGATTCCGATATTTTTACCATATACCAGAATGAGACCGGTTTTGTCAAGAGGAGTAAGGATGTTTCCCTGCAGCTGCTTTCTACAATTGTATAATGCTCGATACAGGATATGTATGGGGTCCGAAGTCGATTGTGTTTTTAGATGCATCAAGAGAAATTAAAAGTTCCAATTATGCCCACATCGATCATGATATTATATATCACTCAATTCCGCAGATGCTCATGTACTGTCTTTCGAGCTGATAGGCACTCATACCATGACTATCGATTTTCCTGGTGAATCGCAGCAGGCGCTCAGAAGTTAATGCTTCCCCCTCTGCAAGCAGCCTTACTCCCGCTTTCTTGGATCATCATTCTAAAATCAGTCTGAATGGCAGCAAGTGCTTCGTCAGCATCGTACCGAGCACTGCGAATGGAACGAAAACCGATGCTGACAGCGGCATGAAAGGCGTCTACGTGACTCTCAGCAGTGACCTGACGCTGAATGGTACGCCGAAGGACGCGGGCAGTTATCTGGTATCCGTTCATATTGAGGACAATCAGGGCCGCACCGCGGATAGTAATGCCCTGCCCTTCCGCATCTACACCGGTGAGGAAACGCTGGCAGACCAGATCAAAGTCGAAAATCTGAAACAGTATCAGAGCGGCCTCTACGCATGGGATATCATGGAGCCTTGGGCCATTAAAAACTTCGGCAGCAATGTGGACGGTGAAGAAAACAGCGTTCGCGTGCCGGAGAAACTGGAGGTTTGGTACGGTTCCCATGAAAGCGGCACCTACGGCGTTCTGGGCTATGATATTCCGTGGGACGATGTGAAAGCCAGCAACATTCCCCAAACCCTGTATATCCCCAACGGCTGTAATCTGACCCTGATGAATATGAAGATCCTCAGCAGCGTCCGCATCGTGGTGGAAAACGGCGGCAAACTGACGCTGCGGGACTCCACCGTGCAGGGCATCATTGATGTGCAGAGTGGCGGCACATTCTCTATGAACTACAACGCCTACAACAAGAAATATGAAACTGGTGCGTCCATCTGCGGACAGCTCCGCATGGAGGATGGCTCTATTCTGGAAAACGCGGCAATCTACTCTCATGCGAACTATCTCGCAAACGGCGATCTGACCGACCGTACTACGCATGAGCCGGTCGTTATGACCACCGGCAACGTACAGGTCAAGGGACAGGTGTTCATCAGCGGCGATGCAGGCGGCTCCGAGATCGGCCAGTCTGGTCTGCGCGTAAGCGGCACGCTGACGCTGGATAATGGCGCTGTTCTGGCGGTTTACGGCGGCAAAGGCACCGTGGTGGATACCAAGGGCGGTACTGCAATCGAACTGAACAACGGTACGATCACCGGCGGCGGCAAGGTGATTGCACTCGGCGGAGAGGTGCTCTGGAAGGACGGCGGCGCAGCCGTTTCCGGCACCGGCACAATCGCCACTACCGAAGCCTATTTGCAGGGCGCAACGGCGTATACGCATTCCCCGTCCAAGCCACAGCCGGGCAAAGCCCATGACGATACCGTAACGGTGACAGCAAACCGCCGACACGTTGCGGACGGCGAACTGATTGACGCCGTTGATGACCCGTTGGCAGACCTGTACTGGAAAGCCAGCATTGATGCTACTCCTAACCTGAGCAAGTATGCAATCACCCCGACCCCCGGCTATGTGCTGATGAACATCCCCTACAATGCGTTCTACGCAGCAGAAAAGGGTGATAACGATACGGCGGCTCAGGTGGACGCGGTTTCCTCCGCAACCAAGAGCAAGCCGCTGAGCAGTCTCGCAGCAAATTCCTATCATAACAACAGCGATGGCTCGGATATTTCCGGCATCATTTATCCGGTATATGTGCCCGACCTCTCCGCACTGCACGGCTACAAGCAGGTGAAGGACAGTGATACGCTCACCATCACCGTTACGCTGCGCGGTAAAGAGACTACCACGACTTACAAGGGCAAGGACACGCTGTTTGGCGCACCGGATTATTCGTACTATGCGCTTTCTGCGGAACCGACTTCCTACAAGGCACTGACCGTGTCGAATGGCACGTTTTCCTTCGGCAAGGCAACCGCGATTGCAACTGCAGCATCTGGTGCGTCGGTAACTCTGACTACGAACGGACGTCACGCCTACTATGCGATGAAGGTGGCAGGCCTTGCGGAGGATATTGCAAGCAATGTTTCCGCTGTCACACTGCATACCACGGACGGCAATGTCTACGGTCTCCGTCATGTTGTGGGAATCTGGCGCGGCGCGGAACTGGGTTTCGGTGTTGACAGGGGTTTGCAGGGTAAGACCATCGACCCCATCACCTATTACCTGAACGATGGCACGATTCAGACGATTGGGACCAATCTCAAAATCCCGAAGAGTACCAAGAACGTGACCGCAACCGTGAAAAACGCACTGAACACCGCACGCGAAGCAGTGGTCACGGTAGAAAATCTGCCGGAAGACTTCGATGCACAGTACGCAGTTGCAAGCGGCAGCACTGATCTCAGTGCATATAATTTCAAAGTTGAGGGCGAAAAGTTGACTTGGACAGATACGCCCGCATTCGGCGCATATACCCTGACGATTACGGACAAGAGCGGCGCTTATGCACCGGTTTCGACCTCCTTTGAGCTGAAAACGGCAGACATTATCGCAAAATATGATGCTTCCAAGAAGGCGCTGGTCAAGGCTTCGTCTGACATTACGGATGAACAGCTTGCGGCGTATCTTAAGGCAATCTCTGCGGTTTCGGTGGACGGAAGGTCTTACGCAGCTTCCGGCAGAGGCGCGGTCACGATCATCAAGGATGGCAGCGTGATCGACCTGGCAGCGACGCAGTTCTCCAAGGGCGATGGTGCAACCTACAGCATGGTTGTCAAGGCAACTGGCTATCAGGATTTGACCTTCACACTCGAAACTCCGAAACAGAGCAATCATTCTTCCGGTTCCAGCGGCAGCTCCTCCAGCGGCTCTTCCTCCGGTTCCGGCAGCATCTACGCTGTATCCGCACCCAGCGCCAAGAACGGCGATGTGACCGTCAGCCCCAAGAACGCCTCCAAGGGTGACCGGGTGACCGTCACCGTGACCCCTGATAAGGGCTACGAGTTGGACAAACTCACCGTCAAGGATGCCAGCGGCAATAAGCTCAAGCTGACCGATAAGGGCAACGGCAAGTACACCTTCACCATGCCTGGCAGCAAGGTCACTGTTTCCGCTGAGTTTGTCGAGGAGCAGGCGGCTTCCATCTTTGCGGACGTTCCCGCCGACGTTTATTATGCCAAGGCAGTGGAATGGGCTGTAAAGAAGGGAATCACCAACGGCAAGGCCAACGGTCTGTTCGGTTCCAACGATCCCTGCACCCGTGGCCAGATCGTGACCTTCCTGTGGCGTGCCGCCGGTTCTCCCGCCCCCAAGGGCACGGCTAAGGTTCCCGGCGATGTGCTTCCCGGCAGCTATTGCTATGACGCAGTGGCATGGGCGCTGGAAAACGGCATCACCGGCGGCACCGGCAACGGTAAGTTCAGCCCCGACGCAACCTGCACCCGCGCACAGGCAGTGACCTTCCTGTATCGCGCCTCCGGCAGCCCTGCTGTCAGCGGCAGCGCGGCCTTCAGCGATGTGGCGGCTGACGCTTACTACGTAAGCGCGGTCAAGTGGGCTGAGAAGAACGGCATCACCGGCGGTATCGGCGGTGGTCTGTTCGGCTCCGGCAACAACTGCACCCGCGGCCAAATTGTGGCATTCCTCTGGCGGGACATGGCTGAGTAAAGCAGCTGCCAGTTCATCTATACATGATTCCACATCAGGCAAAGGACAGCGCAGCAGACGGTATTATAATCGTCTGCTGCGCCGTTCCTTTTTCGCCATAGGAAACTTTAAACCTCTATGCATCAACTCAAACCTTTTCCTCGTAAGTGCTCAATAACCACCCGCATTTCCAAGGTAAGCGTAAAATCTAACCACGTATAAAAGGCCGCCATCTCAAGGAGCCGTTCACTATGCGTGGACTCTATGCTCTATACGGGGTATTCTCTCATTTTCACGGGAAATCTTCAATCCGCCGCTGCGTTTGACGGTTACGCCCTTCATTCCGCCGACTCGTTCCGTTGAAAATTCAAATACCGGGTACCCTGAAAGGTCAGCTCTCCTGAGTCTCCTTCCGCCAGCATGCCGTATTCCGTGCCGGAAACCAGAAACTCTATCCGGTCGCCGCTCTCTACCTGAAAGGTGGCGTAATAGCTGGTAGCGGTATGGGTATGATACATCCCATTTCCCTGGTGATGATGGTGGTGAGAAACAGCGGTACGCCGGGATACCACCTTGGCAGGAACGGACAGCTTCGGTGAATGATTATTTTTGTTCCATTCACCTATACCGCGAACCATTGCTACGATAATAATGCCAAACACCAATACAAATATGACAGGAACCATGATCCGCATGATGCTGAAAGTCATACCAAAGCCGGGATCTCCTCCAAAGCCTATCATAAACGAACTCCTCTCTTTACGGAAGCCTGGGACCTCCTGCAGGAGGCCCCAGGCAGTTTTCTATCCGGTTATGCCGTCACACCTGCTGCTCCGGCGTGTCCGCGGAAGCGGCCGCCGCGTCAGGCTGGGCCTGGGGCGTTACCGTCACCTGCACCGGCTGGGAATTGCCCGCCGCCAGCTTGCCGCCCAGGGCACCTGCCAGCAGGCTCTTGAGGTCCAGCCCCATTCCGGCGCTGATGCCTTCGGTGACCTGGGTGGTGCCGTTGACGATGTCGCTGAGAAGCTTGGCGCTGTTGCCCTCGCCGTACATGGTAATCTTATCCACCTTGCTGAGAGGCTCCGCCACGTTCTTGGCGATCTCCGGCAGGGCGTTCATGATCATCTCGATCACAGCGGCCTCGCCATACTTCTTCATGGCCTCCGCCTTCTTGTCGATACCCTCGGCCTCTGCCAGGGCCTTGGCCCGGATGGCTTCGGCTTCCGCCTGACCCACAGCGGCAATACCGGCAGCTTCCTGCTCCTTGGCAAAGCGGGCGGCCTCGGCGGCCTTCTTGGCGGCTTCCGCCGCCTGCTCCTGCTCATAGCGGACAGCTTCCGCGTCTTTTTGCCGCTGGTACAGAGCTGCCTGCGCCTCCTGCTCCTTGCGATAGCGGTCGGCGTCGGCAGCGGCGCGGACCTCCGCGTCCAGGGACTGCTTCTTGACCTCGACTTCCTTGCTCTTCAGCTCGGCTTCGCGCTCTGTCTTGGCAATCTGGGCATTGACGGTAGCCGTCTCAATGGAGCGCTGCTGCTCTTGCTGCTGGATGGTGTAGGCGGCGTCGGCCTCGGCCCGCTTAGTATCCTCCTGCACCTTCAGTTCAGACTGCTTGATCGCCAGATCATTCTGCTTCTGGGCGATGTGCATGTCCGCCTCCACCTGGGCATCATTGGACGCCTTGGCAGCCTGGGCCTGGGCGATGGCAATATCCCTCTCTGCCTCAGCCTTGGCAATAGCAGCATCCTTCTGGATCTTGCTCATGTTGTCCTGACCAAGCGAGTTGATAAGGCTGTTTTCATCGGTGACACGCTGGATATTGCAGGAGATGATCTGGATGCCCAGCGCGTTCATGTCGGTCTGGGCCTTGGACTGCACCTCGTCGCCGAACTTCTTACGGTCATTGCAGATCTCTTTCAGAGTGATGGTGCCGATGATCTCACGCATGTTGCCCTGCAAGGAATCCACGATAGCCCGGTTGAAGTCATCCTCCGTCATATTCAGGAAGTTCTTCATGGCCAACTGGATGCCCTCCGGGTCCGTCATGACCCGCACCTTGGCCACGGCGTCCACGTCCACGCCGATGAAGTCCTGGGTGGGAATATAGCCCTCGGACTTGATATCGATGGAGATCTGGCGGACGATCAGCTTATCCACCCGCTCCAGGAAGGGGATCTTGATGCCGGCTTTACCGATGAGCACCTTGGGGTGCTTCCGCAGGCCGGAGATGATGTAGGCCACATCGGGGGGTGCTTTCACGTAGCCCATCAGGAAAATGAGAATGACCAGGATCACGGGAATCGCAATGGGAATTGCCTTCAGTAAAATGTCCATGTGGTTCTCCTTTTCTTTTTCTTTATGTAGTTTTTAAGGGATGACAATACTTATGCGGAGTATTCCTCGTCTTCGGGCACCGTACCGCCGCACAGCTCCCGGTAGAACGCCGCTTCGGCAGCGTGTCTGTAAGGACGCAGGGCCAGATTGCCGATGCCCAGCGTCAGAGCACACAGGATGTCCCATCCGATAAAGCTGAATTGCAGGCAAAACAGCCGCCAGCGGTTCCCCGCCATCATAGCCTTGGACTGTGCGATGGCCTCGCCGGCTGTCAGTTCCGGATGCTCCGCCAGAATGTAGCCGGTCATGGCATAGCTGTAAGAAGCCATGATGCCGGGGATGATCAGCAGCAGCGTCCAAAGAAGAATATACACGGCTTGAAGCAGCATGGTCACAGCTGCGGTTTTCCAATAGGGGAAGTAGGAAAACAGGGTCTCAAAGGGCGGCTTTTCTCCGGCGGTCAGGTTCAGATTGAACCGGGCATAGCCCACTTCGATAACACTGCCCAGAATGAAATACAGGACCCCCAGCACGATTGCCGCTAAGATCAGGTAGATCGCGCCGCCAACCAGAACTGCCCGCAGTCCCGGTGTGATCCCGTCTCCCCAAGAGTAGATGGTCTGTCCGGCATATTGAATATTCGCGTTCAGGCTGCCGCCGGTAAAATTGATCTTAAATTCAGGTCCGCCGGAAGTAGCTCCTCCCAGAATCACCGCCACCAATCCCACCAGAATGGCCAACGGCCATTTCCCCTGAAGCGCCGCCCTGGCTTCCTGCCTGAAATCTGCCGCGTATTTCATTAGCTCTCCCTTTCCGCCCCATGGGCTCCCCCACTATATTTCTTTTCTGCAAGGACTCTCACTTTTATAGACGGTTCCAATCCTAATTTTGTTGCATATTTTCCGTCTTTTCTCAATAATTCCATCAAGTGGATGGTCAACAGCCGCTCTCTGGCCCCATGGCCCTCAGCTCCTTTTCCGGTTTTTGGAACGCCGTCCCTTTGCTTGAGAATAGCGTACAGCAAAAGGACGGTGGAATACATCATAGAATTGGAAAGATAAAGCAGTCTATTTTCACTTTCGGAGCAAAATACCCCTTTCAGGTTTTCTTCCGGCTCCGATACGCTTCATACTGCGCCTCATCAATCACACCGGTAGCCAGCATCTTCTCTGCCCAGAGCTGCAAGGTCTCCACCGTAATGGAAATGCGTTCCAGCTCCTCCTGAATGTATAGAAAATCCTCCAGCTCATCATCGGAAATTTTGCCGTCAGCCGTGATTTCAATAAGCCGGTCCTTCCGCTTATTCATCGCGTTTAAAGATGCCAGCATTTCCAGCACGATCTGAGACAGGTCCTTGATCTTGATCTCCGGCACATACTCCTGCCCGATGGGACACTGATTGGCGCAGTAATAGTTGCACAGGTCCGGCTTTTTGTATTTCTCTGCCATTGTAAGCACTTCATCCGGATGCGGAAAAGAGCGCTCGTTCTCAATCTTTTCTATACGCTCCGGCGGAATGGATTCTAACAGCTCACTTGCGGTCTCTCTGGTAAGCTTCAGATTTTCTCTGGTCAACTGATATATATTTTTATTCTCTCTGGTGGAAACTCTCGCCATAGCTGTACCCTCACGATCTCAAGTTCAGTTTATCGTTATATAGGCAACGGATCAAAAAGGCCTTAATCTGATCGGGCTTGATGTCACGTTTGCTGAAAAGCAGATCGAGCCGTTTGTAGGTGGTCATATCACTGCCAGTTTCTTGCTAATATTATAATTTGCACACGCAAGGATGTAAACAACGATTTAAAAAAACAAGCCGAGGCGTTTGC
>ENA-UOJL01003843-UOJL01003843.1-human-gut-metagenome-genome-assembly--contig:-P47-NODE-3843-length-10035-cov-4.558617_pt1 | contig 10035 bp, 7 predicted proteins | sample MGYA00242347_ERZ723894 | MGnify/ENA metagenome assembly ERZ723894
AAAATGATAAAGAAGAAACACAGGGTACTGAACAAGATATAAAAATTTGTCCACGTTGTGGCGGAAAGCTAGTGGTTCGTAAAGCAAAGAAAGGTATATATATCGGCAATTCGTTTTATGGTTGTGAAAATTATCCGAAGTGCCGATATATTCAAAATATAACCGTAGATACATCTAAAAAGTAGAGATGGGAAGGAGTTACTTCTATGTGTGGTTTTGTAGGATTCACCAATCATATTGACAACTCAAACGTGGTCCTGGGCGAGATGCTGGATAAGATCAAGCACCGTGGCCCGGACGCTGAGGGTACTTATATTGACGAGGATATTGCACTGGGACACCGCCGCCTGAGCATCATCGATGTTTCGGATGCCGGCACACAGCCGCTGTACAGCGAGGACGGCAATCTGGCGCTGCTGTTCAACGGCGAGATCTATAACTACCAGGAGATCCGCTCCCGTCTGATGGAGGCAGGCTATCACTTTGCCACCCAGACCGACTCCGAGGTGCTGATCTACGGCTACCAGGAGTACGGCGCAGAACTGCTCCAGCAGCTGCGTGGAATGTTCTCCTTCGTGATCTGGGATAAGCGTGAGAAAAAACTCTTCGGCGCAAGAGATTTCTTTGGCATCAAGCCCATGTACTATGCACAGATGGGAGAGACATTCCTGTTCGGCTCGGAAATCAAGAGCTTTCTGTGCCATCCGCACTTCAAAAAGGTGCTGAACACCGCCGCACTGGAAAACTATCTGACCTTCCAGTATTCGCCCTGTGACGAGACCTTTTTCCAGGGCGTGTATAAGCTGCCGCCGGCACACTATTTCACCTATCAGAACGGCAAGTTCGAGATGAAACGCTACTGGGATGTGCATTTCAAGGCAGACCAGAAACCCGACCTGGATACCTGGGTCAACCGCATTTCCGATACCTTCCACGACAGCGTAAAGGCGCATAAGATCGCCGATGTAGAAGTTGGCTCTTTCCTGTCCAGCGGCGTGGATTCCAGCTATGTGGCAGCTATCGCCGATGTGGATAAGACCTTTACTGTGGGATTCGGCACGGAAGAGCGCTACAACGAGATCGGCTGGGCAAAGGGCTTTTCTGAGGCGATCGGCAAGAAGAATTACAACAAGGTCATTTCCCCGGAGGAATACTGGGAAAAGCTGCCCATGATCCAGTACCACATGGATGAACCGCTGGCAGACCCGGCAGCCATTGCCCTGTACTTCGTGTGCAATCTGGCATCCCAGTCGCTGAAAGTCGTGCTGTCCGGCGAGGGCGCAGACGAGATCTTCGGCGGCTATAATGTCTACAGCGAACCGGGCGGGTCTGCCTATGACAAGCTGCCCCGTGGACTGCGCCGTGGCATCGGTCACATTGCAGAGAAAATGCCGGCGCACCGTGGCAGAAACTTCCTGGTACGCAAGGGCAAGGATCTGGAAGAGCGCTTTATCGGCAACGCCTATATGTTCACCCCGGAAGAGCGCAAGGCACTGCTGAAGATTCGCACTAATGCGCCGGATCCCATGGCGATCACCAAGCCGTTCTACGACAAGGTGCAGGATCAGGACGACGTGACCAAGATGCAGTACCTGGATCTCCATATGTGGATGGCGGGCGACATCCTGCTGAAAGCCGACAAGATGAGCATGGCGAATTCCCTGGAGCTGCGTGTGCCGTTCCTGGATAAAAAAGTCATGGAACTGGCAGAACAGATTCCCACACGCTATCGTGTGACACGGGAGGCTGTCACCGACGAAAAGACCCCGTATATCACCAAGTATGCCATGCGTCTGGCTGCCAAGAAGGATACACCGCCGCAGACTGCCAAGACCGCAGCCAAGAAAAAGCTGGGATTCCCGGTGCCGATCCGTGTATGGCTAAAGGAAGACAAGTACTACAGCATCGTCCGGGAACGCTTTGAGAGCGACGAGGCAAACCGCTTTTTCCACACGGAAAAGCTGGTGCGCCTGCTGGACGATCACCGTGCCGGAAAGGCAGACAACAGCCGGAAGATCTGGACGCTGTATATGTTCCTGGTATGGTATCAGATCTACTTCCCGGAGGCTTGCGGCGCATAAGCGCTGGATAAAGGAGGGATAGACCTATGCCAAGCCATGTAACCTATGCCTATATCCGGCAGAATCCCGATATCCGGGAGTATATCCGCCGTGCCGATATGTCCCTGGCAGCGATCGGCTATACGGAGCATTCCTTTGCCCATGTGGAAAAGGCAGCGCATAATGCTGCCATGATCCTGGAGACGCTGCAATATCCGGCACGCCAGGTGGAACTGGCAAAGATCGCCGGATTTCTCCACGATATCGGCAACGTCATCAACCGGAACGACCACGCCCAGAGCGGCGCAGTCATGGCGTTTCGTCTCCTGGACCGTCTGGAAATGCCGGTGGATGAGATCTGTTCCATCATTTCCGCCATCGGCAACCACGATGAGGGAACGGCACAGCCGGTGGATGCCATTTCGGCAGCGCTGATTATCGCCGATAAAACCGATGTGCGCCGCAGCCGTGTGCGCAATACCGATTTCATGACGTTCGATATCCATGACCGTGTCAACTATGCGGTGGAATATTCCAACCTGCATTTCAGCGATGACCAGAAGTCCATCGTACTGGATCTGACCATTGACACCGAGATTTCTTCCGTGCTGGAATATTTCGAGATCTTCATGGAGCGAATGCTGCTGTCCAAGCGTGCAGCGCTGTTCTTTGACAAGAAATTCAAGATGTACATTAACGGCAGCAATATTTTATAAGACGACAAGACCGCCGAAAACCGGCGGCATTGCCATAGATTCCCGGAATCAATGTACGGTTTCGGAGAAAACAACGGAGGTACAATATCATGATTTCACCGTATCCGCATTTGATCGACCTGAACGATTATCCTGTTTCCTGGTGGAAACAGGTGGTAGACCTGGGAGAGCAGATCAAGAATCACCCGGAGATCTACGCAGGCGCCTGCAGCAACAAGATCATGGCGACCCTATTCTATGAGCCGTCCACCCGTACCCAGATGTCGTTCCAGACTGCAATGCTGCGTCTGGGCGGCAGACTGATCGGTTTCGATAACCCGGCAAACTCGTCCGTCTCCAAGGGAGAGACCTTGAAGGACACCACAAAGATCGTCAGCGGCTATGCGGATATCCTGGTCATGCGCCATCCGGTTGCCGGTGCGGCAAAGGCTGCGGCGCTGTCCGCAGACTGTCCGGTCATCAACGCCGGTGACAGCGGTCACCTCCACCCGACCCAGACGCTGACCGACCTGCTGACCCTGAAATGCGAAAAGGGCAGACTGGATCATCTGACCATCGGTCTCTGCGGCGATCTCATCAACGGCAGAACGGTACACTCTCTGCTGAAAGCAATGTCCTGCTTTGAGGGCAACCGTTTCATTCTGATCTCCACACCGGAACTGGGTCTGCCGTCCTATGTCAAGGATATTCTCAACGCCAGCAACTGCGAGTATGAGGAGATCTCTTCTCTGGAAGAGGCACTGCCGCAGCTGGATGTGCTGTACATGACCCGGATCCAGCAGGAGCGCTTTGCCAGCCGTGAGGAATATCTGGCACAGAAGGACACCTATATCCTCACCGTCAAGAAGATGCAGGCAGCGAAAAAGGATCTGATCGTACTGCATCCGCTGCCCCGTGTAGACGAAATTGAAGTGGCTCTGGACGATGATCCTCGTGCCATGTACTTCAAGCAGGCAAAGTATGGTATGTACGTCCGCATGGCGCTTATCATCACTATGCTGAACCTGGACACCCACACCACACTGCTGCACGGCAAGACCTTCCCCGGCGCAGCCTGCAAGAACCCCAACTGCATCACCTGTACAGAGACATATCTCCCGAAAAGCTTTATTCCGCTGGGCAATTCTCTGCTGGAATGCGAGTTCTGCAACGAGCGCCTGCTGATGGAACACTGAATTTCTGAATAAGCGAAAAGCATCATTTCCCGACTGCATACACGATTGGACTGGCGTGCGGCAGTCGGGGAACGATGCTTTTTTTGCACAAATATATGGCTGTTTCATGATTGAATTGTACAAATTCTTCACGAATCCGGTTTATTTTCTGTGATTCCCCTTGCACAAAAATTTGGTTTGTGCTATACTAAAAGGGTAGAAACTTCCTGTGGAACGGCAGAGGTCACCCTGCCGGATGGAACCGCCTTTCGGCGATGCGGCAGATGCCGAACGCCGGAATACACAGCAGAAACCACAGTCCGGTGAACGGCAGACAGATCTGCCCATAGAGGTTTAGCGGCATATCGCTGTAGTCCCACACGTTCCATCCCATGACAAGATTGTCCGCAACGCCCACGGTGAATTCCAGCGCCGTGATGAGCAGAGCGCCGCAGAGACACTGGAGCAGCCGGGTCTTTGGCGGCGCAGCGGCACGGATCAGATAGAGTCCCACGGCGGCGGCACCGCCGGTGAGGGTCATGGTCCAGTGGGTATATCCACGGCATACAATTTCCAGCAGACTATAGGTAAAAGCCCCCAGCAGAAAGAACCAGCAGAGTTCATAGGGCTTGTGATGCAGTTTCAAGGGATCACCTCTTTGTTTTGATGCTGTCTGTAGTCTGCGCTGAAAACCAAAAAATATACAAAGCGGCATCGCCTGCAACCGAAAAAACGATGCTGTAACTATCTGAGGAGGTATCACAATGCGAAAAAGTGGTATTTTGATGCACATTTCCAGTCTGCCGTCTGAGTTCGGCATCGGCAAGCTGGGCGATTCGGCTTATATGTTTGCCAACTTCCTGCGGGACTGCGGTGTCCAGGTGTGGCAGATCCTGCCGCTTTCGCCTACCAGCTACGGCGATTCTCCGTACCAGTCCTTCTCCGTCCACGCCGGAAACCCCTACTTTATCGACTTCCAGCGCCTGGAGAAAAAGGGCTATCTTGCGCCGCCGGACTATGCGGATATTAACTGGGGCGATGATCCCCGCCGGGTCGACTACGCCAGAGTGTATAACTACTGTTTCTACGTACTCCGGACCGCATACAGCCGTTTCCGGAAGGACGATCCGGGCTATCTGACCTTCTGCGAGGCACAAAAGGCATGGCTGCCGGAATACGCCCTGTTTATGGCGCTGAAAGATGCCCATGAGGGAAAGCCCTGGCATCAGTGGGAACCGGAACTGGCGCAGCGTGATCCTAAAGCACTGGGAAAGGCGAAGGAGACCTATTCCGACCAGATCGACTTCTACAGCGTGCTGCAATACTGGTTCTACCAGCAGTGGGGCGAACTCAAGACCTACTGCAATCTGAACGGCATTTCCATTGTGGGAGATATTCCCATTTATGTGGCATATGACAGTGTGGATGTCTGGGCAAATCCGGAGCTTTTCCTCCTGGACAAAGAGCGAAAGCCCATCGACGTTGCCGGCTGTCCGCCGGATGTCTTTTCGCCCACCGGTCAGCTGTGGGGCAATCCGCTGTATGACTGGGCATATCACAAGGAGACCGGCTTTGCCTGGTGGATCGACCGCCTGAAGAGCGCATCCACGCTGTACAACACCGTGCGCATCGACCATTTCCGTGGATTCGAAAGCTATTATGCCATCCCCTACGGCAACAAGACCGCAGAGATCGGCGAGTGGCGAAAGGGTCCGGGCATGGCGCTGTTCGATGCGGTCAAGGCATCGCTGGGCGATCTGTCCATCATCGCCGAAGACCTGGGCTTTGTGACGCCGGAAGTGCGCAAGCTGCTGAAAGACTCCGGCTATCCGGGCATGAAAGTACTCCAGTTCGCCTTTGACGACGACCCCAAGAGTACCTATCTGCCCCAGAACTTTGAGACTTCCAACTGTATCGCCTATACGGGAACACATGATAATATGACGCTCCGTGGCTGGATCCACGGTTCGCCGTCAAAGACCATCGCTTTCGCCAAGCGCTATCTCCACTGCCGGAGCGCAAACGATCTGCCGGCAGCCATCCTGCGGCTCACCTGGAGCAGCACGGCAAAGCTTGCGGTGGCACAGATGCAGGATTTCCTGGATGCCGGACCGGAGGGCAGAATGAACACACCGTCCACTACCGGCGGCAACTGGCAGTACCGCACACTGACCAGCGACTTTAACCCCAGACTGGCAAAGCGGATCTACCAGCTGAATGAACTGTACAACCGCCTGCCGGAGGAGACAGCGCCCAAGCCGCTGTCGAAAAAACGGCAGAAAGCAGCAGAAAAGGCAGCAGAGAAAGCTGCTGCGGTAAACGAATCCATGAAACTGAAGAAGGAGAAGAAGTCATGATGAATAAGGAAGAACTGAAAAGCGGAATTCTGAACGCCCTGCACGGAATCGACCCCAAGACGGCAACTCCGCAGCAGCTGCACCAGGCGCTGGGTGAAACCATTATGGAGGCAATCGCACCGGACTGGAACAAGAGCATGGACGCACACGAGCGCAGCCGCCGTGCCTGCTACTTCTCCATGGAGTTCCTGGTGGGTCGTGCCGTTTACAACAACCTGCTGGTGCTGGATGTGATGAAAGAGGCTGAGGCCGCTTTTGCAGAACTGGGCGTTTCGCTGGCAGACCTGGAAGTTATCGAAGATGCCGCTCTGGGCAACGGCGGTCTGGGCAGACTGGCTGCCTGCTTCCTGGACAGCGCAGCAACGCTGGATCTGCCGCTGGATGGCTATGGCATCCGCTACAAGTACGGTCTGTTCAAGCAGTACTTCGAGGACGGATTCCAGAAGGAAGTGCCGGACGACTGGATGCGCTACGGCGATGCCTGGTCGGTGCGCCGGGACGAGGATGCTGTTCTGGTGGAATTCGAGGGACAGACCGTTCGTGCCGTGCCGTATGATATGCCGGTGATCGGCTGCAAGACCAGGCACATCGGCAATCTCCGCCTCTGGCAGGCAGAGCCGGTGCATACATTCGACTTCGACCTGTTCAATCAGCAGAAGTACCTGGAGGCTGCCGCTGAGACCGTCTATGCAGAGGATATCTCCCGTGTTCTCTATCCGAACGACGACACCTGGGAAGGCAAAAAGCTGCGGCTGAAACAGCAGTATTTCTTCTGCGCCGCATCGCTCCAGGACATTCTGAAAAAGCACAAGGCAGTTTACGGCACGCTGGACAACCTGGCAGACAAGCTTGCCATCCAGCTGAACGACACCCATCCGGTCATCTCCGTGCCGGAACTGGTGCGCCAGCTGATGCTGCCGGAAAACGGCTATACCTTCGACCAGGCATTCGGCATGGCAAGAAAGATCTTCCACTACACCAACCACACCGTTATGCCGGAGGCACTGGAAAAGTGGGACTGCAATCTGGTGCAGCAGCTGCTGCCGGCAGTCTATGATATCATTCTGCGCATCGAAGAGCAGTTTATGACCGAGATGTACCAGAAGGGCGTGGACAAGGCGCAGGCAAACCGCATGAAACTGGTGCAGAACGGCATGGTGCATATGGCACATATCGCTGTGTATGCGTCTGCGCACACCAACGGCGTTGCGGCGATCCACACCGAGATTCTGAAAGACTCCGTGCTGAAAGACTGGTACCAGGTTTATCCGGAGCGTTTCCAGAACAAGACCAACGGCATCACCCAGCGCCGCTGGCTGGCACTGTGCAACCCGGAACTGTCCGGACTGCTCACCGAGCTGCTGGGCTCTGACGACTGGAAGATTCGTCTGGACGAGCTGAAAAAGCTGGAGCGCTATGCCGATGACACCGCTGTGCTGGAGCGTTTCCTGGCAATCAAGCAGACCAAAAAGGAACAGCTTGCCGCATATATCGCAGAAAAAGAGGGCGTACAGATCGACCCGAATTCCATCTTCGACATTCAGATCAAGCGCCTGCATGAGTACAAGCGCCAGCTGCTGAACGCATTCTCCATCCTGTACCTGTACTTCGGACTCAAGGACGGCAGCATTGCGGATATCACACCGGTGACCTTCCTGTTCGGTGCAAAGTCTGCGCCGGGCTATCGCCGTGCCAAGGCAATCATCAAGTTTATCCACGAGGTGGCAAAGCTGGTAGAGGCAGACCCGGTAGTTTCACAGAAGATCAAGGTGGTATTTGTCTCCAACTATAATGTTTCCTATGCAGAAAAACTGGTGGCTGCGGCTGATGTTTCCGAGCAGATCTCCACTGCCGGCACAGAGGCATCCGGCACCGGCAACATGAAGCTGATGCTCAATGGTGCAGTTACCCTGGGTACCTATGACGGCGCAAACATTGAGATTGTGGAAGAGGCAGGGGAAGAGAACAACTATATCTTCGGCGCAAAGGTAGAAGAACTGGAAAAGATCATGCCGACCTATGACAGCCGCAAGCTGTTCTCTGAGAATGCAAAGATCCGCCGTGTGGTAGAGACGCTGATCGACGGCACCTGCTGTGACGGCGGCAGCGGCGATTTCCGGGAGCTGTATTACTCGCTCCTGGACGGCGCAAGCTGGCACACACCGGATAACTACTATCTGCTGGGTGACCTGGAATCCTATGTGGCAGCCAAGCTGCGCTGCAACGTCGACTACACCGACCGCATGGCATTCGCCAAGCAACAGTGGCTGCACATCTGCAATGCCGGAAAGTTCAGCTCTGACCGTACCATTGCGGACTATGCGGAAAACATCTGGGACATCCAGCCGGTCAAGGTGGACTGACAGAGACCGTACTGCACAGGAGGTGCTGAAACGTGAGTGGATGGATCGCATTTGGCTGCTTTCTTCTTCTGGGAATCACAGATGCTGTATTTGCGTGGAAACTGAACGGTGAGCCGTGGGCGTTTCTGATGGCTGGTGATCCGAAACTGCCCGACGGAGAATATGTCTATGTGCCGTCTCGCTTTCAACAGGCAGCAAAACTCCTTTGTCTGTTCTATGCCGTTGTCTTTTTCCTGTCGGCATTGGCGGCATTGCTGACGCAGGCGCTCCGGGTGCTGCCCAGCGGCTGGATGGCAGGAATACTGTACCTTCATGGTGCAGTTCTGACGCTGATCGCCTTTGGAATGCTGGCATATCTGGACAGCTACTGTCAGACGAAAAATGAAGTTCTGGTAGAGGCAGAAGAGGGCTAAAGAAAATTTAATTGTACAAGAAAACGCCATGGTATTGCTGCCATGGCGTTTTTGTATGGATTCGTTTTTGAAGATTCCGGTTTACTTCATTTTCTGACCGCAGGAACCGCAGAACTGGCTGTTCAGCGCATTGGGTGCGCCGCAGTGCGGACAGAACTTTGCAGTTGCAGAGGCATCTGTGTTGTCTTTCTTGCTGTCGCCGGTCATTTCTGTGTAGTGGAATTCCGGCTGTTCCGCTGCCGGTGTTTCCACAGGTGCAGCCGGCTTGTCGGTGCTCTTTTGCAGTGCCGCTTTCTTTTGCTTTTTCTTGACGGCGGCGTTGGTGAAAATGCCGATGAGCGCAAAGATCACGCCGTATCCGGCGGGGATCAGTGTTGCCAGAACTGTGGGCTGTACCAGCGTCGGGAGTCCCTTTTTCGTGAAGAGCAGGGCATCCGGCACATGGAACGCCTCAACCAAAAGCAGGGTCACGCCGCAGCCTGCCAGTACCAGTAGTCCGGGAATCGCCGCAGCCCAGCCGTAGCCGGCAAGCATCCTGCCCTTGCGCCAGTGCTTTTTCACTGCAAGGATCAGCCACAGAACAAAGCAGCCGATGGTCAGAACGCCAAAGGTAATCATGCCGGACATTCCGCACAGCATCCGTGCGGCGAACTGCTTGAAACCGCTGCCGACGGCGCTGTCCAGGGCATCGTTCCAGGCGTTTATATCATCGCCCATGGTCCATTCCAGAGACTGGCGGTCTGCCTCGGCAAAAACAACGCCGGTCTCTTTCCGCATGGTGCTGCCCAGGTCGTTCTGCATCAGATCGGCGATATCCTCCACGCTCGCTTTCGGCAGTTCGGAACTGTCGCCGGTCAGATAATCGCTGAGGTCATCCAGATAGTTGCAGAAAAGGGCGTTGAACTCCGGCTGCTGTACCAGCACATCGGCGTATTCTTCCGTCAGATTCGGCGCATCCCAAAAGTACCAGTC
>ENA-UOJL01003844-UOJL01003844.1-human-gut-metagenome-genome-assembly--contig:-P47-NODE-3844-length-10031-cov-55.013633_pt1 | contig 10031 bp, 8 predicted proteins | sample MGYA00242347_ERZ723894 | MGnify/ENA metagenome assembly ERZ723894
GTCGCTCCCCGTGCGGGGAGCGTGGGTTGAAATCTCATGGAGTGCCGCGGCATCGAGACCCGCATCCGCGTCGCTCCCCGTGCGGGGAGCGTGGGTTGAAATGCATTGCCGATGCGCTGGGGGGAGTGGACATTAGGGTCGCTCCCCGTGCGGGGAGCGTGGGTTGAAATAGCATCCACCTTGTCCGCCATGCGCTTTAAGCTGTCGCTCCCCGTGCGGGGAGCGTGGGTTGAAATTATCAAAGTTAGTGGACAAGCTGCCTTGCGACAAGTCGCTCCCCGTGCGGGGAGCGTGGGTTGAAATCATTTTGGAAACAGTTGCTTCCTCCCACCACGGGTCGCTCCCCGTGCGGGGAGCGTGGGTTGAAATGCTTCCGCAACTGATTGCAACGTTTGTCAGCGGGTCGCTCCCCGTGCGGGGAGCGTGGGTTGAAATACGCAGATTTTTGTCCAGTAGACGCGGCAAACGGACAGTCGCTCCCCGTGCGGGGAGCGTGGGTTGAAATATCCATATCATAAAATGAGAACCAACACGCGGTTGGGTCGCTCCCCGTGCGGGGAGCGTGGGTTGAAATAAACCTTATCGGGCAGTCAGCGCGTCGATGATTTCGGTCGCTCCCCGTGCGGGGAGCGTGGGTTGAAATCGTTCGTCCGTAAGCCCCAGAATGTAATCCAGCGTCGCTCCCCGTGCGGGGAGCGTGGGTTGAAATAACATGGAGGGGCTGATGCGCGGCGACTACAAGAGCCGTCGCTCCCCGTGCGGGGAGCGTGGGTTGAAATTAAGGAGGTGGGCTTGTGCGAGGCTATAAAACCGTCGCTCCCCGTGCGGGGAGCGTGGGTTGAAATACCGACGGCGGCGACACGCTGGTCATCGGCGGCGCGTCGCTCCCCGTGCGGGGAGCGTGGGTTGAAATGCATCAGTTCCTTGCTGGGCGGGGACATATCGCGGTCGCTCCCCGTGCGGGGAGCGTGGGTTGAAATCCGGGCGCATAGCCCTGCTTGATTTGGAAGCCTAGTCGCTCCCCGTGCGGGGAGCGTGGGTTGAAATAAGCTGCATTGCCAGGCTGCCAATGCTCACGCCGGTCGCTCCCCGTGCGGGGAGCGTGGGTTGAAATGAAAAATTGCCGACCTCTTCGGCGTTTCCTACGATGTCGCTCCCCGTGCGGGGAGCGTGGGTTGAAATAATATAGTAGCGAAAACCATCATGTGTGACGTGCCGTCGCTCCCCGTGCGGGGAGCGTGGGTTGAAATTGCGAGCCGGGCGCGGTGTACTGCCCGGAGCACAGTCGCTCCCCGTGCGGGGAGCGTGGGTTGAAATACCGACGGCGGCGACACGCTGGTCATCGGCGGCGGTCGCTCCCCGTGCGGGGAGCGTGGGTTGAAATCGTCATGGATGCAATCGCATCCTCAAGATTTTTGGTCGCTCCCCGTGCGGGGAGCGTGGGTTGAAATAAGCGGGAGGGTAGGCTTGAACTGGCGGAGGTGTAGGTCGCTCCCCGTGCGGGGAGCGTGGGTTGAAATCGAAGGAAGGGCTGACACTCAAAGCCGTGCGAAAGTCGCTCCCCGTGCGGGGAGCGTGGGTTGAAATCCTCCAACTCAAGCCTTGCGTACGCCGTAACCCGTCGCTCCCCGTGCGGGGAGCGTGGGTTGAAATGGTTATAGTCCGATTCTGACGCGACAGCGTGTCAGTCGCTCCCCGTGCGGGGAGCGTGGGTTGAAATAAGTCTGGTTGTCTCAATGTCAAACGCCATCAGGTCGCTCCCCGTGCGGGGAGCGTGGGTTGAAATATTTCGACGAGCCGATTCCACCGCTGCGCGCGGGCTGTCGCTCCCCGTGCGGGGAGCGTGGGTTGAAATATGCCTCCTTACAGTTTGTCGATAGCGTCCCGCAGCGTCGCTCCCCGTGCGGGGAGCGTGGGTTGAAATCCGCCGGTTGAAATTGTACCCCTGCAAATTCGCGCGTCGCTCCCCGTGCGGGGAGCGTGGGTTGAAATAACGAAGCCATCGAGGACGAGAAGAAAGCCCTTGGTCGCTCCCCGTGCGGGGAGCGTGGGTTGAAATACCATCCGCTATCGGGAGGGCATCGCGCCGGGCATGTCGCTCCCCGTGCGGGGAGCGTGGGTTGAAATAGGTGGGTCAGGACAGCGAGGGCGGCTATCTGGCCGTCGCTCCCCGTGCGGGGAGCGTGGGTTGAAATTTCGCGCTTGCGCTGGTGAAAAGTCACAAAATGAGTCGCTCCCCGTGCGGGGAGCGTGGGTTGAAATCTTTCGCGGCGGCGCTTGTGCGTCGCCGTCCGTGTCGCTCCCCGTGCGGGGAGCGTGGGTTGAAATGCACAAAAAGCGCGCGGTTTTGCAGGGCAAACGTTGGTCGCTCCCCGTGCGGGGAGCGTGGGTTGAAATTGCTGGCGGCTCTGGCGGCTCTGGCGGCGACTGGCGTCGCTCCCCGTGCGGGGAGCGTGGGTTGAAATCAGTCGTGTGTCGGTCATTTTCCTGTCCTTTCCGGTCGCTCCCCGTGCGGGGAGCGTGGGTTGAAATGGCTCCCGTGGGCGTCCGCTGGTTGCGGGCGCTCGTCGCTCCCCGTGCGGGGAGCGTGGGTTGAAATCGCGACCGGCTCTCGTCAGGCGGGGAGATTTGCGTCGCTCCCCGTGCGGGGAGCGTGGGTTGAAATTGCCTCTTGTGCGAGGATCGAGAGTCGTTCTGCTGTCGCTCCCCGTGCGGGGAGCGTGGGTTGAAATCGCGACCGGCGCTCGTCAGGCGGGGAGATTTGCGTCGCTCCCCGTGCGGGGAGCGTGGGTTGAAATGGCCTTTCGCGACGTCCGAGAGTCCGGGCGTCGGGGTCGCTCCCCGTGCGGGGAGCGTGGATTGAAATCAAGACCTGATTGCCGACATCCACGCGATGGCGGAGTCGCTCCCCGTGCGGGGAGCGTGGATTGAAATACCGACGGTGGCGACACGCTGGTCATCGGCGGCGCGCGTCGCTCCCCGTGCGGGGAGCGTGGATTGAAATTCTTTCGAGTTGACGATGTTTACCAAATTGCGGAGTCGCTCCCCGTGCGGGGAGCGTGGATTGAAATGCTTCGGCGATTGGCTTGTCTGCTACGGCGCTTTCGTCGCTCCCCGTGCGGGGAGCGTGGATTGAAATGGGGGCGTCGCGGAAAACCAAAACGCCGCGAAATCGTCGCTCCCCGTGCGGGGAGCGTGGATTGAAATCAGCTCTCGTCAGGCGGGGTTAAATCGTCGCCAGCAGTCGCTCCCCGTGCGGGGAGCGTGGATTGAAATGGGCGTGATGGGCAGACGCTCTGTCACGTCCCAGGTCGCTCCCCGTGCGGGGAGCGTGGATTGAAATACGCACGACGAGCGCCGGAAAATCATCCGCCTTGAGTCGCTCCCCGTGCGGGGAGCGTGGATTGAAATGTCGACCAGCCAGCCGACTTCTGCTCCAACAGAACGTCGCTCCCCGTGCGGGGAGCGTGGATTGAAATCTTTCGCGGCGGCGCTTGTGCGTCGCCGTCCGTGTCGCTCCCCGTGCGGGGAGCGTGGATTGAAATGAAAGCGTCGGGCAGGTCATGTCGGTGGCTTTCCCGTCGCTCCCCGTGCGGGGAGCGTGGATTGAAATCTCTGTCCTCCGGCGGCTGGTGCGGCCGCTGGTGGCGTCGCTCCCCGTGCGGGGAGCGTGGATTGAAATTGCATAAAAAGCGCGCGGTTTTGCAGGGCAAACGTCGCTCCCCGTGCGGGGAGCGTGGATTGAAATCTTTCGTGGCGGCGCGTCGTGCGCCGCCGTCCGGTCGCTCCCCGTGCGGGGAGCGTGGATTGAAATAGCATCGTAATGTTGCGCCATTTTGATGGCCTGGTCGCTCCCCGTGCGGGGAGCGTGGATTGAAATGAAGTGGTACGCGCGTTCGTCCGGGTCCTCGATCGCGTCGCTCCCCGTGCGGGGAGCGTGGATTGAAATGGCTGGTTCCGCTTCCAGCCCTCGTCAGGCGGGGAGTCGCTCCCCGTGCGGGGAGCGTGGATTGAAATCGCCTCTCGTCCGTCGGTGAGCTTAAGATATCACTGTCGCTCCCCGTGCGGGGAGCGTGGATTGAAATCGCGACCGGCGCTCATCAGGCGGGGTTAAATCGGTCGCTCCCCGTGCGGGGAGCGTGGATTGAAATGCTGTTGCCGTCGCCGCCGTAGTCCGGCAGCAGCGTCGCTCCCCGTGCGGGGAGCATGGATTGAAATAGGAAGATGGGCGAGATTTTCGACATCCGCTGCGTCGCTCCCCGTGCGGGGAGCGTGGATTGAAATATGGTTGCGAAACGGAAAAAGTCATCCATCTGCGTCGCTCCCCGTGCGGGGAGCGTGGATTGAAATTATTTCCCTTTCTGCCGGGGGTACAAGACCGGCTGTCGCTCCCCGTGCGGGGAGCGTGGATTGAAATAAATCAAGACGGGCGCACGCCCGGAAGGAGGACACCGTCGCTCCCCGTGCGGGGAGCGTGGATTGAAATGCCCTGCCTTTATGCGTCACTCAAAAATCAATTCGTCGCTCCCCGTGCGGGGAGCGTGGATTGAAATGACAAAAGAACAGGTTTACGGTTACAACGATTTGCGTCGCTCCCCGTGCGGGGAGCGTGGATTGAAATTAAAGGGGAAGGAAAACCCTTAGGGCAAATCATCCAGCTTGTAAACGCCATCGGACAGCTCCTCCATCTGATCCACGAGCTTTCCGTCACGGTACACCTCAAAGACCGCGCCGCTCAGATGGTGGTCGGGATAGTCCTTATCCACCTTGGTCAGCTGAACGCTGCCGCGAATGAGCTTGTTGGTGATCTCGATCTCTACCCCAGCACCGTTCTGATCTACCTTCACGGTATAAGGCGTATCATCCATTACATAGCCCTCCGGTTCGGTGATTTCACGCACCACATACTCGCCATAAGGGATGTCCGCGAAGGAGAAGCTGCCGTCCTCTGCGGAAACGGTGGTCAGGATAGGCTCGGTGCCGTCTGTGAGGAACAGCCCGATGGTAGCTCCGGCCAGCGCCTTGCCGTCCTCATCCTTCTTCATGCCGTAGATCTCTCCGTAGATCATCTCGTTGGTAATGCTCTTTCCATCATTGACGGCAAGCTCCACAACGGGGATTTCCTGACCGGCATAGGCGAAGGTCACAGGGTACTTCTCATCGGAGAGCATATAGTGGCTGTCGGTGCTGATTTCTCTGACATAGTAGCTGCCGAAGGGGACATCGCTCTTGAGCACGGCTTTCCCGTTTTCGTCAAGGGACAGAATCTCAATCAGTCCGTCCGCAGGAATGACAGAGCCGTCTGCTGCGGTAAGCTCCTCGGCGGCATAGAAGCCGAAGGTCACGGCGGAAAGCTCGTTATTCATGCCGATACCGAACTGCTTGTTCTGCTCCAGTACCTTGGAAAGAGAAATCCGCGCCTTCTGTCTGTCATTGCAGAAGCTGGCAGCGGTTTCGGTGATCTCAATCTCCTGGCCGGCGTAGACAAGCTCTGCGGTATGGGCGTCCTTGTTAATGACCATCCCGTCGGGGGCTTTCATCTCGGTGATTTCGTATTTTCCCAGATACAGCGGCTTGCTCTCCGCCATGCCATCTGCGCCGGTGGTCTCCGTATCCACCACCTCGCCGGCACTACAGCGCAGCGTACCATCCGGGGTGTAGATGTCCGCCGCGGCCTTGATCTCATAGGTTGCTCCTGCAAGACCCTGCACCGTATAGACCGGCTGGTAGACTCCGTCCGCCGCCGTAACAGAGGCAAACACCTCGCCGGTTTTGGAAATCTTGATAATGCCCTTCTGCGCGTAATTGCCCAGCTTCACTGCAACGATTGTCACGCCGCTTTCCTCGGTGGAATTCTCTTCGGTCACATCGAACTTGACCGCCTCATGACTGAGCACATAGCCGTAAGGAGCGGAGACCTCCTTGAGGGAGTAGCCCTTGCCAAACTCCAGCTTCTCCGGCGTGATGAGCATGCCGGCGTCATTGGTGTAGAAGGTGTCGATGGTGGTAACCTCCGGATAGGTAAAGGTCATTTCCACCTTGGAGCCATCCGGACGGAAGATCTGGAAGCCCGCACCTGCATAGGGAATGGTATTGCCGGTCTCCGCGTCTACCTTGATGGCCTTAATGAAGGACTCGAAGTTGACGTTGTTGATGAGGTAGCGGTAGGTTTCGCCGTTCTTGGCAATAAACACATCAAAGTCGCTCATCAGCTCACGGCCCTCCCAGCCGGAGATCTGATGGACGGTATACACGCCATAGGGCAGGTCCTTGCTCTGGGCAAAGCCGTTTTCATCGCAAACAAGATAGTCTTGCTCGCTATCTTTGGCTGCTTCATAGCTGCCGGCAGATTTCAGATAGACGGCGAACACAGCGCCCTCTTCATGAGTTTCGATCTGCGTATCACCGTTGTCGGTGTGCTTGATGATAGCGATATTGCCTTTCTGTACCTGCTCTTTCACATCTACGGCGGGGGCAGTGTTCAGCTCAACAGTGTAATTGGCCGCCTCTGCGCCGACAGGATAAACGGTGCTGTCCAGCAGATAGCCCTCGGAGGGGGTGATCTCACGAATCGTCCAGTCGTTGCCGCAGACATAATAGCCGGTGGTGAACTGGCCGTTCTCGTCGGTGTAGTAGGTATCCACAAGCTGATCGCCCTTATAGATGCCGTAGGCGGCACCGGCAAGAGAAGCGTCGCCCTGCGCCGTTCCGGTCTCGCAGTCGCTCTTGGTGACGGTAACATTGAACTTCTTGAGGATGTTGGAAACGCTCTTATTGGTTACACTGTTCCATTCCACTGCGGCACTCTGGCTGTTGGGAACCACATAGCGAATGGCGGTGTCCATCTCCTCCAGTGTGTAGCCGGTGCCGATAAGCACATCCTTGAAAGTCGCAACACCGTTTTCATCGGTAACAGCAAATTCATCCACGGGCAGACCGCTGAGAGAGGTTCCAAAAAGGTGGAACTTCACACCCTGGTTCAGTCCGTCCTCGGAGGTCTTGGCCACGGTCAGATCGCCGCGACGGAGCACATTGTTGAAGGAAACCGTCGCCGTCTGTCCGGCGAGCACGGTAACGCGGTGGCTTTCCTGGGGCACATACTTGTCATAGCTCTGCTCGGTGACGGTATAGGTGCCGGGCATCAGATTGTCGATGTGAATTTCACCGTTTCGGTCGGTGGTAACGCTCTGATTGACGCCCTCGCCGGTGATGGTGAAGGTAATGCCGTCCACCTTGCCGTCCTCGCTGGTCTTGATGATTTTAGCGCCTCCATAGCTGACCTTCAGCTTGACAAATGCCCTTACGGGGTCGCTGATGGAGGCCGTATAGGTGATGGTATCCTGAACGCCGCCGTTGGGACCGTACTTATAGTCCGTCCAAACAAGAACGCCGCAGCGGGAAGCGCTTCGAGTTGCGGAGATCGTCACATTGCCGCTGGGAGCCGTATCGGTGGTGATAGTGAGCGTGTTGCCCGACACGCTGAAATGAAAGCCCGTCTCACTGGCAGAGAAGGTAAACTGTGACAGCACGCGGTTGGTATCCGTGAGCTCGGCAACATACTGACTGCCGTCCCACGCAAGCTTAATGCTCTTTGCGCTGCCGCTGCTTCTGCTCATAAAGCTCGGGCAAACGGCGTAGCTCTGCACGCTGGACTCGATGCTGTCGTAATAGTCCATGATTCGGCTATACAGCGGATGATTGGGGGGAAACCAGCGACAGGATCTCGTCATAGCCGCCGGTGCTCGCATGGTCAAAGTCCGCATCGCGCTCGCCCACAACCGTTTCCCAAACGAGCAGCTGGGTAGCGAAGGCGTGGGCCAGCTTATCCGCATCGGAATCGTTCTGCGATCTCCAGGAGGTGGAAAGGTTGCCCTGATAGCCATACTGCATGATACGCCCCAGCAGCAGCTTAATGTCATCCGGCTCGATGGTGTTGTTGTACTGGCTGGGATAGTTATCCCAGAAATCCTCACCGAAGCCGTAATAGGTATCGCCGACATTTCGGGAAAGGCCCGGCTCGATGCAGTAGCACACCTTCCCGTCAAAGGAATCCATACAGTGCAGTGTGGTGTAGTTGCTGGAGCCTGTTGCCCAGCCGTTCATATAGTTTTTGGCGGAGTGTCCCCATGCGTCCTCGGAGTAAATCTGAGCAGCGTCCCGTCACGGGGGAAGGAAATCATATAGGACTCCGCTGTTTCGCTTGCGGCGAAGGCTGTGGTCGTGCCAAAGCCCGCAAGCACGGTGAATGCCATAAGGACTGCAAGCAGTCCCGACATTCCTCTTTTGAAAATCTTCTTCATTCGTTCAGTCCTCCTTCAAGGCATGAAAAAAGCACCGTGTTTACACGATGCTCATTTCGGCGTATTGACTTGTTGATGCTTATGCCGACTCAAATGTTGATTTTCTCCCTCTGGTTCGGCTTTTCCTCGCTCATGATCGACTCGATAACCTCGTTGATCAGCTTTCCGTCCTGAGAGAACCGCTTCAGCTTGATGGCCTGGACAAGGGACGGCGTGGCATCGGCATAAGAGATTTGCTGCAGCAGGGCGCTCTATTTCTCCTTTTGCAAGTACGAAAGCTCCACCACCGGTCTGAACGCAATACGCCCCTCGTCAACCAAATCCAGAAGCTCCGGAATGAGCTCGGCAAGGCGAATATAGCGGTATACTTGGGCTTGTCCATCACCGGTTTCTTCTTTCAAAAGAGATGCCGATTTCACTCCCCTTACAGTCAATCAGAATGTAGTCGTAGCTCTTTCTCATGCCGTCGATGGCATTCTTCAGAACATACTCGCGGCTCATGACATTGAACAGACCTGTTTCATACCGAAGAGCTCAATATTCGAGGGAAGCAAATCCACACCTTCCTGGTGCCGGATAATGGCACCCTCCGCAAGCGGCTCATCATCTATGACCGACTGCATAAAGGAAGACAGCGACACCTCCAGCTCATCGGGGTTCTTTACGCCGAGGCTCACCGTTAAGCTGCCCTGCGGGTCAGCATCTACCAGCAGGACCCGTTTCCCGGAGTTTGCAAGTCCCACGCCGAGATTGACTGCAATCGTCGTCTTGCCGACGCCGCCCTTCTGATTTGTGATGGCGATCACCTTACAGTTTTCCATGGGGTTTTCCTCCTTTCTCTTTATTTGAATCATTTCTGATCCACGAAAGCCTCAAATACCTTATGGGGCTTTCGTCGCTGCATTTCATTTTTCCTCGAACCCAAAATGCAGAAAAGGAAATCAACAGGCGTTCGGTTGCTGACCGAACTCATAGGGATCTCACCTCTGCCGGGTACTCCGCCAGCCCCATAGGGAAGTATCATTGCCCCTGAATCGTTTCATCACCTTATCCGTAGCAAGCGGATATTTCAGAATGGTTCGGAATCGCTACCAACCTTGCTTTCCGTGATAACCCTTATGGGCAGGAGGTTCGTGGCGCACCTTCATCCGACTGGGGCTTACGCCCCGATCAGGAATGTACCTGTTGAATGTGTATTCGATTGTCAAGGAACAGGTGAGAGGTTATTTGCCCCTCAAGTGGTAGATCACGGGAAAGGGGAAAAATTAAGCATCTGGAGAAATTTCAAAAAATTTTTTCACGGTCTCCTCCTTCGAGCATTCATCATTGGAATATCAGAAAACAAAAAAGGCCCAGCTACCGCAATGGGTAACTGGGCCTCAACCATCCGTATATGGTATAAACGGGAATAAACTTCGCCAAAAGGATTCAAAGCAAAACAAAGATACCGGAAGGGATAAATTGTCTCTATAGATGTGCCTCGCAGAGCTCGGAATGGAGGGGGATTTTCCCCTATTTTTAACCCATTCATCGCTCCAAACCCGGTTTTCCCCTATGGTTAACCCATTAAAAATGGGATAGAGGGCATCAAATTTCCTCAAAGAGGAACAGCAGAATCAAAAAAAGAAAAGCCCCGGAAACCGTTGAGTTTCCAGGGTTTTTTGGCATTTTGAAGTCTCGATCAGCGCTTGCTGAACTGGGGTGCGCGACGAGCAGCCTTCAAGCCGTATT
>ENA-UOJL01003848-UOJL01003848.1-human-gut-metagenome-genome-assembly--contig:-P47-NODE-3848-length-10022-cov-7.142972_pt1 | contig 10022 bp, 7 predicted proteins | sample MGYA00242347_ERZ723894 | MGnify/ENA metagenome assembly ERZ723894
TATTTCTAAATCACCCTGCAAATGCATCCCCCAGCACCGGAAAGTGCGCGGGCCTGACGGTTTAGGACGGGAGAGAATGGGTGATGAGTGGGATGGTAGTGCAGGAAAAATGAAATGCGTCCTTCTATTAAGAAATAAAACTTATAAAACATATAAGATATATTAATTTCATTTATAAAGATAAATATGCTATTCTGTAAGTAACGAAAGATTGTCCCGTTTTTAGGGGACTATGATTCAGACAAATGGAGGATAAAAATGAGTACAGTCAGACGCGTTTATGTGGAGAAAAAGCCGGAATTTGCGATTAAGGCGAAAGATCTGAAGCATGAAATCAAGCACTATCTGAACATCCAGACCGTAACCAACGTACGGGAGCTGATCCGGTACGATGTAGAAAATATCAGTGATGAGACATATGAGAAAGCATGTAAAGTAGTCTTTGCAGAGCCGCCGGTTGATATCTGCTATCAGGAAGATTTCCCGCGTGCAGAAGGTGCGAGAGTATTTTCCGTAGAATTCCTTCCGGGACAGTTTGATCAGAGAGCCGATTCTGCCGTACAGTGCGTGCAGTTCTTAAAAGAAGACGAGCAGCCGATCATCCGCTCCGCCGTTACGTATGTTATCGAAGGAGAGATGACTGATGAGCAGTTTGACGCAGTCAAAGCACACTGCATCAATCCGGTAGACTCCAGAGAGACAGGACTTGAAAAACCGGAAACCCTCGTGACAAAATTTGAAGAGCCGGCAGACGTCAAAATCTTCGACGGATTCATCGACATGCCGGAGGCAGAATTAAAAGCCCTGTATGATTCCCTCGGCCTTGCCATGACCTTCAAAGACTTCCTGCATATCCAGAACTACTTCCGCGGCGAAGAAAAACGAAATCCATCCATGACCGAGATCCGCGTACTCGATACCTACTGGTCCGATCACTGCCGCCATACCACCTTCTCCACCGAGCTTACCAACGTGACCTTCGGCGAAGGCGACTACTACGGGCCGATGAAAAAAAGCTACGACCGCTACTTAAGCGACCGTGAGGTACTCTACAAAGGCCGTGACGACAAATTCATCTGCCTTATGGACCTTGCCCTTCTGGCAATGAAAAAACTGAAATCCGAAGGAAAACTCGCAGATCAGGAAGAGTCTGATGAAATCAACGCATGCTCCATCGTCGTACCGGTAGATGTAGACGGAAAAGAAGAGGAATGGCTGATCAACTTCAAGAATGAGACACATAACCATCCTACTGAGATCGAGCCATTCGGTGGTGCAGCTACCTGCCTTGGCGGTGCAATCCGTGACCCGCTTTCCGGCAGAACCTATGTATATCAGGCAATGCGTGTGACCGGAGCCGCAGATCCGACCCGTCCGCAGAGCGAGACACTCGAAGGAAAACTTCCGCAGAAAAAACTCGTAAGAGAAGCAGCACACGGCTACAGCTCCTACGGAAACCAGATCGGTCTTGCAACCGGCTATGTCAAAGAAGTTTACCATCCGGACTACGTGGCAAAACGTATGGAGATCGGAGCCGTCCTTGGAGCAGCACCGCGCCGTGCCGTTGTCCGTGAAAATTCCGATCCGGGCGATATCATCATCCTGCTCGGCGGCCGTACTGGAAGAGACGGCTGCGGCGGTGCAACCGGTTCCTCCAAAGTACATACGACAGAATCCATCGAGACCTGCGGTGCAGAGGTACAGAAAGGAAACGCACCGACTGAGCGTAAACTGCAGAGACTGTTCCGCCGCGAGGAAGTCAGCCTTCTGATTAAAAAATGCAACGACTTCGGTGCAGGCGGAGTTTCCGTTGCCATCGGCGAGCTGGCACCGGGCCTTAAGATCAATCTGGACAAAGTACCGAAAAAATATGCCGGCCTCGACGGAACCGAGATCGCCATCTCCGAGTCCCAGGAGCGTATGGCCGTTGTCATCGACCCGAAAGACCGTGAGCAGTTCCTGAAATATGCCGCAGAAGAGAACCTGGAGGCAACCGAAGTTGCAGTCGTAACCGAGGACCCGCGTCTGGTACTCTCCTGGAGAGGAAAAGAGATTGTCAATATTTCCCGTGCATTCCTGGATACCAACGGAGCACATCAGGAGAATGATGTCTTCGTAGAGATTCCCAAAGCAGAGGACACCCCGTTAAAAAGAAGCGGTGACATTGCCGACGTGAAAGAAAAATGGCTGTCCACCCTGTCAGACCTCAACGCATGCTCCCAGAAAGGTCTTGTCGAGATGTTTGACTCCTCCATCGGAGCAGCCAGCGTGCTGATGCCGTACGGTGGAAAATATCAGCTGACTGAAACTCAGGCCATGGTTGCAAAAGTGCCGGTTCCGGATGGAAAAACCAACACCGTTACCATGATGAGCTACGGCTTTGATCCATACGTATCGAGCTGGAGCCCGTATCACGGAGCAGTCTATGCCGTAACCGAGTCCCTGTCCCGCATCGTGGCAGTCGGCGGCGATTACAGCAAAGTCCGCTTCACCTTCCAGGAATATTTCCGCAGAATGACTGAGGATCCGCACCGCTGGAGCCAGCCGTTCGCAGCACTTCTTGGTGCATACGACGCACAGATGGGCTACGGCCTGCCGTCTATCGGAGGAAAAGACAGTATGTCCGGTACCTTCAACCATATCGATGTACCGCCGACACTCGTATCCTTCGCGGTTGACGTTGCAAAATTAAAAGATGTAGTATCTCCGGAGCTGAAAAACACAGGAGACAAACTCGTGTGGATCCACCTTCCAGTCGACGCACATCTGCTTCCAGAGTACGAAGGCGTCATGGAAACCTACAGAAAACTGCATGAGGATATGCAGAACGGCCGTGTGAAAGCCGCTTATGTCGTAGACCGTCAGGGTATCGCAGCAGCCGTATCCAAGATGGCATTCGGTAATGCTCTCGGCGTAACCATCGAGCACAATGTAGACGAGAGAGATCTCTTTACTCCATATATTGCAGATCTGATCTGCGAAGTTCCGGCTGAAAAAGTCGGAGAGCTGGCAAGCACCTACACCGTCATCGGTGAAGTGACAGACAAACCGGTTCTTTCCTATAAAGACACCGAAATCACCATCCGCGAGGCCGTTTCCGCATGGAACAAACCGCTGGAAAAAGTATTCAAGACCGTATCCGGTGCAGAGCTTCCGGAGGTAGATGCCCTGAATGTGGCAGCAGCAGACGAAAACGGAATTGTTGCAGACAGCTGCTATCAGGCAAAGAGCATCCACGTATGCTCCCACAAGCTGGCACAGCCGACCGTATTCATTCCGGTCTTCCCGGGAACGAACTGTGAGTATGACAGCACCAGAGCTTTCGAGCGTGCCGGTGCAAAAGTTATCACTCAGGTATTCAGCAACCTTTCCGCAGAAGACATCCGCGGTTCTGTCGATGCCTTTGAAAAAGCCATCAACCAGGCGCAGATCATCATGTTCCCTGGCGGATTCTCCGCAGGTGATGAGCCGGATGGATCAGCAAAATTCTTTGCAACCGCATTCCAGAATGCGAAGATCAAAGAAGCTGTTACCAAACTGCTGAATGAGAGAGACGGACTTGCCCTTGGTATCTGCAACGGATTCCAGGCACTGATCAAACTGGGACTCGTTCCGTACGGTGAGATTCTCGGACAGACGGAGGATTCCCCGACTCTGACCTTCAACACCATCGGACGCCATATTTCCAAGATGGTTTACACGAAGGTTGTGACCAACAAATCCCCATGGCTGGCAGGCGCCGAGCTTGGCGGTGTTTACACCAACCCGGCATCCCACGGAGAGGGACGTTTCGTAGCATCGAAAGAGTGGATCGACAAGCTGATGGCAAACGGCCAGATTGCAACCCGCTACTGCGATGTCAACGGAAACCTGACCAACGACGAGTACTGGAATGTCAACGGTTCCTACTGCGGAATCGAGGGTATCACCAGCCCGGACGGCCGTGTCTTTGGTAAGATGGCACACGCAGAGCGCCGCGACAACGGCGTAGCAGTCAACATCTACGGAGAGCAGGATCTGAAGATCTTTGAGTCCGGTGTTGCTTACTTTAAATAAAATAAAACCAAAATAGAAGATTCCCGCAGAGAGGAAGAAAGCTCCTTTCTGCGGGAATTTTTTTGTCAGAACAGTAATTTCTGGTTTCGAAAGAAAAAATTTGATTATGCGCCGCGGTGCAGTTATAACGCAATATTTTGCTTTATTAACAAAAGTAATAAGGTCAAGTAGTAGAAATATTCTGAAAAAACGAAAGATTTCGATAGTCTCAACACATTACATATATGACGGGCCCGGAAGAGAAGGACAGCGAAATAACAGGAGGGAGAAAGAAGTGTATGAGACAAGAGGAGGAACGATTTTTTCAGATCATATTCGAGAAAAACAGTCATGTGCTGTTCCGTTATATCTGCGGTCAGTTGAACAATGACCGGGAGACGGCGAAGGATGTGCTGAACGATGTATGGGAGGTATTGGTGGTAAAATTTGAAACCGTTGCCGATCTCGAAGGAGAAGAGATGACGAAATGGCTGTTCTGTGTGGCAAAAAACAAGATCAAGAATCAGCGCAGAAAACATTATTATCAGAATGAAGTTTCCTATACACAGTATCAGAAAGAGAACAGAAATGAAGGGGAGGCGGGCGCGACAGCCGAGATTGAGGAACGAATGGTGATGCAGAACTGCATCCAGAACCTGAATCCGATGGATCAGCGCATTTTCTGGGGGAGAGCATATGGATTCAGCTACAAAGAGCTCAGCGGATTCTGCAAGAAAAGCGAGCAGGCGCTGCAGTGCCAGTACAGCCGCGCAATCAAGAAACTGCAGGGAATGATGAGTCAGGAAATCAGTCTGACGAGAGCGTAGAAAATGGAAATGGTATGCAGCGGAAACCTCAACTCTTACAATCTAAAAACAATAGAAATATCTAAAAAATTCTCTGCAGGAGAATATCCTGTGTCTAAAAATAAAGTGTTACCGTTTACATATCAAAAATCCGTTTTCCTCGTTGTCGTGGCGCGGAAATTGTGTTAAAATATTTTTAGAAAATTCACACGATGTGCGAGAAGGCAGAAAGGATGAAAACAACATGAAGGATGAGTACGTAGCCTATGTAGGCACTTATACCCATGGAAGCAGCATTGGTATTCATTTATATGATGTAAATGTAGAAGAAGGCACTCTGACAGAGCGAAAAGTCATACCGGTCAACAACTCTTCCCACATTGCCCGTTCCTTAAACGGCAAATACCTGTATTCGATTGCAGATGAAGGCGTTGCAGTGTTTGCAGTGGAGGATGACGGAGACCTGACCCCGATCAACAAAGTAGACATCGACGGCATGCGCGGCTGCTATCTGTCGGTGGACAAAACCGGAAGATACCTGTTCGTGGCAGGCTATCATGACGGAAAAGTAACCGTTGTACATACCCATAAGGACGGCCGCCTCGGAAGTCTGATGGACGGCGTGTTCCACAAGGGCCTTGGCAGTGTGGCAGAGCGTAACTTCCGCCCGCATGTCAGCTGTGTCGTTCCTACACCGGACAACAAATATGTCTGCGCAGTCGACAACGGCATTGACCAGATCAAAATGTACAAGCTGAACACACAGCGTGACCGCCTGAAACTGGTGGATATCCTGCGCTGTGAGCGTGAATCCGGTCCGAGAGAGATCGTTTTCAGTGAATCCGGAAAATACGCGTATGTCATTTACGAGCTGATGAACAAAGTCGATGTATTCAGCTACCGTGATACGGAAAACGGACCGGAATTTGAAAAACTGCAGTCGATCAGCACCACATCCGCGAACGTGGACCAGGCGCACGACGCTGCATCCGGCATGTGCCTTTCCCCGGATCACCACTACCTGTTTACTTCTACAGCCGGAGACAATACCGTAGCAATGTTCCATATCGACCCGGAGACCGGCTGCCTGGAGAAGAAGTTTGCACTTCCGATCAGCGGCGAATATCCAAAGGATATTGCAATGTTCCCGGACGGAAAACATATCGCAGTGGCAAACCATGAGTCCAACACGATCACAACATTTACCGTTGATTATGAGAAAAACGTGCTGGTTCAGAAAGGCCGCCCGATGAAAGTGGAGACGCCGAACTGTATTCTGATTACGAAAAAAGGCGTTCACTAAAAAAATAACGCAAAAATGCCTGCAGGAAGAACTGTATCCCGCAGGCATTTTTTGTGTTGAAGCCAGAAAGAAGCAGTCCGGCCTTTATTTCTCGTCCAGAGCCCAGACTTTCTTTACATTGTCCAGTTTGGCGCTCATGCCGACGAGCAGTGCGTCCGCCAGGACAAGAGCGGTCATGCATTCCACGACAACAACGGCGCGTGCAACGACGATCGGGTCGTGGCGGCCTTTGATTTCGATGGCAATGTTTTCACCATCTTTGTTGATGGTCTGCTGGGAAGCAGCAACGGACGGGGTCGGTTTGAAACCAGCCCGGACAACGATATCGCTTCCGTCGCTGATACCGCCTAAAATACCGCCGGCGTGGTTGGTCAGCTTGACAATGGAGCCGTCCGCATTTACATGGAAGGCATCGTTATTGGTAAGCCCGGTAGCTGTGCAGACCGAGAAACCGTCTCCGATTTCCACGCCTTTTACGGCGCCGATGGAGACGAGTGCTTTTGCAAGGTTGGCATCGAGCTTTTCAAACACCGGATCGCCGACACCGGCCGGCATATGGTGAACGACACATTCGACCACACCGCCGACGGAATTTTTTTCCGCCATGGCTTTTGTTAAAAGCTCGGAAGCCTTTTCGGCAGCCTCTGCATCCGGCATATTCAGGGCGTTATTCGCGATTTCAGCGGCATCAAAAGACTGGATTTCCACGTCACCGATGGAGCGGGTGTAGGCGGAAACGGTGATGCCAAGCTCAGAGAGCATTTTTAAGGCAATGGCACCTGCAGCCACGCGTGCGATCGTCTCGCGTCCTGAGGAGCGTCCGCCGCCGCGGTAGTCGCGGAAACCGTATTTTGCATCAAACGTATAGTCGGCGTGGCCCGGTCTGTAATAGGAAGCAATGTCGCTGTAATCTTTGGAATGCTGATCCTCATTCCATACCACCATGGAAATCGGGGTACCGGTCGTTTTTCCTTCGAAAGTGCCGGATAAAATCTGAACGGTATCGGATTCTTTCCGTTTTGTGGTAAAGCGGTTCTGTCCCGGCTTCCTGCGGTCGAGGTAAACCTGAATATCCTCCTCGGAAAGCGAAAGGCCGGCCGGCACTCCGTCCACAACAACGCCCACGCCTTTTCCATGAGACTCTCCCCAGGTGGTCAGTCTGAAGATGGTACCAAATGATGATCCTGCCATATATAAAGTCCTCCTGAATTTTTTCGTATATTTATAAAATAACTGGAAAAGATTTCTAATAAATTATACCGGAAAGTAAAACATTCGTAAAGCTCTTTTTCAGAGACGAAATTCACCGTTATACCGTTTGACAAACGAAAAGGCAGCACGTATAATGAGAATGTATTTTCGGGCAGTGAAAGCCGGTAAAATAAAACAAACAAAAAGGAAGAGTGTGCATGAATTTTTTAGACAAAATGGAGCGAAAATATGGGAGATACGCGTTAAGCCATCTGACGATGTACATTATCGTAACGTACATTGCGGGCTATATCATTCAGATTGCGGCCCCCATTATGAGACAGTATCTGACACTGGAACCATATTATATTCTGCACGGACAGATCTGGCGTCTGGTGAGCTGGATTCTGATTCCGCCGAGCAGCCTTGATATCTTTACGATCATCATGCTGTTTTTCTATTACTCAATCGGAACAAGCCTTGAGAGAGCCTGGGGAGATTTCAAGTATAATGTTTACATCTTTTCCGGCATTCTGATGACCATTATCGGTTCCTTCCTGCTGTATGGAATCTTATATGCAGTCAACGGATATCCGTCGCTGATGGGAACGGCATTCAGCACTTACTACATCAGCCTCTCGATTTTCCTTGGCTTTGCGATCAGCTTCCCGGATATGCAGGTACTGCTGTATTTCATTATTCCGATCAAAATCAAATGGCTGGCATACCTTGACGTAGCGCTTCTCGCCTACAGCATGATTACCAGCATCATGAGCGGAAACTGGGCAGGATGTGTTGTTATTCTTTGTTCCCTTGCAAACGTCCTTGTGTTCTTCCTGATGACAAGAAAAGGAAAACGCGGCTCTTTCCAGCAGAACAGACGCCGGAAGGAATTCAAAAAGGCCGTTTCAAGAGGCGAAGCCGAATACCGCAATCCGAACGGGATCACAAAACACAAATGTGCGATCTGCGGTCGGACCGAAAAAGATGATCCGAATCTGGAGTTCCGTTTCTGTTCCCGATGCAACGGAAACTATGAATACTGCCAGGATCACCTGTTTACGCATGAACATGTAAAATAAAGAAGGAGAGAAAGTATGAGAAGAACGAAAATTGTCTGCACCATGGGACCAAATACCAACTCCCGTGACCTGATGAAAAAACTGATTGAAACCGGAATGGATGTTGCTCGTTTTAATTTTTCTCATGGAGACCACGATGAGCAGAAAATGCGTATGGATATGCTGAAAGAGCTTCGAAAAGAGCTGAAAACTCCTGTGGCAATCCTTCTGGACACCAAAGGACCGGAAATTCGTACCGGCGTTTTAAAAGATGGAAAAAAAGTAAATCTGGTAACCGGACAGACTTTTACCCTGACAACCGTTCAGGAGACCGGAGATGAAAATCACTGTTCTGTCAGCTACACCGGCCTTACGGAAGATATCAAAGAGGGAGATACGATTTTGATCGATGATGGTCTGATCGGTCTGCGCGTAGAAAAAGTAAATGCACCGGAAATTGTCTGTACCGTAGTAAACGGCGGCGAGCTCGGAGAAAAAAAGGGCGTGAATGTACCGAATGTTTCGATCAATCTTCCGAACCTGACGGAGAAAGACAAAGAAGATCTTCTCTTTGGTATTGAACAGGATATTGATTTTGTAGCGGCTTCTTTTATCCGAAATGCAGAGGCAATTAACGAAATCCGTGAGTTCCTTGTGGCAAACGGAGGAGAGCATATTGATATCATTGCCAAGATCGAAAATGCGGAAGGTGTGCAGAACATCGACAGCATCATCGATGCGGCAGATGGTGTGATGGTTGCAAGGGGAGACCTTGGTGTAGAGATTCCGGCGTGCCAGGTACCGCATGTACAGAAAATCATCATTGAAAAATGCAATCATAAATACAAACCGGTTATCACAGCAACCCAGATGCTGGATTCCATGATCCGGAATCCGCGCCCGACCCGTGCAGAGGTAGCCGATGTTGCGAATGCAATTTATGATGGAACGGATGCGATCATGCTCTCCGGCGAAACAGCAGCCGGAAAATATCCGATCGAGGCAGTTACCATGATGGGAAAGATTGCCGAGCAGACAGAGCGCTATCTGAAATTCGAAGATTACCGCGATGGAAAAGCGCTGGAAGGAAAGCTGAATGTTTCCGCAGCAGTCGGAAGTGCAGCCGTTTCTATGGTAGAACACATCAAAGCAGCCTGCATTGTGACCCCGACGATGTCCGGTCAGACCGCAAGACTGATTTCCAACCTTCGTCCGAGCGTACCGATTTACGGCGTTACCCCATATGAATGGGCAAGAAGAAAAATGCAGCTCTACTGGGGTGTTCGTCCGGTGACCGGATACGAGGAAGATTCTACGGAGAACATCATTTCGCATGCTATGTATATGGTGCGCCGTGAGGAGCTTGTAAAACGCGGCGATATGGTTATTTTTACGGCCGGAGACCCTGCTACCAACGAGGTGACGGGTGAAGGATATATGACAAACATGCTTCACATTATTCAGGCAAAATAAGCAGAAGAAGGAGACAAAAGAGAATGACGAAGAAGCCTTTTGTAACAAAAGAAAAACTGGAAGAAATCGCAGCAGCAGTACCAACTCCGTTTCACATTTACGATGAAAAAGGAATTCGTGAGAATGCGAAAGCGGTAAAGGAAGCTTTTTCCT
>ENA-UOJL01003852-UOJL01003852.1-human-gut-metagenome-genome-assembly--contig:-P47-NODE-3852-length-10018-cov-5.004617_pt1 | contig 10018 bp, 8 predicted proteins | sample MGYA00242347_ERZ723894 | MGnify/ENA metagenome assembly ERZ723894
GAAAAGGGATTTTGCGGTTGTTCATGCCGAACACTTGTGGTATACTGTTGACAGAAGCTTTCAAAAGCCGGCGAATGCGGCGAAAGCAGCACAAAACCAAACATTCCGGAAGGATTGAATATTATGAAAAAAACAAAACGAATTACAGCGGCGGTTCTTGCGGCAATGCTGCTTGCATTAAGCCTTTTTTCCGCATATGCGGAACCGCAGACACAGACGGAGATCTATTCCGAAAATTCGGCGGGCGAAACGGTTGTGCGGATACAGATCCGCCTGCGCGAGCTGGGCTACCTTTGGTTTAAGCCGACCGGGGTTTACAGGGCAATGACAGTAAAAGCGGTTGAGGAATTTCAAACCCGCTGTGTTGCCTACGGTGAAAGGCTTGGCGTTGACGGAAGAATGGGGGAGCAGTCCATGCTTGAACTGTTTGCGCCGAGTGCGCCGAAATTTCGCATTCCGGATTCGGTTCATCTGCCGCGCGGGCCGATTGCGGACACATTAAAGGTTAAAGGCGAGGTTCAAAGCTGGAACGCCGTAAAACAAAAATTGAATGTCAACGAGGAGTATACGGTTATTGACTGCAACACGGGCAAGGAATTCAAGCTCGTGTTCACAGGCGGGGAAAACCATGCCGAGGCGGAGTTGGCTTCCGAGTCGGAACTTGAAGCTTTCAACTATATCTGCGGAAGCGAGTATAACTTTCTTAAACGTCCCGTTGTTGTGATGTTCGGAGAAACGGCAGTCGCTGCCTCAATTCAATGCTATCCGCACGGCAGCGATTCCGTGGCGGATAACGGCATGGAAGGGCATGTCTGCCTGTTCTTTGAAGGCAGTCTGTCCCATGTGGGCAGCTTGCCCGATGTTGAACATAATGCAAATGTTTTTGCAGCTGCGGGCAGAGGATAAGAGCAAACGCTCATTGTTTTCGTTTTTTAAAACGGTATTTAACTCGGCATTCGGGCATTTCGGCATTTCGTGCGGGAGACTTTATGTGCCGAGTTTTTGATTTCGTGCATAGAAAAAGATGTATTGCTGAACGATTCCGGAAAGCTTGCCGATGCTGCGTGCGGCGGCCTGAATTTCTGATTTTGAAGGCGCAGGGCGGGCAGCCGAGGTGCCGGAGGTCGAAGAATCGGAAAAATACAGTTCGGTCATTGCACGCTCAATCCATACATCAACGGGGAAAGCATCCGCGTGTCCGAGGGAAAACAAAAGAATGCAGTCCGCAACCTTCGGGCCGACACCCGGAAACGTCAAAAGTTCCTTTCGTGCTTCGGCTGTCGGAAGCGACCGCAGTTTTTCAAGATCATAACCGTCGGCAATGCGTTTGGCGGATTTGATTATATACGGAGCGCGGTAACCTGCACCGATTTGCTTCAATTCATCTTCGGAAAGTGCGGCAATGCGTTCCGGCGTCGGAAAAGCAAAAACTTCACTGTTTTTACCAAAATCGCAATCGGCGGCCGCGCAATCGGAAAAGTACCGCACCGGCAGCTTTTCTCCCGCAAGGGAACAGAGCCTGTCAATAATACCCGATATACGCTTGATATTGTTGTTTGCAGATATTATGAACGAGATCAGCGCTTCAAACGGTTCCTGGTTAAAAACGCGAATGCCCGACGAACCGGGAAGGCATACCCGAAGCCTTTCGTCGGCTGCAAGCGCGGCTTCAACGGCGGAATAATCGCGTTTAAGGTCAAAATAATCGATAAAAAGCTGTGCTTCGCCCTTTGCGCACGGAGTGACAATAAGCGAATCGTCGGATTGCATAACAAGCACGGCGCGTCCGCGAATTACGCCGGCGAACGCAAGGGAAGCTTCGGCATCGGGCAGACCGCATTCGTCAAACAAACCCGCCTGCATGTGCACGGGGTTTTTGACCCAACGGAACGCCTGCCCGCAGGTGCAGCATTTTTCAAGATCAAACGGTTTCACGCCGCTGATAACAAGCATGTTTTTGAAATATTTGAACTCCATATGCCGATTATACGGCAGAACGCGCGGAAAGGGAAGTGCTCGGGCGAAAATATACAGCTGTGGCGGCAAAAAATGCTTGACAATGCACGCTGAATATGGTAACATTACTCATTGAGCCGCTCCGAAACGGTTCAAAGTGATGCGAAGGCATTCACCGGAAGGGCGAGACTGGTAAGAGGAGGAACTATTATAATGTACGCAATCATCGTAACCGGCGGTAAGCAGTACAAGGTTGAGGTTGGCAGCGAGATCATGATCGAAAAGCTCGATGAGCAGATCGGTGCAAACGTCAATTTCGACGTACTGATGATGGCTGACGGCGAAAACGTTCAGATCGGCACCCCCGTTGTTAAGGGCGTTTCTGCAAAGGCAGAGGTTATCGAACACGGCAAGGGCAAAAAGGTCGTTGTTTTCAAGTATAAGCCCAAAAAGGATTATCGCAAGAAACAGGGTCATCGTCAGCCCTACACCAAGGTCAAGATCCTTTCCATCGGCTGAGAGGTAATTGCATGACCGAGATAACCGTTTTTTTGAAGGGCGGCAAACCGATAGGCTTTGATGCACACGGACATACGGGTTATGCCGAACGCGGAGAAGATATTGTTTGTGCAGCGGTTTCGGCAATCACGCAGACCGCCGCAATGGGCGTTTCGGAACTTGTCCGCTGCCCGGCCGCACTGGAGATTAAAGACGGAGGGCTCTATCTGATGCTTGAAAAAACCGTTAAAGGTTCAAAATTGCAGCAGGCAGAGCTTATACTTGGGACGATGCTCTTAGGGCTTCGTTCCGTTGAACAAGATTATAGTGATTATCTTAAACTGACAGAGAGGGAGGTTTAACTATGTTCAGGATCAATTTGCAGCTTTTCGCACATAAGAAGGGCGTCGGCAGCTCCCGTAACGGTCGTGAAAGTGAATCCAATCGTTTGGGACCCAATCGTGCGGACGGTCAGTTAGTTCTTGCGGGCAACATCCTCGTAAGGCAGCGCGGCACACATTTCCATCCCGGCAATAACGTCGGCATCGGTAAGGACGATACGCTGTTTGCAAAGGTTGACGGCATTCTTCGCTTTGAAACCAAGCACGGCGGCCGCAAGTGCGTCAGCGTTTATCCCGAGGAAATCGCAGGCTGAGCTTTTCACCGAGCGAATTCTTGACAGCTCCGCAGATTCGGGCGGAGTGTAAACAAAATAACATAAAACAAAAAGCCGCGGTTTAACGACTGCGGCTTTTGTGCATGAATATGCATGAAGAAATGCACCGCTTCAAAAGTGCTGATTTGTAACAGCTTGTGCGGGCGGGATCAATGCTTGCTCATCATGCTGCGCCAGATATGCTTCGTGTCGCGCTTTGCACGCTTGGGAATGTCGGGATAAACCGCTGAAACGGCAGCAACCGCCGCTGCCATGCCGAGCGCAATTCCGGAGACAAAACCGATAGCTTTCATTTTGCGTACCTCCTGCTTTTTTTGAACAGCCGAAAAGCCGAAGCTGTTGCCTTATTAGTTTGTTCACGGGATGCGAAGCTCATGCGCAGAAGAGGCTGCGGCAAATTTTGCAATTTATTCACTGCGAAAGGTTGCTATTTTTTTTTAATTGAATTATACTTGAAGTGCGGCAGTGCGCCGTGAGCGGTAAAACGATACTGAAATGATTACATTAAATCGGAGGCAGAAAATGAACGATAATTCAAAGACACATGTAAACGATGTTGTCAAAACGATGCTTGAACGCAGCAGCATTCGCGCCTACACGGACGAAAAACTCACCCAAGAGCAGATTTCTCTGCTTCGGAATGCCGCGCTCAGTGCACCGACGGCAATGAACGCACAGGATCAGCGGTTTGTGTTCGTTACGAATGCGGAAATCATTGCAGAGCTTGAAGCGGGCGTTGTGGAGGCGGCATGCGCCGGCGGCGATGCTGCTTTTGCCGAAAGAATCAAACAGCGCGGCGGCAAAATTATGTACGATGCACCTCTTTTTGTAGGTATTTTTGCTCATCCGGCAAAATTTTCGGGTGTTGATGCTGGCATAGCGGTGCAGAATATTGCGCTTGCCGCAAAAAGCATCGGCTTGGATTCCGTCATACTCGGGCTGCCGAGGCTCGCTTTTGAAGGCCCGAATGCGGCAAAATACAAAAAACTGCTCGGTATAGAAGTGGAACGCGAATTCATGATCGGAATTTCCGTCGGTCATGCTGCAATGAGCAAAACCCCGCATGAGTGGGATTGCAGTCATATTATTGATATCAGGTAAACACGTGCAGGCGGAACGGGAAAGTTTCAATATTTATCCTGTTTTGTCCTGCTTTATCCCTGCCGTGCGCACAATGCCGAAAACGGCAAACGGGGCAATAAAAAAGTTTGGAGGCAGCTTCGGACGGTTTACTCCGAAACGGAAGAAATAAACGGGCACGAAGCGGTTTGAATATGAGTAGAATACAGGTGAATGTCGGCGGAGTCCGCATTGGCGGCGGTGCACCGATTTCGATTCAGTCCATGACAAACACGGATACGCGCAATGCTGAAGCAACGGTGAAACAGATTCTGGAGCTTGAGAATGCAGGGTGCGAAATCGTCCGTTCTTCGGTTTATGATGAACGCTGCGTTGAAGTATTGCCGCAAATAATATCAAAAATACATATTCCGCTTGTTGCGGATATCCATTTTGATTACAGACTTGCCACAGGTGCAATCAAGGCGGGTGTTGCCAAAGTCCGCATCAATCCGGGAAACATCGGCTCGGAAGCGGGCGTGCGGAAGCTTGCGGAATGCGCCTCGGCATACGGCGTTCCGATACGCATCGGAGTGAACGGAGGTTCGCTCGAAAAAGAACTTTTGCAAAAATACGGAGTATGCGCGGAAGCAATGGTTGAAAGCGCACAGCGTCACGCGGAACTGCTTGAAAACTGCGGCTTCAGCGATATTGTTGTTTCGCTTAAAGCGTCGGATCCGGTAACGACTGTACGCGCCTATCGCCTGGCATCGCAAATTATGCCGTATCCGCTCCATATCGGTGTTACGGAGGCGGGCATGGGCGAGACCGCATTGCTGAAATCCGCAATCGGAATCGGCAGCCTGCTTATTGACGGCATCGGTGATACGGTGCGCGTTTCGATGACCGGAGGAGTTTTGCAGGAAGTTGAGGCAGCAAAGAAGATACTTCGCGCTGTCGGCCTGCGTAAGGACGGGGCGGATGTTGTGAGCTGCCCGACTTGCGGGCGCACCCGCGTTAACCTTGAAGAAATAGTCAAAAAGGTTCGCGCTGCGCTGCCCGAAGATACGGGCAATGCAATGAAAATCGCCGTTATGGGCTGCGCTGTCAACGGCCCGGGCGAAGCGCGTGAAGCTGATATAGGCATTGCGTTCGGTTCGGTGAACGCAGTTGTGTTTAAAAAGGGCGAAATAATCTATTCGGATAAGCTGCCGCAAGTGGTGGACAGGTTCATCGCAGATGCATCGGAAATGATGAAACGGAAATGAAATGAAATTATTCTTGCTTCATGCATTGAATCTTTGCGCAGATTAACAACCCGCGTCAAAGCAAAATGACTCGATCGCGGCTTTCGCGGCTTTGCAATTGATAATGATTTTGCTTAATTAAGCCAACCCGAAAAGCGGAAGGAAGCTTTCACTGTTGAGAAAGCCATGTTGAAAATGAACAAAAGCAGTATGGAAGAATTGAATATGTACGAAAACATAAATGAGTACGGCGGAACACCCGGCTCGGCTGCGCCGGCTGATGTTCCGTTGGACGATCTTCCGCCGGCTGACAATTTCTCCGAAATGACGGCTGATGTTCCGTGGAGGGATGATCCGCCGGACGGGGGGTATTATTCGTACTCGGAGTACGGGGAATCCGGCATCGATGAGTGCAGGCAGCCCGATTCCGTGCGTGCAAAAAATCAAAAAGAAAATTCAGCAGAGAAGCAAAAGAACGGCGGACACTCAAAAAAGAACCTTGCCGTTGAGTATCTTGCAAACGGGACGGTTTCAATAAAGTCTGCCGTGCGCAGCAAAAAAACGGGCGAAATCAGTGTTGATGTCGAGTGTGCGCGGCTGCTGCTGCCTTCCGAAACTTAGGAGCTGGAAATAAACATACAGGCGGAGCTTCAATATCAAACGGTCAAATGCAGCTTTGACTATTCCGAGGTTGTTGCGCGGCTTGTCGGCGGAGACGGTGAACCCGAACTGCTGCTTCTGGATCTTTGGTGTGAAACTGCACCGCAGCTTGAACCGATATTGCGCCGTTCCCGCGTCGAAAGGCACGGAGGCGAATATGTATTCTTTGTTCCGGAACGGTACACGCGCGCAGTGTCTCAGGCGGCGGCAGGTGATTTCCGCGCATTTGTTGCGCACAGTTACGGTTGGAATACGCCGCTGCGCATTGTTGCCGATGCAAATGCGGATGACGGAATCGATCTTGCCGAACCGGTCGTAAAGCGCGATTGGGGCAGTGCGGCAGCTTTGAAAAAAACCGTCAAAACGCAGCGCAAGAACATTAAAAAGCTTTCTCCCGGCGATATTGTTTACGGAAAAGAAATTCTCAAACCCGAAGTTCAGCGCATGGCGGATTTGGACGATAAATCCGGGCGCGTCACTGTAAAAGGAACAATACTGAGCATTGAAACATTTGTTTCACCAAAGCGCGGAACGGTTATAATCACGGTTTTTATAACCGACCTCACAAACTCCGTTGCGGTAAAGCTATTTCCCGATGAAGCAGCAAAGGCGCGAACTTCACAGCTGCTTGAAAAAGCAAAGGAGGAGGGCGCGGCACTGATGGTGCGCGGCTGGTTCAGGTACGATAATTATGCCCGTGATTACTGTATTTTTGCGGACGATATAAACCGTTATCCCGTCGAACGCAGAACTGACGCATCGGCCGAAAAGCGTGTTGAGCTGCACCTTCACACAAGAATGTCCGCAATGGATGCAACGGCGGATCTGGACAAAGTTGTTGAGCTTGCCGCAAAATGGGGGCATACGGCAATTGCAATAACCGATCACGGCGTTGTGCACTCTTTCCCGGAGGCCAAAAAAGCCGCCAAAAAGAACAATATAAAGGTTATATTCGGCTGCGAAGGCTATCTGCTTCCCGATTGCGAACTTGTTCCGCTTGAAAGGGAGTATTGTGCCGTGGCGGTGACATATTTCGGAAGCGGCATTCACGGGCGCGTGTTCGATATCGGCGCAGTGAAGTTCGATTCGTTCGGGCACGTTATTTCAACATTCAGAACTCCGGTGAACCCCGGCGTCCCTCAGCTTCCGCGCATTGCAAAGCTGACGGGTTACACGGATGATGATATTGACGGTGCACCTCTGCTTTCCGAAGCGGTGAATATGCTTTCGGATTTTGCGGGAGGAGCGGCGCTTGTTCTGCATTGCCCGGAACAGCTTGATCTGCTGCATGAACTGACTGCCGCGGCAGGGCACGGAAAGGAACTCGAGCTCAGCAAAAGCTGTGTTTCGGGCTCAATGCTGATGCAGTATCTCCGCCGTGACTTAAAGGCGGAGGAAAGACAGCTTCCGGAGCTGAATGCGGGTGCGGCAGCGGAATGGACAGCAAAAAACACGGCCGATTTGCTGAGCAAATGCCGTGAGCTGAATGTTTCGACGGTTCCGCTGATTGACTGCACGATAAAAAATCTTCACAAGCAGAAAACGAACCACATAGTGCTGCTTGCGGCAACGCAGCCCGGACTTAAGAATCTGTATAAATTGGTTTCGTATTCAAACCTTGACCATTTTTATAAGACACCGCGTATTCCGCGCAGTCTTCTCAACCTGCACCGCGAGGGTATTATAATCGGCACGGCATGTGAGGCCGGTGAGCTTTTCCGTGCAATGGTGGACGGAAAAAGCGAGGAGGAATTGCTGAAGATAGCTTCATGGTACGATTACCTTGAAATTCAGCCGATCGGAAACAATGCCTTCCTTGTGCGCGAGGGGCTTGCAAAGGATGATGAAGAGCTTCGCGATTTCAACCGCCGTATTGTTGCACTCGGCGAAAAACTGAACAAACCCGTTGTTGCAACGGGAGACGTTCATTTTATCGAACCGGAGGATTCGATTTTCCGCGCAATACTGATGTGCTCTCAGAATTTCAAAGACGCAGCGGTTCAGCCGCCTCTTTATTTCAGAACAACGGAAGACATGCTTGCGGAGTTTCAATATCTCGGCAGTGATAAGGCGTTTGAAGTTGTTGTTAAGAATACAAATTTGATTGCGGATATGTGTTCTCAGCTCCGCCCGTTTTTGGACGAAAAACAAACTTACTCGCCGGAACTTCCGGGCGCGGCGGATGAACTTAAGGGCCTTGCCCTGAACACCGCACACGAGCTTTACGGGGATCCGCTGCCGGAAATCGTCCAAAAAAGACTCGATAAGGAATTGAACTCAATCATCGGCAACGGTTACTCATCACTCTATATGGTTGCGCAGAAACTCGTTTCAAAATCCCTCAGCGACGGCTATCTTGTCGGTTCAAGGGGTTCGGTCGGTTCGTCCTTTGTTGCACACCTTGCAGGGATAACCGAGGTAAACGCGCTCCCCGCGCATTATCGCTGCCCGAATTGCAAATACAGCGAATTTCCCGATGTAGGCGATGACTCACGCTGCGGGATCGACCTTCCGCCGAAAGATTGCCCGAACTGCGGAACTCCGCTGCGACGGGAAGGGTATGAAATTCCGTTTGAAACTTTCCTTGGTTTCAAGGGTGATAAAACTCCGGATATCGATCTTAACTTTTCGGGCGAATATCAGCCCGTTGCGCACAAGTTTACGGAGGTCATGTTCGGTGAAGGTCATGCCTTCCGCGCGGGCACGATTTCGGGCGTTAAAGATAAAACCGCATACGGTTATGTGCTGCACTATTGCGAGGAATACGGGCTGAACCTTTCCGAAGCGGAAAAAAACCGTCTTGCAATGGGCTGCGTCGGCACGCGCCGAACAACGGGGCAGCATCCGGGCGGCATTGTAATCGTACCGGAAGATTTGGAGATTTTTGACTTTTGTCCCGTGCAGCATCCGGCGGAAAAAATCGATGCGGAAAGCATAACAACACACTTTGACTTCCATGCATTGGACGACAAACTTGTCAAACTTGACATTCTCGGACATGATGACCCGACAACGCTGCGAATGCTTCAGGATATAACGGGCGTAGATCCGAAGAGTATTCCGCTGCACGATGAAAAAACAATGTCAATCTTTAAATCGGATGAGGCACTCGGAATATCCCTTAAGGAGCTGAAATGCGATGTCGGCAGCCTCGGCATTCCCGAATTCGGAACGAACTTTGTTCGCGGAATGCTGATGGATACGCGTCCGACAACAATGGAAGAGCTTGTTCGTATCGCCGGACTTTCCCACGGCACGGATGTGTGGCTTAATAATGCGCAGGATCTTGTGCGGGACGGCACCGCAACGCTGATGGAGGTTATATGCACACGCGACGATATTATGAACTATCTCATTGCACACGGCGGAGAACCCTCGCTGTCGTTTAAAACGATGGAGAGCGTCCGAAAAGGCAAGGGACTTAAGCCCGAGATGGAGGATGCAATGCACGAGAACAATATTCCGCAGTGGTATATCGACAGCTGCAAAAAAATCAAGTATATGTTCCCGCGCGCTCATGCAGCGGCGTATGTTATGATGTCTTTCCGCGTAGCATATTATAAGGTGCATTACCCGCTTGCGTTCTATGCGGTTTATTTCACGGTTCGTGCGGATAAATTTGATATTGAACAGTGCCTCGGCGGCGCGGAACGCGTACTCGGCAATCTTGAAGAGCTTAAGGCAAAGGATAAACTTGAAACAAAGGACGAGGAACAGATAGTTATCCTTGAAATGGTCTATGAAATGAATCTGCGCGGAATCGAACTGCTCCCGATAGATATTTACAAATCGAAAGCAACGCGTTTCACTGTTGAGGACGGCAAGCTTCGCCCGCCGTTCTATGCCAGTGCCGGCTTGGGCGATAACGCCGCTCTGCTGATTGAAAAAGGTGCGGAGGGAGGACAATTCATTTCCCGCGAGG
>ENA-UOJL01003853-UOJL01003853.1-human-gut-metagenome-genome-assembly--contig:-P47-NODE-3853-length-10014-cov-6.049603_pt1 | contig 10014 bp, 10 predicted proteins | sample MGYA00242347_ERZ723894 | MGnify/ENA metagenome assembly ERZ723894
AAACATTTTTCCCGTTTAATATTTGTTATATTGTCACTTGCAAAAATTACACAGCTATGTTATACTTTTAATTGGTATAAATTTATCAATTTGAAAGGTGAGGTTCCGGAAATGAATTTATCTGAAATGAATAAGGAGCAGCTCATCGGCTTTAAAAATGAAACCGAGGCTCTCTATAATGACTTTAAGGCGCAAGGTCTTTGTCTTAATATGTCAAGAGGCAATCCGTGTAAAGAACAGCTTGAGCTTAGCATGGATATGCTTAGTGTTTTTGACGACGGCGATTTCATGAGTGAAAATGGTATCGATGTTCGTAACTATGGTCTGCTCGACGGCATTCCGGAAGCAAAAAAGCTTTTTTCCGATATGATCGGCGTTAACGAACACGAAGTTATTATCTTCGGAAATTCAAGCCTTAACGCTATGTTCTGGGCTGTTCAGACAGCTTTTAATAAGGGTATTCTCGGTGAAAAGCCCTGGTCGCAGTGCGGAAAGGTAAAGTTTCTCTGTCCTGTTCCCGGTTATGACAGACACTTTAAGGTTACTGAATTTTTTGGAATTGAAATGATCAATATTCCCATGACGGCTGATGGTCCGGATATGGATATGATAGAAAAACTTGTTGCTGAGGATGATTCTATAAAAGGAATCTGGTGCGTTCCGCAGTATTCAAATCCTGACGGAATTTCTTACAGCGATGAAACTGTTAAGCGTTTTGCTGCGCTCAAACCCGCTGCAAAGGATTTCAGAATATTCTGGGATAACGCTTACTGCATCCACCACCTTACCGATTCTCCGACGATTATACTTAATATCCTTGACGAGGCTAAAAAGGCAGGCAACGAGGATATCGTTTATATTTTCGGTTCTACATCGAAAATCACTTTTCCCGGCGCAGGCGTTGCTGTTATGGGCGCAAGCCAGAAAAACGTTGAAGAGCTGAAAAAACATCTCGGAATCAGCATCATCAGCTACGATAAAATGAATCAGCTCCGTCACGTTAAATTCTTTGGTACATTTAAAAATATGTGCGAGCATATGAAAAAACATATGGCAATTATTGCTCCTAAGTTTGAGATTGTTTGTCAGACTCTTGAAAAAGAAATCGCTCCCCTCGGAATCGGTTCATGGACTAAACCGGAGGGCGGTTATTTCGTCTCCTTTAACGCTCTTAACGGATGTGCAAAGAGAATCGTTCAGCTTTGCAGTGAAGCCGGAGTTACTCTTACAGGTGCAGGAGCTACTTTCCCATACGGCGTTGATCCTGATGACAAAAATATCCGTATCGCTCCGACATATCCGCCTGTTGACGAACTTAAAAAGGCTATGGAGCTGTTCGTTATCTGCGTTAAGCTTGCAAGTGCGGAGAAGCTTTTAGCTGAATAAAATAAAAAAGTCTGCCCATCAAGCAGAATACCAATATATAATTTTTAGCCCGAAAGCGGTTTGTATGAACCGTTTTCGGACTTGTTGTTTATATTTTATTACTCGCATAAATCAGAATTTCAAGCTGCAGCCAGCTTGACCGCATATCACGTTCCCACTCGCAAGCTCGTTACTTTCTGCGGAATGTAAGTCTGATTTCGCTCACTGGAATTTACTGCGATAAATCAGAATTTATCCTCTTAATTTCAAATTTCCTAAAACATGGCAAAAATGTACGATTAGAAACACACAGCCTGTAATTGTCAGTATCGTGTTATTTCTCCACAGTCCTATAAAAACATAGTATAATGGGGGCATCACTACAATAAAAAGCATCATAACAAAAAGACTTTGATGTCCTGTAAAATACAATATCCACCCCACAAAATTCAACAAAAGTACAAGTAATGCTAAGCCAAAAAACATTTTTTCATTTTTGCTTATGATGGAGAATAATTCTGCATTCTTATGAACGATAAATATCATAAAAGCTATACATAGTGAACCAAATATTTTTTCACAGGCATCAAGCAAAGCTGATGATTCCTTCATATTCATGATAGGATTCGATTGCAACTTCAATAAAGGCATTACCATATACGGTATTTCTTGTACAGCAAACAATATTAATCCAAAAATCCAAAAACCTAAGTATTGATTTCCAAAGATTTTAACGAATCTAAACATAGATACACCTCAAAATTCCGATTTATCTTACTAAAAATTATACCACGATCACCGCAATATGTCAATAATAAATCCATAGTACCTCCGACCGTAAAATCAGAAGTACTATGACTTTAATGTATTTATGAGTACCGCAACAATTTCGGCAGCTTTTTTTATTTGAAAATTGCATCTTTCATGGATCTAACATATTCCCCAACGTATGGAGCAGCTTCTTTTCCGTATTTTTCAATGATGCGGATAATTGCTGAGCCAACGATTGCTCCGTCCGAGACAGAAGCCATTTTTGCAGCCTGCTCCGGAGTTGAAATTCCAAATCCAACAGCGCATGGTACATCTGTATTTTCACGGACTACCTTCATGATATCCGCAATATTCGTTGTAATTTCACTTCTTACTCCCGTTACGCCAAGGCTTGAAACCAAGTAAATAAATCCCTCTGCCTCTTTTGCAATCATTGAAACTCTATTTTCTGATGTCGGTGCGATAAGCGAAATAAGGTCTACTCCGTATTGCTTTGCTTCTGCGGAAAATTCGCCCTTTTCCTCAAACGGAAGATCAGGGATTATAATTCCGTCAATTCCGCATTCACAGCACTTCGACATGAATTTCTCTGCACCGTACGAAAAAACTACGTTTGCATATGTCATGAAAACAAGAGGTATCTTCACGTCTCTGCGAAGCTCTTTTACAAATTCAAAAATTTTATCTGTCGTAACTCCACCTGCGAGCGCACGGATGTTTGCTCCCTGAATCACGGGGCCTTCAGCCGTCGGATCGGAAAAAGGAATTCCAAGTTCGATAAGGTCTGCTCCGTTTTCAACAGCGGCACGTACTACCTTGCCTGTCGTTTCAAGATCAGGATCTCCGCAGGTTATAAATGGAATAAAAGCCTTCCCGTTTTTGAAGGCAGATTTTATATTACTCATGAATATCCTCCCCTCTGTATCTGGCAATTGCAGCACAGTCCTTGTCGCCTCTTCCTGAAATAGTTATGATAATTATTTTATCCTTATCCATTGTCGGAGCAATCTTCATTGCGTATGCAACGGCGTGTGCGGACTCTATTGCCGGAATTATTCCCTCAACTCTTGAAAGATACTCGAATGCGTTTACAGCCTCGTCGTCGGTAACCGGAACATACTCCGCTCTTCCGATATCATGGAGATATGCGTGTTCCGGACCTACTCCGGGGTAATCAAGTCCGGCTGAAATTGAGTAAACCGGAGCGATCTGTCCGTATTCGTCCTGACAGAAATAAGATTTCATTCCGTGGAAGATTCCGATTCTACCGGTATTTACAGTGGCAGCGGTTTCAAATGTATCAATTCCCCTTCCGGCAGCTTCACATCCGATAAGACGTACTCCGTCATCAGGAATAAAGTGATAGAAACTTCCGATGGCATTAGAGCCTCCGCCGACGCAGGCAATTACAGCGTCAGGGAGTCTGCCCTCTTTTTCGAGTATCTGCGCTCTCGCCTCACGGGAAATAACTGCCTGAAAATCACGAACGATAGTCGGGAACGGATGTGGTCCCATTACTGAACCGAGACAATAATGAGTATCGTCAATTCTTGTAGTCCACTCACGCATGGCTTCGGAAACAGCGTCTTTAAGAGTTGCCGTGCCGCTTGTTACAGGAACTACCTTTGCTCCGAGAAGTCTCATTCTGTAGACGTTGAGCGCCTGACGCTCTGTATCCTCTTTTCCCATGAAAACAACGCAGTCCATATTGAGAAGAGCCGCAGCCGTTGCTGTTGCAACTCCGTGCTGACCTGCGCCTGTTTCCGCAATAAGACGTGTTTTCCCCATTTTTTTCGCAAGAAGAGCCTGACCAAGAACGTTGTTTATTTTATGGGAACCGGTATGATTAAGATCTTCTCTCTTTAGATAAATTTTTGCTCCGCCAAGCTCTTTTGTAAGCTTTTCAGCGTAATAAAGCAGCGATGGTCTGCCTGCATAATTATTAAGCAAATCCGTAAGCTCACGATTAAATTCCGGATCGTTTTTATAATGATTATAAGCGTTTTCAAGCTCGATGACAGCGTTCATAAGAGTTTCGGGAATATACTGTCCTCCGTGAACGCCAAATCTTCCTTTTGATTCAGCCATGTAAATTAATCCTTTCTTACCGCCCTGACAAAGGCAGACATTTTATTAAAATCCTTGAATCCGTCCGTTTCAAGACATGAACTTGCGTCAACGGCATAGGGCTGAAGCCTTGAAACAGCTCCGCCGACGTTTTCGGGAGTAAGTCCTCCCGCAAGAAAATACGGACGATTTATATTTTTTATAAGAGAATGATCGAAAACTTCTCCCGAACCGCCTCCGGAATCGAGAAGAACGTAATCGGCATCTGAATTGTTTGCCGCTTCAACATCATTCTCACTTTTCACAACGAAAGCCTTGATGATTTCGACCGAACTGCCGACAAGTCTGCGTAATTCCGCAATATAGGCATTATCCTCGTTTCCGTGGAGCTGAACTGCGCTGATGATACCTCTTTTTACCATATCGGCAATTAATTCGGTTTTTTCATCCACAAAAACTCCGACCGGAACAATCTCACTGTCAAGCTTTTTCCGAAGTTCAAGAGCAAGCTCCGGTTCAACATATCTTTTACTTTTCGGAGCGAAAATGAATCCGATATATTCCGGCAAAAGCTCGTTTGCATACTCGATATCGCATTCTCTTCTAAGACCGCAAAGCTTTATTTTCGTCATATTTTTCCTCTCAGTTCTGCAAGCTTAGCCGTTTTATCCTCGGCACGCATAAGAGTTTCTCCGATAAGAACAGCGTCGGCTCCGGCTTCACGAAGCAGACGGATATCATCCGCATTTTTGACTCCGCTCTCCGAAACGAAAAGCGTTCCATCCGGAACAAGTTCTATCATGCGGCGGCTATTATCAGTATCAACGGAAAAATCATTGAGATTGCGGTTGTTTACTCCTATAAGCCGTGCGCCGACATTTACAGCCATTTTTATTTCGTTTTCATCATGAGCTTCAACAAGCGCCGAAAGTCCGAGCTTATCGCAGATTGCGATATATTTTTTTATCTGCTCCTCTTTAAGAATAGAGCAAATCAAGAGAACCGCTTTTGCTCCAAGAAGCCTGGCTTCATAAATCATGTATTCGTCAACAGTAAAATCCTTGCGGATACACGGTATATTCACCTCTGCGGCTATTTCACGGAGATATTCATCGCTTCCGAGGAACCATTTCGGTTCAGTAAGAACCGAAATACAGGCTGCTCCGGCTTTTTCATAGTCCTTAGCTATCCGGAGATACGGAAAATCTTCAGCGATCACGCCCTTAGACGGAGACGCTTTTTTGCATTCGCATATAAATGCAATATCGTCACTGTTGGCAATGGCTTTGTCAAATTCAAATTTTCCTGCCGGAAGAGATTCTGCAAGCTTTTTTATTTCATCAAGAGAGCGTTTTTCCTTTGCATTCCGAACACGCTCAAAAGAGTGTTCGGCAAGCTTATCAAGAATAGTCATAATACATTTACCTCAGTTATTTGATCCGGCAATAAAAGCGTCAAGAGCCGCAAGCGCTTTTCCGGAATCAATAAGCTCTGCTGCAAGCTCGATTCCCGATTTCATAGAATCTGCCTTGCCGCCGATATAAATTGCTGCTCCTGCATTAAGAAGAACGGCATTACGCTTGTGTCCGGTAATTTCTCCGCTGAGGATTCCTCGTGTTATTGCGGCATTTTCGGCAGGAGTACCGCCGAGAAGATCGTCTTTTGTACATCTTTCAAAGCCGAACTGCTCCGGAGTTATTTCATGATTTTTAATCCATCCGTCTTTATATTCGCAAACAGCCGTTGGTGCGCTAAGTGAAATTTCATCAAGCCTATCCGTTCCGTAAACAACCATTCCCCTCTTTGAACCAAGCTTCATAAGAACCTCGGCAACCGGTTCGGCAAGAGAAGGATTGTAAACCCCGAGAAGATGATATTTCGGGTTGGCAGGATTTGTAAGAGGTCCGAGAATATTGAAAACTGTTCGGATTCCAAGCTCTTTGCGTATAGAACCTACATATTTCATGGATGTGTGGTATTTCTGAGCAAAGAAAAAGCAGAAGCCTGATTTTTCAAGAAGTTCACGGCACTTTTCCGGCTCAAGACTTATATTTGCTCCAAGAGCTTCAAGGCAGTCAGCAGTTCCGGACGACGATGAAGCCGCACGATTTCCGTGCTTGGCAACAAGGATTCCCGACGCTGCAATAACGAATGCAGAAGTCGTTGAAATATTAAAGCTGTGAGCGTTATCGCCGCCTGTTCCGACAATTTCGAGCAGATCAAGGTCATTCTCAAATTTAAGCGCATGGTCACGCATTGCGGCAGCACATCCTGTTATTTCGTCGATAGTTTCAGAATTGGCGCTCTTTGTTGAAAGAGCTGCAAGAAACGCTGCATTCTGAGTCGGAGTTGTTTCGCCCGACATTATCTCTGATATTACCTGATAAGCCTCTTCGTAGGTAAGATCCTGCTTATCAACTATTTTAACAATTGCTTCTTTAATCATGACTTATGTCCTCCTTATAACGAAATAAAATTACTGAGCATTATTTTTCCGTCCGGAGTCATTATAGATTCCGGATGAAACTGTACGCCGAATATCGGGAAATCCTTATGCTGAACGGCCATGATCTCGCCGTCGTCTGCAACTGCCGTTACGCTGAAGCATTCCGGAATGGTATCAGGGTCTGCCGCAAGGGAATGATATCTCGCTACAGGAGCATTTTTCTCTATTCCCATGAAAACAGGGCATTCCGAATCAAATTCAATAACTGACTGTTTACCATGCATGAGTTTTTTTGCATAGGTGATTTTTGCTCCGTATGCTGCACAAATCGCCTGATGTCCGAGACAAACGCCAAGAGTCGGAATTTTGCGGCATACAGTTTTGGCAGCTTCGATTATTATTCCGGCATCCTCCGGTCTGCCCGGTCCGGGAGAAATAATTATCTTATCCGGAGCAAGCTTTTCAATATCCTGAACGGTCATTTCATCGTTTCTGATTACTTTTATATCAGGGCAAATTTCTCCTATAAGCTGAAAAAGATTATATGAAAAGCTGTCGTAATTATCTATCAAAAGAATCATAAATCCGCCTCCTCTGCTATTTTAAGAGCATTGACAACTGCCGCTGCCTTATTTATGCATTCCTGATATTCCTTTTCGGGAACTGAATCTGCAACGATTCCTGCACCGCTTCTGACAAAAACCTTACCGTTTTTCTTATATGCAATTCTAATTGCTATGCAGGTATCGAGATTTCCGGTGAAATCAATATATCCGATAGCTCCGCCGTAAATTCCACGCTTATTGTTTTCAAGCTCGGCAATAAGCTGGCAGGCACGTATTTTTGGCGCTCCGGAAAGAGTTCCTGCCGGAAGGACTGCGCTTACAGCGTCAAGTCCGTCAAATTCATCACGTATCTCCCCACGAACTGTCGAACCGATATGCATTACATGAGAATATCTTTCGATACTATGGAGCTTTTCAACTTCAACTGTACCGAATTTACTTATCTTTCCGAGATCGTTTCTTCCAAGATCAACGAGCATATTATGTTCCGCAAGCTCCTTTTCGTCAGCAAGCAGACCTGCTTCAATCTCTTTATCTTCTTTTTCTGTCTTACCTCTGGGACGAGTTCCGGCAAGCGGGAAAGTGTGAAGAACTCCGTCCTCCAGCTTAACAAGCGTTTCCGGAGAAGCTCCGGCAATTTCAACGTCCGTTCCTGAAAAATAGAACATATACGGCGACGGATTGATAGTTCTGAGAACTCTGTATGTGTTGAAAAGACTTCCCTCAAAGCCTGCGCTAAGACGGTTTGAGAGGACTATCTGGAAAATATCACCCTCATGGATATGTTTTTTCGCCTTTTCAACCATTCCGCAGTATTGCTCCTTATCGAAAAGAGCTGTAACTTCGCTTGTAAGCTTACCGGCATCTTCCTTTTTACGATTTCCGTTACGGAGAAGTTCAGCAAGCTGCTTAAGTTCCATTTTAGCCTTATTATAGCCCGTTTCAGGATCTTCAAGGCTCATATTTGCGATAAGGATTATCTTCTGGCGGAAATTATCAAAAGCTATAACCTTATCAAAAAGCATAAGATCGACATCCTTGAAATTCTCGGTATCTTCCGTTTCAATACGGAGAGTTTTCTCGGTATACGAAAGAAAATCATATGAGAAGTATCCGACCAATCCTCCCGTAAACGACGGAAGATAGCTGAATTTGGGACTTCTGTTCTTTGAAAGTATCTGTCTTATCTGAACGCTTGGGTCATCAGTTGTCATTTTTATATCGCCGATAGTTATTTCATTTCCTCTTGCAGTTATCTGAGTTTTCGGGTCAAAACCAAGAAACGTATAGCGTCCCCATTTCTCCTTTTCCGCAACAGATTCGAGCATATAGCAATGAGTTGAAATATTTTTCAGAATCATGACAGCTTCGATCGGCGTACAGATATCGCTTAAAATCTCGCAGCTTACCGGAAGAATATCGTATTCTCCGCTTTCTGCAATTTTTTTGACCTCATCGTATTCTGGTAAAAAATTCATAATGCACCTCCGGAATTTCTGTCAGGCAATAAAAAATCCCTGACAGATGAACTTATCTGTCAAGGACGAATAAACATTATCCGCGGTACCACCTTGATTCACGGTATTAAACCGTGCGCTTTACAGGATACAATCATATCCCCGGTGTTTAACGCACACCATAACGTTGCAGAATACTCTGAACATCGCAAAGTAAATGCATAAAGGCACTAAAATAACTCACACAAAAATATTACGCATAAGCTTTCTCATAAATGCACTCTAATGCTTTTCTTTCGCACCAACTCATTTGACTGCACCCTCGGCGGTCCATTTGCTGACCTGTTTTTCATCCGGATTTCAGCGCCCCGAACTCTCTGTGGAAGCATAACCAGCTTTATCTCCGCTTCAACGGTTTTAAAAGATATTGTTATTATATCACTGAAAAATTAATTTGTCAATAGCTTTCTAAAAATTCTTTTTATGAAAAATGGAATCAACTTATTTGTCAATCCTTTCTGTGTTCTGTATTAGCAAAATCTCTTTATAAACATTTTTGCTTAATCCTATTATACTAAACAAATTTGCTTTTGTCAAGACCTTTTTGAAAATTATCTAAATTTTTTTGTTTAGTGTCTCTTGACTGTCTTAAACAAATATGTTATAATGAGTTTACATACAGAACCATATTATAAGGAGTGAGCCACCATGAGCATAATGGGAGATAAGATACACCGCATCCGTGACTTTCGTGGAATGACGCAGAAACAGCTCGGTATGGCTGTCGGTTTCGACGAGATGTCCGCCGATGTCCGTATCGCACAGTATGAATCGGGTACTCGAACGCCAAAACAAGCACTCGTTGAACAGCTTGCCGAGGTGCTTGATGTGAACCCTCGTTTCCTCGCTGATGATGAAATTCTTGGGGCAGAGGGCGTTATGATGATGCTCTTTGAACTGGACGAGCATTACCCGATCAGCATTGAGGACTGCAAAGATAAGGACGGCAATCAGCGAAAGGGCGTTGTTTTCAGCTCTATCCTGATGACTGACCTCCTTTCTGAGTGGCAGAGACGAAAAAAAGACCTTGCTGACGGTAAGATCAGTAAGGCCGAATATACAGAATGGAAGCTTAACTGGCCGAAAACGACCGATGACTGCGGTAAACACGAACCCTCGAAAGAGTGGCGTAACCGCTAAGCCACTTGAAATGCAGAACATTTCAGTTTAGCTCCCTGTTATCAAATTGTTATCACTGAGATTTTAAGGCTTCAAAAACGGCGTAGATAGAGACCCCAAAAAAATTTGTGTAAAAAGAATAAAATACTTCCAATCAGACAAA
>ENA-UOJL01003857-UOJL01003857.1-human-gut-metagenome-genome-assembly--contig:-P47-NODE-3857-length-10002-cov-5.802554_pt1 | contig 10002 bp, 9 predicted proteins | sample MGYA00242347_ERZ723894 | MGnify/ENA metagenome assembly ERZ723894
CGCCGTCATCTTTTTCATAATTAATTCCTCTCATTAATAAAATACATTGATTGTCCTACACATGCCCCGGGTTTTCCAGGCGCCCGAGATTCCCCCGAACGAGGAGCGCCGCGTACTTCGGTACGCAAGCGACGGTTTGAGGGGCAAGGTCGGGTGCCTGGGAAAGCCGTGCCGCTAGTCAAGTCCCGAGAAGGAGGGATACGCGCTCTCGCCGTGCTGACTCGCATCCAGGCCCAGCGCCTCGTCGGCCTCGTCCACGCGCAGGCTGCCGTGGAACAGCGCCTTGACCACCGTGGCGATCACCAAGTCGAGCACCAGCACAATAGCAACCGTCACCACAATGCCCAAGATCTGCGAGATGAGCAGCGACACGTCACCCGTGTAGAACAGGCCACCTTTACCGGTCCACGAGAGCTCCGGCACGCAGAACAGGCCTGTGAGCACGCCGCCCAAGATGCCGCCGATACCGTGGCAACCGAACGCGTCGAGCGCATCGTCGTAGCCGAACTTGGTCTTTAGATGGCTGATGGCCAAGTAGCAGACGGGCGACACGATCAGGCCCATGACCAGCGCTGCCCACGGCTCGACAAAGCCTGCCCCGGGCGTGACCACCACAAGACCCGCAACCAGACCGGTGCTGGCACCCACCAGCGTGGGGCGGCCGGTATGCACGCGCTCGACGGCAAGCCACGAGACCATGCCCGCCGCGCTGGCCGTCACGGTGTTGAGGATGGCAAGTGCCGCCACGGCGTCGGCCTTAAACTCGCTGCCGCCGTTAAAGCCAAACCAGCCAAACCAAAGCAGACCGGCGCCCAGCGCCACAAACGGCACGTTATGCGGACGGTAGCTCACCATGCCAAAGCCGCGACGACGGCCGAGCATTAAACAGAGAATCAGACCCGTGAGACCGGACGAAATGTGTACCACGTCGCCGCCGGCAAAGTCGAGCGCTCCGATGATATCGCCGATAAAGGAGCCCTCGCCGCCCCACACCATGTGGGCAAGCGGCGCATAGACCACGAGCAGCCAAATGCCCAGGAAGGCCGCCATGGCACCAAACTTAACGCGGCCGGCCAGGCTGCCCGTGACGATAGCGGCAGTGATCATGGCAAACGCCATCTGGAAGGCGATGTTGATGATCTGCGGGTAGACGGCGCCATCCGCAGCATTGCCCTCGGCCGCCTGCAGCACCTGGCCGAGCACCGGCAGGCACAGCAGCTGGTCAAGGCCGCCAATAAACGGGCTGGAACCGTCGCCGCCGTAGGCCAGCGACCAGCCGGCAGCAATCCACAGCACGCCGACCAGGCCAATGGTGCCAAAGCACATAAGCATGGTGTTGATGACATTTTTGCGCCTGGACAGGCCGCCATAGAAAAACGCCAGACCCGGTGTCATTAAAAACACGAGCATGGTGCAGACGAGCATAAACGTTGTCGATCCCGTATCGTACATTCGCTCTCCCTTGGTCGCATGAACGTTGTCGACGCCCATAATGCGGCCGAGGGGCAACTGGTGTAGACCAGATACGGCGTTGTTAAACGCTGCGTTGTCGAATGGAAACGGTGCCGCAATCTTGGAAACGGCGCGGCAACGGACGCGAAACGGACGGGAAATACGCGAGCAAGGAAGCCGTGAGCGCGCCCGTCCCGGCTAGTGGCGGAACAGCTCGCGGGCTCGGTCGCGGAGATTAGTTGCTCGAATGACACCTTCGTAGCGATTGATGCGCAGACGCGGGAAGGCGTTAAAGAAGCGTAGGTCGCGGCGGCTGAGCGACACGCTTGGCACCGGACGGCTCATGCGCTTGCCGGCAAGGCGACGACTGAGCGACGGACGCGGCATGTTCGGCGCGGCATCGGCCACGCGGCGGGCAGCGAGCGCCAGGCCGCGAGCACCATCCGCGATAAACGTCGGCATCAAAGCCTTCTCGCGCAGGGCATCGAGCGCGGCGTCACCCAGCTCGGCCAGCCACGCGTTAACGGCACGGCTACGGATGTGCGTCTGTGCCACCGAGTCAATCGTAGAATCGGGAATACGTTCGAGCATTGAGTCCGAGGCATCGGCAAGCGACTCATTGATGCGGTCGGCAAGGTCGGCCCGGACGCGCTCCAGCTGATCAGACAGACGCCGCCAGCTCGCCAACGAGCACACCGCGTCGACCATCATCGCGACCGCGACGATAAAGGCGGACAGTCGCACAATCAGCACCGGCAGATGGCCAAGCAGCCCCAGCAATGCCGGCTCCACTAAACGGCAAATACACAACGCACCCAAGCCAAACGCGCAGGCCCAGTACAGACAGATGCGTCCGTGCAGGTTAAACGGCAGGTGCGAGTAATCCCAAAAGCGAGCGCCCGTTGTTTTTTCCAACAGCACGCCCACGCTGTACTCAATCACGCTGCGTACGAGCGCTGCAGCGACAAACTGGCTCGAGGCATCCGGAATCCCGCGCAACAGCAGCCAGCAGGCAATGCCGCCCACACCATAGATGGGACAACACGGCCCCAGCAAAAAGCCACTGTTGGCAAATCGTCCGTGATTGAGCATGGCGCATACTGTCGACTCCCATGCCCAACCGCAAAACCCGTAAAAGGCAAACGAGAGCACCAGTGCCGAGAGTGGGCAGGCGGCAAGCGTCGCGCCGTCAAAGGACATGTCGATTGCGGTCCCCACCGTCTACCCTCTCCTCTTTTCACTCGATGCTTTACTCACGCTATCGTCCGTCTCGTCCTTGCGCGGCAGGCGGCCGGCGACCGTCTCACGCAGAGCACACCATTTATCCGCCAGACAAACAATCCACGCCTCGCGACACGTCGGCGGCACCGGCACCAGCGGAAACATATGCCGCACGATAATATTCCGCTCTCGCGGCGTCAGCTCAAAATCTTCCTCGGCACGCGCCAGGGCAAAAAACGGATGTCGAAATCCGTGCAGTCGATGGCTCGGGTCGGGGTCGTGCCAATCATAGAGAAAGTAGTCGTGCAGCAAGGCCCCGCGCAGCAGCGAGGCACGGTCGATCGAAATGCCAGCACGGCCCAAGTGCTCGGCAAAGGACAGACTTGCCCGTGCCACCGAGGTCACATGTGCATAGACCGTCACGCCGCCATGCTGGATAAACTCGCGCGTCAGGTCCAAGCGGCCCACCTGGGCGAGCTGGCGGGCGGCATCGTCGACCTCGTGCGCGATTTTCTCGGCACGAACGCCATCGGACATGCTGCCTCCTTCCAGCGACTCACGGCGACAAGCCACGGCCTGCACGCATGGAATAAAATCATCATCGAATCTACCAGTATGGCATCGGACAAAACGTTTTGCCCCACCGGTTGGCGAATTACCGCGCCGCCGTCACATATCAAACGCCAAAATGTGCGAGACTGTCTTGTGCAATTGTGTCGGCCGAGGGAGCGCCGACGCTCGATTCGCATGGAGTAACCCACAACGATGCTGCTTACGCAAACGACAACGCCCGAGGACGTCAAGGCTCTCGACCGCGCCGAGCTTCCGCTGCTCTGCGGCGAGATTCGCCACGCCATCCTCGAAAGCTCCGCCGCCGTCGGCGGGCACGTTGCCCCCAACCTGGGCGTCGTTGAGCTTACGGTTGCGCTTCATCGCGTGTTTAACTCCCCCATCGACAAGATTGTCTTTGACGTTTCGCACCAGACCTACGCCCACAAGGCGCTGACCGGGCGCGCGTATACCTATATCGATCCGGAACGTTTTGGCGAGGCTTCTGGCTTTGCCAATCCCGACGAGTCCGAGCACGACCTGTTCGCCATGGGCCACACCTCCACATCGGTGAGCCTGGGCTGCGGCTTGGCACACGCCCGCGATCTGGCGGGCGACAGCTACAACGTCATCACCATCATTGGCGACGGCTCGCTTTCGGGCGGCTTGGCGTTTGAGGGCTTCAACAATGCCGCCGAACTCGACGGCAACCTGATCATCATCGTCAACGATAACGACCAGTCCATCGCCGAGAACCACGGTGGCCTCTATCGCAATCTGGCCGAGCTGCGCACCAGCAACGGCACCTGTGAGCGCAACGTTTTCCGCGCGATGGGACTCGACTACCGTTATTTGGACGCCGGCAACGACGTGTTGGCCCTGGTCGACGCGCTGCAGGAACTGCGCAATATCGATCATCCCATCGTGCTGCACGTCTCCACCGCCAAGGGCAAGGGCTTTGAGCCGGCCCAGAGCGACCCCGAACGCTGGCACCACGTGGGTCCGTTTGACATGGCGACCGGGCGCAAGCTTTGCCCGGGCCATCCGAGCGAGCCCGCGCCGCGCACCTATGCTGACATTACGGGCGAGGCGCTCAGCGCCGCCATCGAGCGCGATCCACAGGTCGTTGGCATCACGGCCGCCACGCCCTACATTATGGGCTTTACACCCGAGCTTCGCGCTGCCGCCGGCAAACAGTTCGTCGATGTGGGCATTGCCGAGGAGCACGCCGTGACCTTTGCCACCGCGCTTGCGCGCTCGGGCGCCAAGCCAGTCTTTGGTGTGTACGGCACGTTTTTGCAGCGCGCCTACGACGAGCTGTGGCACGACCTGTGCCTCAACGACGCCCCCGCAACCATTTTGGTGTTTGGTGCGTCAATCTTTGGCACCACGTCCGAGACGCACCTTTCGTTCTTTGATATTTCCATGCTGGGCGGACTTCCCAACATGCGCTACCTTGCACCTGCCTGCATGGAGGAATATCTGTCCATGCTGAGCTGGTCGCTCGACCACCGCGAGCATCCCGTGGCGATTCGTGTACCTGGTATTGGCCTGGTGAGCCGTCCCGACCTTGCGCCCGCCGAAGGCACCGACTACAGCGCCGTTCGCTACAACGTGGTGCGCCAGGGTCGCGACGTTGCCGTGCTCGCGCTTGGCGATTTCTTTGAGCTGGGCGAGCGCGTGGCAAACCGTTTGGCCGCCGAGTACGGCATCGAGGCCACGCTCGTCAACCCGCGCTTTGCAACCGAGCTCGACCACGAGTTCCTCGACAGCCTTGCCGCCGAGTATCGCGTTGTCGTCACCCTCGAGGACGGCATCTTGGACGGCGGCTGGGGCGAGCGCGTGGCGTGCTATCTGGCATACACGCCGTTACGTACGCGCACCTTCGGCATCGCCAAGGGCTTCCCCGACCGCTACGATCCCAACGAACTGCTCGCGCAGAACGGCATGACGGTCGAGAACATGGCCGCCGAAGCCGTAAGGCTACTCAACGAGTAAAAAACCTCCGCAAGGAAAGCATCCCTGCGGAGGTTTTTATTTTCGCGACGCGATTATCTCAATCTGTAACATCTAGGGCCCGAATTCCCGTCTAACTGTTACAGATTGAGACATTCGAATCCCCCTGAAGAGAAAATCTCGATCTGTAACAGTTACTCGGCAAAAATGGCTGCGGATGTTACAGATCGAGACAAAGCAACAAGGCATGCCGCCGCATCGGCCAAAACCACCACGAAGGTGCCTGTCCCTTTTTGGTAGGTAGAATTACCCATAAGGTAAGTATGTTTCTGAGTTATTTCGTGTTGACCCTTCCGAGCGCAATAGGGTATAACTCTACTCAACCACTAGGATTTTTTGAGAAAGGTGTTCTCCTATGAGCAAGAACCTCTCCCAGCAGGTCGTTCTCGACCGCCGCGGCTTCGTCGCCGCCACCTTCGCAACCGTCGCCGGCCTTGGTCTTGCTGGCTGCTCCGACACCAGCGCCGAGGCCGACAAGGGTTCCGCCGCCGGCTCTTCCAAGAGCTCCGAGGGTACCGAGGTTTCCGCCACGCTCGATGCCAAGGCATTCGACAAGCTCGTCAACGACGGCCCCAAGGCCGATGACGACGCCATCGCCGCCAGCACCTGGGCCACGGCCGTCAAGGACGCCGGCGTCTTGAAGATCGGTGGCGTTCAGACCTCAACGCTCTTCTCCCTCCTCAACGAGAAAGACGGCCAGACCCGCGGCTTCGATGCCGGTATCGCACAGCTCCTGTCCAACTACATCCTGGGCGAGAACAAGGTCGAGATCACCCAGGTGACCTCAGACACGCGCGAGTCCGTCCTGCAGAACGGCCAGGTCGACGCTGTCTTTGCCACCTACACCATCACTGACGAGCGCAAGAAGCTCGTCTCCTTTGCCGGTCCCTACTACTACACCCAGCAGGCTATCCTGGTGCTCGCCGATAACGACGACATCAAGAGCGTCGACGACCTGGCCGACAAGAGCGTCGCCGTCCAGTCCGGCTCCAACGGCCCCGCCATCCTGGAGGAGCTCGCTCCCAAGGCCAGCCAGCAGGAGTTCAAGACCGACGAGGAGGCCCGCCAGGCACTCCAGCAGGGCCGCGTTGACGCCTACGTCATCGATAACAACATGCAGCAGAGCGCCCTGGTCCGCGAGCCTGGTAAGTACAAGATCGCCGGCAAGCCCTTCGGCAGCAAGGAGCCCTACGGCATCGGCCTGCCGCTCGATTCCGACGGCGTCGCCTTTGTCAACGACTTCCTTAAGAAGATCGAGGACGACGGCACCTGGACTGAGCTGTGGCAGATCTGCATCGGCGACCGTACGGGCGACACCAATGTTCCCGAGCTGCCCGAGATCGGCGCCTAGGCAGCGAGCCTGGTAACGGCCGCAACGAAACCATACGGAAACGCATGATGCGCTTTATTGCGGTAAACTGTTTCCTCACTGAGTTGTCGGGGCTTCCGTACACACGGGAGCCCCTTTCCTTATCGGCGGGAGGTCCGCATGAGTCTCTCCGAACTCTGGTCGCTCTATGGCCAGAACTATATCGACGCGCTGCTAGCAACCTGGGGCATGACGCTTGAGTCGTTTGTCATCGCCATGGTGCTGGCCGTCGCCGTCACCGTGATGCGCGTGTCGCCGCTCAAGCCGCTGCGCGTCTTTGGCGACCTGTATGTCCAGGTCTTCCGTAACATCCCCGGCATCGCACTGCTCATCATCGTCGTCTATGCGCTGCCGCCGCTCAAGGTCGTTCTGCCCTACCGCACCTGCGTTATCGTCGCCACGGTCCTTTTGGGCTCGGCCTTTGGCTCCGAAAACTTTATGAGCGGCATCAACACCGTCGGCGTCGGTCAGGTCGAAGCCGCCCGCTCGCTGGGCATGAGCTTCAGCCGCATCCTCGCCAAGATCGTGATTCCGCAGGCGCTGCGCTCGAGCGTGCTGCCCATGACCAACCTCTTTATCGCCGTCATGCTCACCACCGCGCTCGGCAGTCAGGTGCCGTTGCAACCGCAGGAGCTCACCGGTGTGGTGAGCTACATCAATACCCGCTCGCTCGGCGGCGTCGCCGCGTTCTTTATCTCGGCGCTCGGCTACCTGGGCACGGCCTTTGTGGTGAGCCATATTGGCAACTACATCGATAAGAAGGTGAGGATTCTCCGATGAGCAAGCATTCCTCCTCTGCACTCACCATGCGCGATGCGCTCTACGAGGCTCCCGGCCCCAAGATGCGCGCCAAGATTCGCATCGGCACCGCCATCTCGCTTGTTGCCGTCGCCGCGCTCGCCGTCCTGGTGCTGCAGCGCTTTTATGTGACCGGCCAGCTTTCGGTCCACTATTGGTATTTCTTTACGCACCTCACCACCTGGAAGTTCCTGCTTGCCGGCTTTGAGGGCACCGTTAAAGTCGCACTCACCGCTGGCGCCATCGCGCTGGTGCTGGGCTTAGCCCTTATGCTCGGCCGCACGAGCGATATTAAGCCACTGCAGCTGGCCTGCCGCGTGCTCACCGATTTCTTCCGCGGCGTACCGAGCCTGCTGTTCATCTACTTCTTCTTTTTGGTGCTGCCTCAATACAAGATTGCGCTGCCGTCGTTTTGGATGCTCACGCTCCCTGTCGCGCTCGCTGCAGCCGGTGTGCTGGCCGAGATTTTCCGCGCCGGCGTCAATGCCGTGCCGCGCGGCCAGGTCGAGGCCGCCCAGGCGCTCGGTCTCTCCAAGGCCAAAATCACCTTTAAAATCGTGTTGCCGCAGGCTATTCGGTTTATCATTCCGTCGTTGATTTCGCAGCTCGTGGTCGTAGTCAAAGACACCACCGTCGCCTATGTGGTGAGCTACCCCGACCTCATGCAAAACGCCCGCGTGCTCATTACCAACTACGACGCCCTCGTGTCGGTCTACCTGGTTATCGCGGTCATCTACATCCTCATCAACGTCGCGATCAACAAGGCCGCTGTCTATGTTTCGCACAAGACCGGCGCGACCATCATCCGCTAACGCTTTACCATTTCGAGTCATAAGGAGCCGAGCACCATGGCACAAAGCACTTCCGCTTCCGGCAAGCAGCCGCTGATCGAGCTCAAGCACGTCGATAAACACTACGGCGATCTGCATGTCCTCAACGACATTAACCTCTCTGTTGACCGCGGCGAGGTCGTCGTTGTGATCGGCCCCTCGGGCTCGGGCAAGTCGACCATGTGCCGCACCATCAACCGCCTGGAAACCATCGACTCGGGCGAGATCCTCATCGAGGGCGAGCCCCTGCCGCAGGAAGGCAAGGACCTTGCCCGCATGCGTGCCGAGCTGGGCATGGTGTTTCAGCAGTTCAACCTGTTTGCACATATGACGGTGCTGCAGAACGTCATGCTGGGACCGGTCGATGTGCTGGGTGTCTCCAAGGACGAGGCCCGCGAGCGCGCCATGGACCTGCTGGGCCGCGTGGGCGTGGCCGAGCAGGCCGACAAGGTGCCCGCACAGCTTTCGGGCGGCCAGCAGCAGCGCGTGGCCATCGCCCGTTCACTCGCCATGCAGCCCAAGGCCATGCTTTTTGACGAGCCCACAAGCGCCCTCGATCCCGAAATGATCAACGAGGTGCTCGAGGTCATGGTCCGTCTGGCCCAGAAGGGCATGACGATGATCGTCATCACGCACGAGATGAACTTCGCCCGCCGCGTGGCCGATCGCGTCGTCTTTATGGCCGACGGCCAGATTGTGGAAACCGGCACACCCGACGAGTTCTTCGACCACCCCCAGACCAAGCGCGCCCAGGACTTCCTCAACTCCATCAAGGGCCACTAACCCAATTGCCACGCGGGCAAATTCATCAGTAACGTTTGCCCCGCGTCACCCCTGTGCCATGTCCACCCGGATTCGAAAGCCGCAACCATGATCGGAACCCGCACCTCATCGTCCTACACCCCGCACGTCGACGTCGCCCCCGCCGACCGCCCACTCATCCTCGTCGCACCGCGCTGGGAAGAGGCAGAGCCGTTTTTAACCGAGATGCTCTCCCCCAACGAGGAAATCGCAAGTGTCTTTGTCGATGCCATCCTTGCCGCTGGCGGCCTGCCGCTGCAGATGTCCATCACCGAGGACATTGAGGTCATCCGTCATTACGTCGATATCGCCGACGGCATCGCCATTCCCGGCGGCCCCGATGTCAATCCCAAACGCTGGGGCGATGATCGACCCTACGACCCCACCCTCTGCTGCGAGATCCGCGATAGCTTTGAGTTTAAGCTGGTCGGCGAGGTGCTCCGCGCCAAAAAGCCGCTCTTTACCACCTGCCGCGGCACGCAGCTGCTCAACGTCGCCACCGGCGGCACCCTGTGCATGGACGTGCCAAGCCTGGGTGCTCGCGAGGGCCGCACGCAGTGGCGCCATACCCACGTGCTCAACGACCCCGTGCATCCCGTCGAGGTCGTGCCGGGTTCGCTGTTGGAGCGCGCGCTTGGCGGGCACAGGCTGATCCAGACCAACTCCGCACACCACTGCTGCGTCGATCGTCTGGGTAAAAGTACGCGCTTGGTCGCCAAGGCAACCGACGGCGTTCCTGAGTGCATCGAGGTCGAAGGCCAACCATTCTGTCTAGGCGTGCAATGGCACCCTGAGTACACGTGGAAGACGCTCGAGACCGACTTTAACCTGTGGAAGTCGTTTGTCGAGGCAGCGGCAAAGGTTAAGCAGGCCCGTTAGCTCGCGAATCACTCAGGTTAAAGCCTCCTAAGCCAGAGGGGGCGGGCACCAGCCACGGTGCCCGCCCCCCCTGTATTTAGCATGCTC
>ENA-UOJL01003859-UOJL01003859.1-human-gut-metagenome-genome-assembly--contig:-P47-NODE-3859-length-9998-cov-4.564518_pt1 | contig 9998 bp, 9 predicted proteins | sample MGYA00242347_ERZ723894 | MGnify/ENA metagenome assembly ERZ723894
ATTAAAGAATAACAATCTTTTAAAACCACAAGATAATCAAAATGGTTATTTAAAAGTATGTTTATCCAAACATGGAAAGGTTAAGCAATTTTTGATGCATAGATTAGTAGCAGAATTGTTTATAGATAATCCAAATAATTTACCACAAGTTAATCATATAGATGAAAATAAGAAAAATAATAATTTTTCTAATCTAGAATGGTGCACTAAAAAGTATAACATGAATTATGGTAAATTAAAAAACTTTCATAAAAAAGAAATTGCAAAATATGAAAATGGATACTTTAAGTTTAAATATAATTATTTGAAAGAAGCTGCAGAAATAAATAATTTATCTAAAAGTTCTATTAGTCGTTGTTGCAAAGGACTACAAAAAACATATGCTGGATTTACATGGAAATATATTTAAGAAATTCCAAAGTAAAGATATTAGTGATGCTATTAAGAATAATGGCTTTGAAGTTATTAAAAACTGGTTAAATAAAACATTAAATTAATATATGTTAGGATCAGAAGTAATTAAACAAATTCAGAACTTGATAGATGAATATGGAGATTTACCTATCGAAATTAGTTTAAATGGTTCAGATCAGGAAGAAGTAAAAGAAATTTGTTATGGAGGATATGGTAAGTTCTCTGACAAACCTAATCGCAAGTATATAACCTTATTATCATTTATACAATGATATAGGTTTGAACTATTAAAAAACTAGTAAAACAAAAAGATATTATGAAAGTATTAAAAAATATTTGGAAAGGTATTCGGTTTGGTATTGGTATGATATTTACTGTTCCGTTTCTTATTAGTATGTTTTGTATGTATTTGTTTGGTATTGCTGTAGCTGTATTTGATTATTCAATCATTGATAAAATCAGTGAAAAATTAGGTATAGTTAACAATAATAATACTAAACTTACTGATGAGGAACTGCTAAATACTAAACAAGAGTTAGAAACTTTGATTGTAGAACTTGAGAAACTAAAGGAGGCACTTAATGATCGAGCTGCTTAGTACTACAATTACTGTTAATTTAGTAGCTTTAATATCCTTTATTGTTTTATGTTGTACCATTAGCAACATACTTAATCTTCTTTCGTTTAAGAAACTATTAAAACAAATCTTAGATGAAAAAGAAAAAGAGTCAAAACAAGAAAGTGATAAATGCGACTCCAACGGTCTTTGATAATATTAAATTTCGAAGTAAGTTAGAAGTATATACATATAAAGCACTAAAAGAAAATAAACTGAAAGCTGAGTACGAGCCCATAAAATTTGAACTAGTTCCTAGCTTTCAGTTTAAAGACAAAAAGATACGTCCTATGACATATACTCCAGATTTTGTAGGTAATAACTTTATAATTGAAGCAAAAGGTAGACCTAATGATGTCTTTCCTTATAAGTGGAAATTATTTCAGTATAACTTAGTTAAATCAGGTTTAGATGAACAATATAATTTGTTTATTGTTCATAATCATAAGGAAGTAGATGAATGTATTAAACAAATAAAACAGTTAACTGATGGAAAATAAAAACGTATTAGAAGAATATGATCTGATTGTTGATCTAGGTCCAGTAAAGGACGAGGAAGAATCAGAAAATGTAGAAGAATAATATGGATTTAAGTATACCTTACTATGATGACAATTCTCGTATATCTAATAGTAATTTAGGGCAATTCTTGAAGAAAGGTCCAAGATATCTAAAAGATATGCTAGAAGGAAATGTTGAAGGTCTTAAAGCTAGTTATTTAGATAAAGGAACAATGATACATATGTATATTCTTCAACCTGAAGAATTCTGGGCACATTATCGAATACTAGATTTTGAAACTCCAAGTAGTAAACAACAGCAGTTATTTGCTGATAAACTAGTTGGTACTGTAGAAATTGACCCAGATTTAGCCCTTATAAAGGCTTATTCTGATGCCTATAGTACAAAAGGTAAGAGTGAAGAAAAAATACTCTCAGAAGCCAAAGAAATGGCTAAAAAGCTAGAAAACTACATAGAGTATCTTAAGACTGAACGGCAAACTGAATTGAAATCTATTTCGTTTGCTGATCTGAATATGCTAAAAACTATTAAGCAAAACATTCAGAATCATAAGAAAGCAAATGAATTATTATATAAACAACCGCAAACCTGCGAACAAAACAACGAGTTCCACATAAATTGGGAATTTCCAAAAGCTTACGAAAACTATCATTTATCTTGTAAGTCTTTATTAGACAGGCTAATGATAGATCATACTCTAAAGAAGATTACATTAGTAGATTTAAAGACTACTGCTGATGTATGGAATTTTGAACATTCTATCGAAGAGTATGACTATAGAAGACAATTAGCTTACTATTGGTTAGCAATTCATTGGTACTTTAAGTACGAACTGAATATAGATATAGAGGAATACACAAAAGAAACCTATATCATTGCTATCCAAAGTAATAATGGATATGAAGTTAGAGTTATTAACTTTACTCCAGAATGTATAGAAGAAAGACTTACAATAATATCAGAAACTATCAGAAGAATATGCTGGCATAAACAAAACGATTTATGGGACCACTCTAGAGAGTATTACGATGGAGATGGATCAGAAGTGTATGATGGAAATGATAGTATCTCTATTCTTTAATAAATGTTATTCGAATATTATATTAAAGAAATTATCTACCTATTTTATAAAAGAAAACCTGCACATAAGTTATGCAGGTTTATCATATACTGAATATATAAATTTATGTAAATTATATAAACAGCATAGTTTATATTTAGGTCACTATAGATATAAAGGAGATATAGATTATCATACCGTCTTCATATTTAAAGTAAATCAGAAGCATAATAGACTAATATACGCAATAAACAATAGATATTATCATCTACTACCTATTAAAGTAAAAGAGCATATTACTCAATTTACTAATAGGAATATGTTTATTAGTTCAAGTGCTAGAATAAATGATAGTATTATGAAAGATGAAGTAACGTTAACAGTAAAAGAAGAATTATTTATAATGCAAATGGCTGAACAACAAGATGTTCAAGAGCCAACATTGCTTGAAGATATAAATTGCCTTGGATTTTAGTATCCAAAACTTAATTGTTTGAAAAAAGAAAGGGGTCGTTGTGAAACGATCCCTTTTTTGTTTATCCAATACGATTTATCATATCATTTAGTTTCTCTCGTGGATTCTTCATATTATAATAGGCATTGAGTATTGGAATAACTTTAATAAAATCTCTTTGCCATCCCTTTAATCCTTTATAAGCACCTCTTTCAATTTCTTCATATTTTCTACTACTTAAGTAGGATAATGGATTAATTACTCTATTAATATCTTCAAATGTTTGAGTCAATGGAGTAATAGAGTTAAGAATGCCGAATATATCCATTGCATTATATCTAGAACCGGATTCCAATGAAATCTTCTTTAATTCTAATCGTAAGAATTGAGTAAACCAATAATCGTCATCATCTGCACCCATTCCAAATAGATTAAATATAGTTAACCAGAAGAAGTATGTGAACATTTGAGCATTAAACCTTCTAATATGTAAATCTATTTGTTTCTTTACGTCTACATCAGGATATTGCTCTTGTAATTCTTTTAACTTCTCATCATTTCTTCCAGTGAGTACTCTCAAGAGTTTAATAAGCTTTCTATCAGATCCGTATTTCCATCCATAGAAATATGCTGATGCTGTTCCCATCGATAACTCTTTTGTCTGGTAATTCCAGTACATTGGAGATATTGTATTTTCTATATTTTTTGGAATAAAAGCACGGAACATAAGTATAGTACTAAGAGCTGGTAATAAGTGAACACCGCTCTTATCTGCTTCTTCGACCATACCTTCAGCATGACTAGATATAGATCCTAACTTAGCAGTTATTTCTTCTTCTAACTCCGCAGTAACATATGGTGCATACTTGGATTTTACTCTAAACCCATCTTTCATTTCATATGCATTCCATAGATTGTCTTTAGCATTTCTATATATAGCCTTACGCTCTTCTATAGACTTATTAAGAAAATGGTTATCTAGAAAATCGTTCTCAGAAATAAAATGTAATTGCCCATCTTCTAATCGAATTAACTTATAGTTTAAATAAACTGAAACAGTAAATGCACTATTAGGTAAAAATGACATTAACTTAAAAGCAGAATATGGTTCTGCAGCTCTAGTAATCATTCTACCTATTCTCAATCTATTAGTATTAGATAAATCTTCTTCTTGATTAAAAGTAAGACCATTATATTCTAATGCACCTACAAGTTTATTATTAGCTTGATTCTTACCAAATTGACTAGCAGCTTTTAAGCTAATTAGTTCTTTTGTTAAAATACCATTTGCAATCGTGAAATCATGCATATTATAATGTTTACGAACAAAAGCATCATTAGCGTAAAAACTCCATGCAGCAACTCCACCAGATATCGCAGAACGTAAGTTCCAAGACAAACCAATATCTCTACCCCATCTTGAAAAATGCTCAAATACTTTATCTAAAGAAATCTTATAACCTTTTAATGTTACTTCAGGTAATATATCTCGTCTACCATAAATATGATAACCTATATAAGTATGAACTGCATCTGCTAATTTACTACTTGCAGCTGGTTTAGTAAAACCTTTTTGTCTAATAGAACCTGCATTAGTAATTAAACTATCTAATAGATTTAATTGAGGAGCCACTTTCTTTTTATTTTCATAATTACAAGCCATTCTATAATACTTAGTAATAGCTCCAATTAAATCATTAGTACCAGAAGCAGGATCAGTAAGCATGGTAGTATACATTGTAGGCATAATATTTATCTCTGTACCATTAGGTCTAGTTTCTACCTTTACTCCATGTATTTCATCATCTGGTTGAATACCAAATGCATCTACCATATAGTTTCGGGTTCCTGTAATGAGTCCCCTACTACCCCAATAATTAAAGATATTACCATTAATTTGCGGTAACTTATAGTTATTCTTATAATTAGAGTGAGTAATTTTATCATTAGCCTCATTCATAACATCTAGAATAACATTTCTAAGATTAACTAGAGCTGGATCTCTCATTACAGCATTATAAGCCTTTCTATTATCATATTCTTTAATAGATAATTTAGGTTGTTCTGCCTCTGGTATACTATTATCGTAGTTTTTATTATAGAACTTAGATTCTTCAGATGTTTCAGCCCAATTGCTATTTGGTACTCTATGCATATACTGTTGACGTACTGGTATTACTTTGGTCATATAAGAAGCATAGTGTTTTACTCCTTTATCGTCTACCCATATATCTTCAGGTGATACAGCACTTTTACCTCCATTTTCCTTTGCTAGATCACTAAGTTCAGATTTAAATAACCTAACACTACCAACAGTTTTTTTAGTACGTTTTCTCACATTATACATTGCTATATCAAGCTCTTTGATTTTATCCTTAACTGCTTGAGGCATTCTAGTATAATCTGGTTCAAATTTATCAGTTCTATATAACCTCAATAGATTGTATCTGGCTTGATATAATCTATCATATATTTCACCATAATCTTTTTTATTTTGCTTAGATACCTTCTCTTTAAACTCATCTGTAAGCTCCCATCTGGTATTACGCTCTAACCAAGCACTATACAATGTGTCACTTCCATCTGGAGTATACCCATCGACATTTTTCATTCTTTCCATTTCTTCTAAGAAAGCATCCATGTCTACTTTAGACTCCAATCCTTCTTGTAGTTTGGCATAAGCTTCTGTAAGTTCAGCAGCTATTTGAGCTTCTACACTACCTTCTGGTTTTAATTCTCCACTAATAGGATCATAAGGATTTGCAAGATTCCTTTTCTTCTCTAATAACCTAATATATTTTTGATATTCATCTATTGGCATTCTTTCGAATCTAGGTTTATTAGTACTACTATCTCTGTATGGTTTTAATATGTTATCTATCTCTAGATTTACTTCGGATAGAGCCATATTAGCTTCCATACTTAAATTGGTAAATATAGCATAAAATTCTGGCGTATATTTTCTTTCACAATTCTCAGACTTCCAATTATTATAATCTTTTTGATATTGTATCCATAAAGATGGGTTAAGCTTAAGTTCGTCAATGCTAGCTAGTTTATGCTTTTTTAACCAATCCTTTCTAAACTTATATTTGTTATTTTGATATACACCATACCTACGATCTCTAATTAAATATCCAGTCTTTTTACCATCTACGTCTCTTTCAAATAAAAGTTTATGGTCTCTTGTATCTTTAGCAGCATTATATAATTCAGCATACTTACGATAAACCTGTTTATGAGTCATAGAATTAACATCTCCAATAACCTTTCTTAATAGTTTGATAACAAACTTAGGTGAGTTTACAGGAGTAGCGAAGAATCTATGATACCAATTTAAATCACCATCAAAAGTAAGCCAGTTCATCAGAGCTCTATCTATATTAGGGTCTTTAGCTTCTTCCATCTCAGTACGCAAGAACTTTTCTACTGTTCTTCTAACTGAGTTCCCATACATGTAACCAATGTTTTCTCTATCTATCATCTTTTTAGATGAGAATTCTCTAATCAATCCATCTACTACAGATAATATATTATCAAATTCATTAGTACCTAATATATTTTCATAGATATTCCTATTAAATTCTGTATTTAGCTCATTATAAAGTTTACGTAAATTACTCTCATGTGGGTATAAATACTCAGCACCAAAATTATCTAAAGCAGTTCTTAACTTAGTAAGTTCTTCAGTATCATTTGTTATTTGTGCAGTACTTATCTTCTCATCAATAGTTTTAATTACTATCTCTGCTTCATCTAGACTATATAGTACATTATCTACATACTCTAGACTACCATTAAGGAAATTCGTAATGTTATTGACACCTTCCACATCTGTTATAGAATTCTGAATACTTCTAAGATTGGATAGTAACTTATCATTACGTAAGTTTTCATTTCTATCAAATTTATCTTCTATGACATTGTATCTTAGAGAAGCTACACGGTTCTCTGCTGTCTTAACCATATCAGAGAATACAGATCTAAGTTTGATAGAAGCAATTTCTTCACGCTTACTGGCTGCTGGTAGAACGTCAGGTATATAATCATAAGAATCTTCTCTTTGCTCTAGAGTTTGATATGCATTAAATTCAATAACATTATCTACTATTTTATTAATTAAGTCTTGATGAGTAGTATTTTTACCAAATAACCTCTTAAACCAATCAATAATTTTTTGAATTAATGTTTTTTCTCCTTTTGTAGCAGGGAAGTCAAACATATTGTGAATGACCTCAGGATTAGAAAATAGCTCTGCAGCAAACTCATATACATTCTTACTAGCATGATCCTCATACTTTTCTGCATATTCTTTTTGAATCTTTCTAAGTTCATTAGCTGCTTCAGTATTTGAAGCTAATGAGTCTAGAGTAATAGCATGGGCTATTTCATGCAATAATACATTCTCTAATGAACCATATCTACTAAAATCACCATTTCTATTTACTACAATCTTATTTGCATTTCTATCATATATAGCAGGTGTCCAATAAGTAGCTTCAGGATATACCTCATTCAATGGTCTATCAGTATATTCAATAGATACAGGCTGCATATTTATTTTGGCAGCAACATCATTGAGTACAGTAGCCATTTCAGAATCCATATTATCCAATAGTTCTTTACTATTACTGAAGGATTGCATAGATTCTAGTTGACTTGTATTTTCTGAGTTACTATCTGCTAGATATATATTATTATCCTGAGTAGAGAATGTACCCTGATTATCTATTGATTTAATTTGATTAGGATTGGATACTAAATAATCAGATATTGGCTTTGATTCTCTAGTCTCATCTATATTAGTTATAAGAACTGATTCGTTTGCGTCGATTTCATTTTTATTTTCTGATAAGACTTTATCCGCCCTTTCTCCTTTACCATCTATTACTAATAAATTTTTAGCACTCAAGAAAACTGGGTAAAATAATTTATCACGATTTGGATTTTTATACGTATGTACATCACCAGCTTCTACATGAGAAAACCATATATTTTTTAATTCTTCAAGTTTAACACCTTTTAATTTTTTAGCAATATATCCCCACACAAATTCATCTTCTTCTCCTTTTTGTACTTCATCTAATGGGATAAAATCTAATTCTCTATCAACTATATGTAGTATAGCTTCGTCTCTTGGAGAAATAAAAGATTTAGCTGTTTTTATAGAGGGAGTGAAAAAGAATTTAGGAGCTATTTTTGTAGATAAATACTGTCTATTGTCAACAGACGGAATAGCAAATGTATCAAATTCACTGCTACTTCCATGATACACTACTAAAGGTTCACTATTCTCATCTACTACTTTGGATACATTGGTTTTATCTTCAGATTGCCAGTCCCCAAACCATTCTTTAAAACTCTTAGAATAAGTTCTAGCCTTAGCTTGAATAGCAGCTACTCTATCACCATTATAATGCTCTAAAAGATCTGAAAAGAGCTTAGACGGCTCCCCATTTGGAGCCTTATCTATGCCATTACCATTGTTTTGCGACCATATATGATAAGCCGCTGCTTCACTAGTTGCATTTTTTAATTCTTCAAATTCTCTTGCAACTTCTTTATTTTTTAAATTAGGACAAATTATTTTCATAATGATTACTTATACAATGATTCATTTCATCTGTAGGAAATTCATTCTCATTATTGAACTCATTGGTTTGTTCAGTCTGTTCAGTCTGTTCATTTTCAGAAGTAGAAGGTTGCTCGATATTATTTTCTATTACCTCACCATTTTCATCCATACTAGTATCTGCTAATGGTGCTGCATCACTTTCAACAGTACTAAACATATAATCAATTGTATTTCTTGAATAGAATACTCCGCTTAATGGTTTACCATTTACTTTATTAGTTTGTGAGTTGATTTTTGGTACAATCTCATTATTAATAATATCTGGAATATCCTCTAAGAAATTATTATCATATTTAGCAAATCTTGGAGCAACATTGTTACCCGGAATAATAGAGAATCTAGATATATATTTACTTCCAGTAGTATATGGGGATAAGTATTCAGATACAAATCCTTTACCACCTTGTCTAAACCCTTTCTTATTTACTAATATATATAATGGTTTATATGTTTTGGTTTTACCATCATCTTTAATAAATGTACCAACATATTTATATAGATTATATCCACCAGTAGCATTGTTATCTCTCATTTTAACATATGGATGATACAATGGAACATCAGTATCATCTTTACAAACATATCTTCTAGAAGACCCTTTAATAGCTACAGGAACTAATCTATTACCAACTTTTTCTCTATGAATATAAATACCTTTAGTATTTGTATTTATTATAGGAACCATGTTATTATCTTGCCAGTTATTACGATAGATTTCATCTACATCATCTGGAGTAAACAGATTGGAGAAATCATCTATATTTTCCTCTAAAGTTCTTACAGTTTCATAATAACCAAGTTCATCTAATACCCTAGTAGGTATAAAATCAAATAGAGAATTCAAATGTTTAGTACCATGACCACTAAATACTGCATATCTAACTAAATCATAAGCTAAATCATGTAGTTCTTGATTATCACTATCTAATAATTCCTGCCAGTATTCTCTAATCTGTCTACTAGCATTAGAACTAATATCATCTGAATAATCTAAACGAATATAATCTATAGCTTTGCCTGTAGTATCAGTTACACCAGTAATACTATTAAGGAATAGATTACTAATTCTACCATTAGTAACAGAAATAATTGGGTATTTACCACCTTTAGAAGCAGCATCAGAGATAATATCAGTTTTAATCCTATTGATCCTCTTAGCAATAGTATTAGGACCAATAAATAGATCTCTCAACTCTTTCATACTATTAATTAATGGACTACTAGTACTATCATACAATGAATAAGCTCTCCAGTAAGAATCAATAGCATTAGTAAATACTTAAACAACTACATTATA
>ENA-UOJL01003863-UOJL01003863.1-human-gut-metagenome-genome-assembly--contig:-P47-NODE-3863-length-9986-cov-4.784211_pt1 | contig 9986 bp, 9 predicted proteins | sample MGYA00242347_ERZ723894 | MGnify/ENA metagenome assembly ERZ723894
GCCTAAAGAGTAAGCAATCGTGTTTCTCATGTCTGGAGCGCCCATTTGGGCAATGACTACGCCGTCGGCGTATTGGACCATAGAGTGAATGACGCTCTGGGGATGAACGACAACCTGAATGCGTTCCGGTTCGAAATCAAAAAGCCAGCGGGCCTCGATAACTTCCAGGCCTTTATTCATCAGCGTCGCAGAGTCAACGGTAATTTTCTTGCCCATCGACCAGTTTGGGTGATGCGTGGCTTCTTCAACCGTGACATCAGAGAGGTCCTGTCTTTGACGGAAAGGGCCTCCCGAGCAAGTCAGAATGATATTGGCTTCACATCTGGCTTTTTGGGTCGCGCCGACAAGACACTGGAAAATGGCATTGTGTTCGCTGTCAACCGGCATGAGAACAGCACCTGAGGCCTTTATCGTATCCATCAGGATTCGGCCGCCGCAAACGACACTTTCCTTATTGGCGAGCAGAAGCTTTTTTCCGGCTTCCGCAGCTTTAAATGTAGAAGAAATTCCGGCAGCTCCGACGATGGCTCCGATAACGATATCGACTTCGGGGTTCGCAGCGATTTCGTCGATCGCCTTCGAACCGGCCAAAGCTTCGGCCGTACTTCCGGCAGCTCTAAGTTCTTCCTGTAAGGCTCCCAGAAGCTCTTTATCAGCAATAACCGCGACTTTAGCTCCGCTGTCCTTAGCCGCTTGAGCGAGTTTTTTAACGCTGGAATTCGCCGTTACCGCATACACGGTGAACCGGTCGGGATAACGAGAGATGACATCTAATGAACTTTTACCGATCGAGCCGGTCGCACCGAGTATCGCAATGCTTTCCATGACTGAAACTTAGTAACCTTGGAGGAAAAGAAGAATGAAGACGGTAAGCGGAAGAACGCTCATCTGAGCGTCGAGACGGTCGTAGAAACCACCGTGTCCCGGAAGAAGATTGCTCGAATCTTTGACACCGGCGGAGCGCTTGAGGGCACTTTCAAACAAGTCGCCGGCAATCGAAAACAGAACTACTACGATCAGGATCAAGGCAGAAGCCCAGCCTGTTAAATGAGAGATCAGAGCGTTGGTCCAGAGCGGGAAGGACGGCTGAGCCCAATAAAGAACGTACGACAAAGCCAGGACACTTACAAAAGCCGTCAGCGCGCCTGACCAAGTCTTTTTCGGACTGATGCCTTCGGCCATCTTCGGACCGCCTAGGCAGCGGCCGCCGAAATAGGCCACGATATCGGCAACCCAAACAATAGCTAAGACGGAAAGCATGTAGATGGTGCCCTTCTCACGGAAGAGATACATGAGGGAGAACCAAGCTGCCGGAACAAAGATCCAGGCAAGCAAAGCCCCGATGCCTTTCGGTACCATCCAGCCGGAAGCCCGGCGAGTAAAGATGACAGCGGTGATAACAGCCCAAAGCACGGTAGCCACAGCTGTAATAATCATGAGCCCGTTGCCGGACTGAATGGTTTGCAGCGCAGCCGGTGAAACATACTCTAGAAAGAAGAGGAAGGCCGCCAGCAAAACGCCGCAGACCATAGCGACTCCGTTATTCCATTTACAGATCCGGAGCCACTCCCAAAAGCAGCATCCGATGGCAATCGCGGCCACCGCCGTGAAAGCGAGAGGGGAAATTAAAAGCGCGCCGATGATGATAATTAACAACACAACGGCGGTGATGACTCTTTGCAGCAACATGAACTATTCCTTTTTCGCTTCCTGTTGAATTTGTTCGGAAGTCTTACCAAATCTACGTTCTCTATTAGAGTACCAATTTAGCGCATTTAAAAACTCGTTCTCGGTGAAATCGGGCCATAAAATTTTCGTGAAATAGAGCTCCCCGTAAGCGAGCTGCCACAGCATAAAGTTGCTGATGCGCTCCTCTCCGCTCGTGCGGATAAACAGGTCCACATCTCCGGAATCTGCTAACGGCAGCAGTGATGCAAATTTTTGTTCCGTCAGCTCCTCCGGAGGAACCTCACGAGATCTTTTGGCAGCTTCAAGAATCTCCCAGCGGCCTCCGTAATTCACGCAGACATTGAGCGTAAGATCCGTGTTGTTCTCTGTGATCTTCATTGAATCTGCGATTTGCTGCTGAAGTTCTTCAGAAAAAGCTGTCAAATCACCGACGAGACGAACACGAACATTCGCTTTATTGAGGGCGGCGATCTCTCTGCGCAGACTCACGAGAAAAAGCTTCATCAAGCCCTTCACTTCTTCGGCCGGCCGATTCCAGTTTTCGCTGGAAAAAGCAAAGAGCGTCAAATGCTGAACTCCGGCCTTAGCCGCAGTCTGGATTGCAGTTCGGACGGACTCTACCCCTTTTTGATGGCCCATGAGACGCGGAAGCTTGCGGGCCTTGGCCCATCTTCCGTTGCCATCCATAACAATAGCCACGTGACGGGGCACCCTTTCACGTGGCTTTGCAGTCAATTCCTGACTTGTCATAGGATTTAAAACCGATTAAACGGTCATGATTTCCTTTTCTTTTTCGGCAATCAGCTTGTCGACTTCACCGATGTACTTATCGGTGAGCTTCTGAATTTCAGTATTGGAACGGCGTTCGTCGTCTTCGGAAATTTCTTTTTCCTTAACGAGCGCGGCAACCTTGTTGTTGGCGTCACGGCGCAGATTGCGGATGGCAACCTTAGTTTCTTCGCCTTCGGAACGAACGACCTTCGTTAAGTCACGGCGGCGTTCTTCTGTCAGAGGAGGCATCGGGACGCGGATGACTTCGCCGGAAGTTGCCGGATTCAGACCCAGATCGGAGTTGCGGATTGCTTTTTCAACCACGGCAACCATTTTCTTTTCCCAAGGCTGAACAGTGATTGTTCTGGCGTCGGCCAAACCGAGCTGAGCGACCTGAGAAATCGGGGTCGGGCAGCCGTAGTAATCGACGGTGATATGTTCGAGCAAACCGGTATGAGCACGACCCGTACGGATCTTCATCAGGTTTTCTTTGAGCGTTTCAATAGAACGCTTCATATGATGTTCGGACTGTGAATAGATGTCTTTAGTTGTCATGTCAATTTCCAATCTCTGCAGATTTCTCGGCTGCAAGTCGCAAAACTTAGTCGCACGCCGGTGAGCAGAAAATCACGGACGCGGTCAAATCCGCCGAAATAAAACAACGGCGGCAGTGACAGCCTTATTAATTCGTTGAGTTTACCACGGAGCGCAATAGCCTCAAACCGCTCGATTCGAGTTGGTTTAATAGGCTCCTCGGCCAAACGCGCTTAAGCTCAAAACATCTGATAAGGAGTTTGAACTATGGCAAAAATTGAAAAAATGTTCGGCGCAATCCTGAAAGATCAGGAACAAAAGAGTGATGAACTGCGCGACAAGATCCACGCAGAAAACAAACTCAAAAAGGAAGAAGCTGAGAAATCTTCCGAACGCGAAAAAGCCGAAAAGTAATTCGCCGACTGAAAAAGAAGCTCCGGACCCGCTGATGCAGACCCGGAGCTTTTTGTATCCGTTTTTTTCTCGGTTAAACGTGAACGAGCGTGCCCTCGTCTTCACCAAGCACAACGCGTTTGAGCGCGCCGGGCTTATGAAGGTTGAAGACTCTGATCGGCATGCCTTGATCGCGGCAGAGCGTAAAAGCCGTGGCGTCCAAAATCTTGAGTTTCTTCTGAATGGCTTCGTCGAAGGTCAGAGACTTATACATTTTTGCGTTGGGATCCTTCTTAGGATCAGCGGTAAATACGCCGTCAACCTGAGTGGCTTTCAGAACCATATCGGCTCCGATTTCCGCACTTCTCAGAGCTGCAGCAGTATCCGTTGTGAAGAACGGATTACCGGTGCCGGCAGCAAAAATCACGACGCGGCCTTTCTTCAGATGGCTCAATGCTTTGCCGCGAATGTACGGCTCGGCAACCTGGTCGATATCCAGGGCGCACTGGACACGGGCTTCAACACCGGCGTTTCTCAGTGCATCCTGAAGTGCCATTGCGTTCATGCAGGTGGCCAGCATGCCCATATAGTCGCCGGTGGCGCGATCCATACCGGTAGAGCCGAGTGCGACTCCGCGGAAGATGTTGCCGCCGCCGACCACGATCGCAAGCTGAACGCCTAAGTCAACTACTTCCTTGATTTCGCCGACGATGCTTTTAAGCGTATCGCGGCTGATGCCGAAGGCGTTGTCGCCCATAAGGGCTTCGCCGGAGAGTTTCAGCAGAATTCGTTTGGTTTTAGGCGTTTCAGACTTACTCATCGTTTACTCCGAAAAAAGTTCAACAATTAGGCACGTGCGGCAGCAGCCTGAGCAGCAACTTCGGCAGCGAAGTCGTCGTTGCGTTTTTCAAGACCTTCACCGACAACAAACAGCGCAAATGCAGATACTGTAGCACCATTGCTCTTCAGGAGTTCGCCGACGCTCTTAGAGTCGTCCTTAACGAACGGCTGAGAAAGAAGCGTGACTTCCTTGAGGAACTTGTTAACGGAACCTTCGGCGATCTTCTCGATCAGGTGTTCCGGTTTGCCGTTTTCGCGAGCTTTTTCGATAGCAACGCGGCGTTCTGTTTCGATCAGGTTCTGATCAACACCGTCTTTGTCGAGAGCCTTCGGCTTAGAAGCAGCGATGTGCATAGCCACGTCGTGAGCAACTTCGTCGTTGCCGCCGACCACGTCAACGATAACGCCGATCTTGGCGCCGCCGTGGATGTACGTGGAGAGCTTGCCTTTACCTTCCATGATCTGGAAGCGGCGGATGGAGATGTTTTCACCGATCTTGCCGATCAGGCCTTTACGAACTTCGTCAACGGTAGAGCCGTTGAGCGGAAGAGCGGAAAGAGCAGCAACGTCAGCCGGTTTGTTTTCGGCGACGAGCTTGGCGATATCGTTGGCGAAAGCGATGAAGTCGGCATTCTTAGCAACGAAGTCGGTTTCGGAGTTCAGTTCAACGATAGCGCCGATCTTGCCCGGTTCGTCGATGTAGATAGCGACAACGCCGTCAGCGGTAATGCGGCTAGCAGCCTTAGTGGCCTTGTTGCCGAGCTTAACGCGAAGAATTTCTTCAGCCTGCTCCATGTTGCCGTCTGCTTCTGTCAAAGCCTTTTTGCATTCCATCATCGGAGCGTCGGTTTTAACACGAAGTTCTTTAACCATTGCGGCAGTGATAACAGCCATTGTTTTATCCTTAAAAAATAATTGGTTTAAAAAGAAAGGGGCGCGAACGCCCCTTCCCTTGGTACTTCAGACAAGAAGAGGCGAATTACTCAGCTTTTTCTTCGACAGCGGCTTCTTCAACGAAGTCGGAGTCTTTAGCAGCCTTGACAGTGTCTTCAAGGTTCTTGTTCTTGCCTTCAAGAATTGCGTCAGCAAATCCTTTAGCGTAAAGAGCAACAGCGCGGGCGCTGTCGTCGTTACCCGGGATGACATAGTCAACACCGGCAGGATTGTGGTTCGTATCAACGATACCGACAACAGGAATACCAAGCTTGTTAGCTTCCTGAATAGCAATCTTGTGGTAGCCAACGTCAACAACGACCAGAGCGTCGGGCAGACCGTTCATTTCTTTGATGCCGCCCATAGCTTTGTTCAGCTTTTCGAGTTCACGAGTGAAGTCGAGAGCTTCTTTTTTGGTCATCTTTTCAAGAGCGCCGTCGGCAACTTTCTGTTCCATTTCTTTAAGACGCTTCAGGGAAACCTTAACCGTCTTGAAGTTGGTGAGCATACCGCCCAGCCAGCGCTGATCAACATAAGGCATTCCGGCGCGTTTGGCTTCAGCAACGATGGCGTCGCGGGAAGTGCGCTTTGTGCCGACGAAAAGGATGGTGCCCTTCTGAGCGGCCAGGTTTGTTAAGAACTTGGCAGCTTCGTCGAACTTAGCAACAGTCTTTTCGAGGTTGATGATGTGAATCTTGTTACGAGAGCCGAAAATGTACTGGGACATTTTGGGGCTCCAAAAACGAGTCTGGTGACCGAAGTGTGCACCGGCTTCGAGCAGTTCACGCATGCTCAGAGATGACATATCTTTAATTCCTTTAGGGTTTAATTCCAACAGCCTCACGTTTTCCGAATGGAACCCTGTTGTGAGACTGCGCTATTTAACAAAAAAGTCCAAACGTTTCCGTCCGGATCGGGGCGGAATTCTATCATGCTTTTTCAAAGAGTTAAGCGTTTGAAAAGAGGCGTTACAACCTTTTGACGTTCCTTTTTGAGACAAAACAAATGAAACCTTGTTTTAGCGGCGATTTAAAGAATGATCGCCACCTTTCTTCCGGTTGACCTATATAAGGCTGAGATAACTCCGCTCATCGGTGAATCCACTAAAATTGCGGCATTGAAAAACTTTTTCGAGTCAGATTTAATCAATGTTTGACAATATTCTTATTAAGACCCCGGAACAAATCGAAGGCATCCGGGCGGCCTGCCGCGATGCGGCTTTGGTTCTCGACTACATTGAACCGTTTGTTAAAGCCGGCGTCACCACCGAGTACCTCGATGATTTGATGCTCAGATATACCGAAGACGTCCTCAAAGACAAGTCCGCTTGCCTCAACTACGACCCGGACGGCACCAATCCTTATCCGAAAGCTACCTGCATTTCCGTCAATCATCAGATCTGCCACGGTATTCCAAATGAGAAAGTGCTCAAAAACGGCGATATCTTAAATATTGACGTGACCGTCATTAAAAACGGTTATTACGGAGACACCAGCCGTATGTATTCCGTCGGCCATATTTCCGTTGCTGCTAAACACCTCATTAATGTCACTTTCGACTCCATGTGGAAAGGCATTGAAATCGTGCGTCCCGGCGCCCATTTCGGAGATATCGGCTATGCAATTCAGCATTTTGTCGAACCTCAGGGCTGCAGCGTCGTTCGTGAATTCTGCGGTCACGGGGTCGGAGTCGGTTTCCACGAAGATCCTCAGGTCTGCCATTACGGCAAGCTCGGCACCGGCGCTGTCATGAAGCCCGGCATGATCTTCACGATCGAGCCGATGATCAACGCCGGAAGAAAAGAACTTCGCATTCTTCCGAACGGCTGGACGGCTGTAACCAAAGACAGAAGTCTTTCCGCCCAGTGGGAACATACGATTCTCGTCACTGAAACCGGATACGAAGTTCTGACGGTCTCGCCGAAATGCCCGCCTGCTCCCTCATGGATAAAACCTTCTTCCTAAATTAATAAAGAAAGAATCTCAAGGCTATGGAAATCAACGAAATCGTCAAAAAATTTAAAGATCAGCGAGAAGTTTTAGCAAAGAAGTTTTTGGCGGACGTTGACGCCGATGCCTATCTTTCTGCGCACGCCAAGGCTGCCGACAAGGCAGTCTTGGCGATTCTCAAGCTGAATCAATTATCCGAGGATGTTGCTGTCGTTGCCGTCGGAGGCTACGGCAGAGAGCAGCAATTTCCCTACTCAGACCTCGATCTTCTTTTCCTTCTGCCTGACGGCGTCCGAGACAAGGACTTAAAAACGATTTCCGATGCGATCGGCAACTTATGGTCGCTCGGTTTGACCGTCGGTTACTCGGTGCGAAGCATCGAAGAATGCCTTGAACAAGCCGAAGTCGACATTACCGCTCAAACGGCGATGCTTGAGTCGCGCCTCATCGCCGGAAATGAAGAGCTTTTTAAGACCTATTCGGAAACGATGGAAAAGAATCTGAATCTTAAAAAGTTTTATCGGGCAAAATTCATCGAACAGCAGCAGCGGCATTTGAAGTACCACGAGTCCTCTTATGCTCTGGAGCCGAACATTAAAGAAGCCCCGGGCGGTCTTCGAGATCTGAATATTTTGATCTGGGTGCTCAGGGCGGCTCGTCTCGGCAACACTTGGCAGGAAGTCTTTGAAAAAGGCTTGATCACCCGCCGAGAATGCGAACTTTTGGAATCTGTCACCAAAAGCCTTTATCGGCTGCGGATTCATATGCATTTGCTCACCAACCGCCACGAAGACCGATTGATTTTCGAAATTCAGGAACCGCTGGCTAAAGCGCTGGGCATTGTCGGGACTGTCGGCCGGCGTCCGAGTGAAGTGATGATGCAGCACTTCTACATCAATGCAAAAACCATCGGCCAGCTCAACTCCATCATTCTTCAGGCCATTAAAGAGCGCTACTCTAAAGAGCCCGAACAAACCGGTGAACCCATTTGCAGCGGTTTTGTGCGTCAGGGCGACGTGCTCGGCCTTGAATCTCCCGACGTCTTCGTGAAGAACCCTGAAAGAATTCTCGAGGCCTTTTTAATTCAGGAACGTCATCCGGACATTCCGATGAAGTCTTCCCGACTTTACCGTGCCTTATTTGAAGTTCATTCTCTGATGAACAAAGAATGGGCTGAAAATCCTGTCAATCGTCAGACATTCTTGAAGATTATCCAAGGACGCAGAGGCGTCTGGCACGCTTTGGAAGAAATGAACCGCTGGGGCGTGCTCGGAAAACTGCTGCCGTCTTTCAACCGAATCGTGGGTCAAATGCAGCATGATTTGTTCCATGCTTACACGGTCGATCAGCACACACTCCTTGCAATTCGTTATCTCCGAAACTTCACACACAGTGAAAACGCCCACGAGCTGCCGCTCTGTACCGAACTCATGATGGCAATGAAGGGAAGCTGGCGTTTGGTTCTTGCTCTTCTCTACCACGACATCGGTAAAGGCAGAGGCGGGGACCACAGCAAAATCGGCGCGGAGATTGTTCGGCAGATGTGTCGAGATTTTGAGATCGCCGATGAGGACGCTGACTACATCGAGTTCCTCGTTCGTGAGCATTTGACCATGAGTATGGTTGCCCAAAAGCAAGACATCTCAGATCCGGAGGTTATTGAAAACTTCGCCAAGAAAGTTGGAACGATGGAGCGCCTCGTCAGTCTTTATCTGCTTACCGTCTGTGACATCCGAGCGACGGGACCGAAAATTTGGAACGCCTGGAAGGCCCAACTTCTTGAAGATCTGTTTTATTCGACCGCCCGTTTCCTTAAGGGCAAAGGCATCGACAGAGATTTATTGGTATCCCGCCGTCGTAAAGATGCGCTGCGCTTGACGCGCTTTACGCCTGAACAGAGAGATCGAATTAATAAGTTCTGGGATAACTTTGACGTTGCATACTTTATGAAGCACTCCGTGCGGAATATCGTTTGGCACGCCAAGGTATTACTGCCGCATCTCGATTCTCCGAAGTCGTTTGTCGCATCCAGACCGCTGCGCGGCATGGAACACGCACACGAAATTCTTATCCTGACGCAGGACCGCCCCGAACTTTTTGCCCGCATCGTTTCTAATCTGCAGCAATACGGTCTGTCCATTGCCGAAGCCCGTATCCACACGGGGCACGACGGACGAGTGGTCGACTCTTTCATCGTCGTTGACGACGGCTCAGACCCCGACTTCGAACAAGAGTTCGCTCGTTTCCAAGAAATCCTCGCAGAAAAACTGGATTTGGCTGAAAAGCTTCCGCCGCCTCTTCGCGGACGCCCGTCCCGTCAATCCAAGCTCTTCCCGATCTCACCGCAGGCTTCGCTACGACCCGATGCCTCTGGAAGACAATACATGCTTTCGATCGTCACAACCGACCGGCTCGGCCTTTTGGCATCCATCGCGCGAGTCTTTGTGCAGTACGGAATCAATCTTGTGACAGCCCGAATCACGACGCTGGGAGAAAGGGCGGAGGACGTCTTCCTGATCGAAAGCTTTAAGCTGCGGGATCCCGTCTTCTGCGCTGAATTTGAAAAAGCCGTTTTGGAAGCTTTGGAGCTTTAGTTAAGGTCCCTTCGGAAACGCAAAACCCGCCTCAACGGCGGGTTTTGCTTTAGTCAACAAAAGTTCTAATCAGCCAATGAGCGGAATGTGGCAAGAGCTAAATTCACACTTTCCTTTGTCGCCTTAGTCAGGGCTTCCTTCGTATCGTCAAGCACGATGCCTTTTTCAGAGGCTCCGCGGCCGGCTGCAGTATTGACTATCTGGCAAATCGCTGCGTACTTGAGATTCAACTCTCTAGCCAAGCATGACTCGGGCATCAGTGTCATACCGACATAGTGACCGC
>ENA-UOJL01003876-UOJL01003876.1-human-gut-metagenome-genome-assembly--contig:-P47-NODE-3876-length-9957-cov-29.910422_pt1 | contig 9957 bp, 7 predicted proteins | sample MGYA00242347_ERZ723894 | MGnify/ENA metagenome assembly ERZ723894
TAGACATATCAGTTGACGACCTTTCCATCGTATAGATTTTTCGCGTTGATAATCAACTCGTCACCCGGCCAAAGATTGTTGGTCGAACTGGTGTCGAGTGTGACGACGTAGCTTTCGCCGGTATCGTGGAGGATGGTGATAGGCTTCCACTTGGCGAGTGTTCCTTCGAGGATATACACGCCCGTCTGACCATTTTCGACACGGACGGCGGATTTCGGGACGCGCAGCCCGGAATAGGACGTGAAGACGATCTCCGCCGACTGCTGCCGCAGCAGCGTCACGTTCTGCAGCGCCCGGTCGGACGACAGCACCAGCAGCCGGGAACCCGCCTCGTTGCCGCCGAGGCGCGCCACGCGCATGGTGACCGGCTGGTAATAATCGCGGGCGAACGTCAGCGTAGCGCGGTCGCCCTCCTCCACGCCGGAAAGTTCGCTTGCGGGCACGACGCAGGCATAGTACCACGTTGCAGACGTGACGAGCCTGCCGATGGCGTTGGCATCCGTTTCGTCCGGCTGGACGGACTCAAATTCTGCGACAGTCATTTCCATCAGCCGTTCCGGCGACAGTACGGATTCATAGCCGTCAACAGCGGCAGAAAAGGTTCCGGCCTTGCCTGCAAGGATGGCGCTGGTGTCGCCCGCAGACTGCGCCTCGAGCGTCTCAAGTTCTGCCTGCAGCGTGCTGATGCGCGCCTGCAGCGAGCCGCTGTCCGAGTCGCTTCCGGTGCGCCGCAGGATCAGGCCCTTGAGTTCCGGCGACAGGTCGGAGACGGAGTTCATGTCGCGCAGCGCCAGATAGCGGCTCAGCTGTGCAAGATCGCCCGCGATGTCCGCGTCGAGCGCGGCCTGATCGTAGACGCTGGAAACAGCGCTCCATGCGTACTGAAGCTGCTCGATCTGGCCGGACAGTTCATCGATGCGCGTCTGACGGGTCTTTGCATCCTCGGAGCGGTAGCCGGTGGCGACGGTGTCGTTCGCGGCCACATGGGCGCCCTCGGCGCAGTTCAGAACCGTTGTGCCGTATTGCGAATACAGAAGTTCCTCCTCACGCACGACAAAGCCGGAGGCGTAATAGCCCGCCCCGGCTTCGTATGGTGTGACGGTGGCCGTCATGAGTGGTGCATAGAGGCTGCTTACCACGTTATAGCCGAAATACGCGGCGATCGCGGCAAGCAGGATCCAGAGGATAACGGTAAAATAGGATTTGCCTTGCTTCATAGTGCTCCTTCAGGTAACCCGGCAGGAGCGGAGCGGAGCTCAACCCTGCGTCAGGTGAACGGGAACGGCGGGCGTCATGGTAGACACCGCGTGCTTATAGATCATCTGCTGCCGTCCATCGGACTGCAGCAGGATCACAAACTGGTCGAAGCCCGTGATAATGCCGCGCATCTGAAAGCCGTTCATCAGAAAAACGGTCAGCATCGTGCGGTCCTTGCGGGCCTGGTTCAGAAAAACGTCCTGATAATTCTCTGTTGTTTTTTGCATGGGTATCGGCTCCTTTTCTTTATATGGGAGGCTCTGCTCCAATGCCCTTGTCCATTGCATCAGAGCCTCTCTAATGATCTGATACCCATATCGTACCATATTCAAAACGCGGAAAAAGGAATATTCTGTCGAGCGGCGGAAAGAACCTCCGAAAAATCTTCCGTGCCTGTCATCCGCAGCCAGTGAACGTCCGGGTTGCGCCGGAACCAGGTCAGCTGCCGCTTGGCGTAGTTGCGGGAACGCTGCTTGCAGAGCGCGGCGGCTTCGTCCAGCGAACACGCGCCGCTTAGGTACCCGAAGAATTCCTTATAGCCGATAGCCTGCATGGCCGTTGTTTTCGGACTGACACCGAGGGCAAGCAGCGCGCGGATCTCGTCCAGCAGCCCGTCCGACAGCATATTCTCGACCCGCAGGTCGATGCGCCGGTATAAGGCGGCGCGATCCTGGTAATCCAGACCAATCCACACGGGCCGGTAGCGCGGCGGGACGGCCTTTGTTTCCAGATTGTGCTGCGTGATGGTCTTGCCCGTTTCCTCATAAACCTCCAGCGCGCGGATGACGCGCTTTTCGTCTGCCGGGTGGAGCCGCGCGGCGGCCTCCGGGTCAATTTCGCGCAGCCGAGCCAGCATGGCCTCGCCGCCCGTTTCCCGCAGCTGCGCCTCGAGCGCTTCGCGCCTGCCGGTCTGCGGGACAGGTGCGAACGACCGGCCTGCAATCAGACTGTCAACATACAGCCCCGTACCGCCCGCAATGACGGCGGTTTTGCCGCGCGATAGAATGTCCTGCACGCACGCGTCCGCCAGCTGCACATATTTCCCGGCGGAAAAATCCTCGCCTGGCTCAACCATGTCAATTAAATGGTGGGCAACGCCCTCCATTTCTTCTTTTGTGGGCTTGGCCGTGCCGATATCCATGTGCTTGTAAATCTGCATGGAATCGCAGGAGACGACCTCGCCGTCATACAGCTTCGCAAGCTGCACGGCAAGCTTCGTCTTGCCGGAGGCCGTCGGGCCGACGACGCAGATGATCCTGTCCATGCTCAGACCCTCTTGAACTGCTTTTCCAGCTGCCGCTTCGTGAGCGTCACGCAGACGGGGCGGCCATGCGGGCAGTATTTGATATCGTCGCGGGACAGAACCTCCTGCACGAGCCGCCGCAGCTCCTCATCAGACGTCTGCCATCCGGCCTTGATGGCCGATTTGCAGGCGATGGTGTGCAGCAGATTGTCGCGCAGGCTGTCCGGGTCGAGCGTTTTTCCGGCCAGCAGATCACCCGCCAGCTCCTGCAAAAGCGCCTTTGCGTCCTCCACGTCCACGTCGGACGGGATCTGCCGGATGAGCACGTCTCCGCCGCCAAAGTCCTCCGTCTCGAACCCGCAGCGCTCCAGAAGCGCCCTGTTTTCCAGCACGGCAGCGGCCTCTTCCCGTGAAAGTTCTGCGGAAACAGGGGCCAGCAGCAGCTGGGCCATGATAGGGTGGTCCTCCTTTTTGAGCGCCTCAAAGCGGATACGCTCGTGCGCGGCGTGCTTGTCGAGGAACAGAACGGCCTCGCCCTGCTCGACAATGATATAGGTGTGCAGCGCCTCGCCGATGATGCGGAAGGGCTCTTCCGGGACAGAAAGCGCCTGCTGTGCTTCCGGCTCTTTGACGGGTTCCGGCTTCGGCTCGGGCCTGACCTCAATCTTCGGTTCGGGCTTCGGCTCCGGTCTGACCTCCGGCGTTGCTTCCGGCTTCGGAAGCGGAAAGCTCTGCTGCGCAGGCACAGGCTCGGAGCGCGGCAGCTGCACCGGCGAGGCCAGCACGGGCTGGGCCGGCTTCTGCACAGGCTGCTGCGCAGCCTGACGGCGGTATTCGGATGCCTGCATGGTCTGATAGAAGCCGGGCTTCGGCGGCTGGACGATTTTGGGCTGTGCCTGCGGCTGCGGTGCGGCCTCCTGCTTTTTCTCCGGCGTTTTCCATTCCGGGCGGCCAGCCGCTCTGGAAAGCGTGGACAAAACGGCATAGTGTACCGCATCGAAGACCTCGCGCTCGGACAGGAACTTGACCTCCGTTTTGGCCGGATGAACGTTCACGTCCACAGCCTGCACCGGCATGTCAATTTCCAGCACGCAGGCCGGAAAGCGGCCTACCATGATCTGGTTGCGGTACGCCTCTTCCACGGCGGCGGAGAGCAGACGGGACTTGATATAGCGGTTGTTGACGAAGAAGCTTTGCCATGCGCGGTTTCCGCGTGTGGCAGTCGGCTTTGTGACAAAGCCGCGCACGCGAAGCTTTTCCCAGCTGCCGTCAACCGGCAGCATATTGTTGGCAAGTTCCCGGCCGTAGATGGCGTAGATCGCGGCCATGCGGTCGCCCTGTCCGTCGGTGTGCAGCTGCTCCTGGCCGTCCTTCAAAAAGCGGAAGGAGATCTCCGGGTGTGCCAGCGCCTGCTGCTGCACAACGGAGAAAACAGCGGAGGACTCCGCCGCGTCGGATTTCATAAACTTCATCCGCGCAGGCGTATTGTAAAATAACTCCCGCACCAAAATCGTCGTGCCGCACGGGCAGCCGACAGGCTCCTCAGACAGAACCTTTCCGGCTTCGAGATGCAGGCGAACGCCGTTTTCCGCGCCCTGCGCCCGCGTGAGAAGATCGATTTTTGACACGGACGAAATCGCGGCCAGCGCCTCGCCGCGGAAGCCAAGCGTACCGATGCAGGCAAGATCCTCTTGCCTGCGGATTTTGCTCGTTGCATGGCGCAGAAATGCCGTGCGGGCATCAACGGGGTCCATGCCGCAGCCGTCGTCGGTGATGCGCAGGAAGGTCATGCCGCCGTTTTGTAATTCTATTGTAATATTTTTTGCGCCTGCGTCAATGGAATTTTCGACCAGCTCCTTGACGGCGGACGCCGGGCGCTCGACGACCTCGCCTGCAGCGATGAGATCGGCGACATGGCGGTCAAGCTGAATGATCTTCGGCATAAAGCCCCTCCCAATCAGAAGTTCAGCTGCAAAAGCCCGAACGACAGCGCGTTGACAATGGCGTGCAGCGAGATGGACGCCCAGATCGTCCCGGCCTTTTCATACGTCCAGGCCAGCGCGACGGAGGCGGGCAGATACGGAATGCAGCTCAGAAGCACCTTTCCGGCAGGATAGAGCATGAAATACTGCCAATTGTGCATGAGCGTGAACAGAATAACGGACACGAGATACGCCATGACGCGCGACGTCGGCTGAATGGAGCCGAAGACAAGCCCGCGCACAAGCGTCTCCTCAATGATCGGCGCAAGGAAAACCGTCACGGCCAGCATGACATACTGGTTATCGGAAATGAGCGAACCGACCGTTTCGTTATTGTAGATCGTAAAGCCGGGAGCCAGCCGGGAAAGCGCGAATTGCAGCACCCACGTGCCCGCGTAATACATCGCGAAGCCCAGAACCAGCGCCTGCACAAAGTTCCAGAACGAGCCGCCGAAAAACGACTGCCGCAGGAAACCATGGAAAATCAGCAGCACGGCCAGCAGATTCACGGCAAAATAGACGAGATTCATCGTCAGCGCCGTCATGCCAAGCGAGAATTTCTCGTTTGCCAGCTGCAGAAGCAGATTCAGAATCAGCAGATAAAACGGCAGATAAAGCCACCCGGCAATCGTTTCAAATTTCGTCAGCCGGTAAGAAATCGCGTGGGACGCTTTGCGGGCCATAATGGAGAAGCCCCTTTCCGAGAGAATCTGTAGGGGCCGACGACTCTGTCGGCCCATTGGGAAGCTGCGAATTCGCTGAAGATTCCCGTAAAAACGCTGCATTCTGCCGGGCCGATGCAGGCATCGGCCCCTACAGGCAGCCCCTTTACAGCAGTTGCTTCAGCTGGTACAGCTGGTTCAGCGCCTCGATGGGCGTGAGTGTTTCGACGGTGATGGCTTCAAGTGCGCGGCGCAGCTCGTCCGACTGCATATCGAGCATGGAAACCTGATCGGACACGGGCGCGGTGGCGGGCTTTGCACGCTCCGGCGCGCCGGATTCGAGATCCTTGAGAATTTCCCGCGCGCGCGTGATGACCCGGTCGGGAATGCCCGCGAGCTTGGCGACCTCGATGCCGTAGCTGTCGTCCGCCGCACCGGGGACGATCTTGCGCAGGAAGATCATGTCCCCCTGCCGCTTCTTGACGGCGATGTTGAAGTTTTTGACGCCGGGCAGCGCCTGCTCAATGTCCGTCAGCTCGTGATAGTGCGTGGCGAAGAGCGTTTTCGCGCCCAGCCGCTTGCGGTCGGCCGCGTATTCGAGCACGGCTCTTGCGATCGCCATGCCGTCGAACGTCGACGTGCCTCTGCCGATCTCGTCGAGGATGAGAAGCGAACGCGGCGTCGCGTTTTTCAGAATATCGGCAACCTCGGTCATCTCGACCATGAATGTCGACTGGCCGGAGGCCAGATCGTCTGACGCGCCGATGCGTGTGAACAGCCGGTCGACAATGCCGATGTGCGCCGACTGCGCCGGGACAAACGAGCCCATCTGCGCCATGAGGACAATGAGCGCCACCTGCCGCATGTAGGTCGATTTACCGGCCATGTTCGGGCCGGTGATGATGGCCGTGCGGCAGTCCTCACTGCCAAGCAGCGTGTCGTTCGGCACGAACAGCGCGTTTTTGAGCATCTGCTCGACGACTGGATGACGGCCCGCCGTGATGGAGACGGTATTGCCGAGATCGACCTCGGGCTTGCAGTAATGATTGTGAACGGCGACGGCGGCAAAGCTGCACAGCACATCCAGCTGCGCGACGGCCTGCGCCGTTTGCTTGACGCGGGCGGATTCTCCCGCGACAAACTGCCGCAGCGCCACAAACAGGTCATATTCCAGCGCCACAATGCGGTCCTTGGCCGTCAGAATGGTGCTTTCCAGTTCCTTCAGTTCTTCCGTGATGTACCGCTCACCGGTCGAGAGCGTCTGCTTGCGGATATAGCTGTCCGGGACAAGATTCAGCTGACCCTTTGCAACCTCGATATAATAGCCGAATACACGGTTATAGCCCACGCGCAGATTCCGGATGCCGGTCTTTTCCTTTTCACGCGCCTCGATCTGCGTGAGCATGCCCTTGCCGCCGGACTGGACGGCGCGCAGTTCATCGAGCTCTTTGTTTGCACCGTCACGGATGAGCCCGCCCTCGCGCAGCAGGAACGGAGGATCGTCCACGATGGTTGCGTCGATCTTCTCCTTGAGATCTGCCAGCGTGTCAAGCTGCTCAAAAAGCGCCTGCAAATACGGCGAACGCATCCCGGACAGCCGCTCCTTGACGGCGGGAAGACTCGCCGCGCCCTGTGAAAGCGCGGCAAGATCACGGCAGGAGGCCGTGCCCGTCATAATGCGGGTCATGGCGCGCTCAAAGTCCGTAATTTCACGCAGGGACAGAATCAGTTCCTCGCGGTCGATGGTTTTTTTGACCAGTTCCTCCACGGCAGTCAGTCGGCGCGTGATCTGCGCGGGGCTGAGCAGCGGCCGCTCCATCCACGCCCGCAGCAGACGGCCGCCCATGGCGGTCTTCGTTTTGTCGAGCACCCACAGGAGGCTCCCGCGCTTTTCCTTTGCGCGCATCGTCTCCGTCAGTTCGAGATTCCGCCGCGCGGCAAGGTCAAGCTGCATGAACTTGCCTGCAATGTACAGTTCCAGTTCCCGGATGTGCGGCAGCTCGTTTTTCTGTAAATCGCGCAGCGTAATGAGAAGCGCACCCGCGGCGGCAATGACGCACGGCATATTCGCAAGACCGAGCGCCTCCGGCGACTGCCCGAACTGCGCCGTTACGGCAGCCTCGCACAGTGCAGAGTCAAACTGCGCGTCCGTTCCCAGATTTACGCAGGTGTGGAAGCGGTCGCGCAGGAAATCTGCCAGCGCGTCGTCCGCCGCCGCCGTGCCGCCCAGAAGTGCCTCGGACGGCAGGAAGCTGCCGAGTTCGTTCTGCGCGTCCTGCATGGCGTCGGCGCCGGAAACCTGCGTTGCGCTGAATGCGCCGGTCGATACGTCGCAGAAGCAAAGGCCGTATGTACCGGCTGCGCCGTAGACGCAGGCGTAATAATTATTTTTGGATTCCACCAGCATCGAACTTTCCGTCACGGAGCCGGGCGTTACGATGCGGATGATGTCGCGCTTCACCAGCCCCTTCGCCAGGGCAGGGTCCTCCATCTGCTCACAGATGGCGACCTTGTAGCCCTTTGCGACCAGCCGCGCGATATAACTCTCCGAGGAATGATACGGCACGCCGCACATGGGAATCTTATCCTCCGCGCTTTTGTCCTTAGCATGGTCGCGCGAGGTGAGCGTCAGGTCGAGTTCACGCGAGGCAATGCGCGCGTCCTCCTCGAACATCTCATAAAAATCGCCCAGCCGGAAAAACAGCAGGCAGTCGGGATTGCGCTCCTTGACCGCATAATACTGCTGCATCATGGGGGTGAGTTCGGCCATAATCAAAACCTCCGGGTTTTCTCTTTTAACGTCTGAAATTATGCTTTCGGCAAATCCATATGCACTTACGCATTCGTTTGTAGGGCCCGATGCCCACATCGGCCCGTTGGGAAGTTGCAAATTCGCCGAAGAATACCGTAAAAACGGTGCATTCTGCCGGGCCGATGCGACGCCCGCAGGCTAGTTTCGAGGCGCAACCGCGCATCGCGCGGCTCTTAGCGCCGAAGATGGGCATCGGCCCCTACAAAGCCCGCACCAGGGTGCTGTGTTATCGGAGTTCGCCCACAAGGCTCCATGTTGTGCAGCCTGTGATCGTCACGTCCAAAAACTGGCCGATCAGGCTGTCGTCTCCCGCGAAGCGGACGAGTCTTCCGCCCTCAGTGCGGGCGGTGAGCAGGTCCTTGTCGCGGCCGTCGCAGAGCACGCGGACGGTCTTGCCGACGTAGCCCTGATGAATTTCCAGCGAAATGCGGTTCTGCACGGCGCAGAGCCGGTCAAAGCGACGGTTTTTCTCCTCCTTGGGCGTCGGGTCGTCCATTTTCGCGGCAGGCGTTCCCGCGCGCGGGGAGAAGATAAAGGTAAACAGCGCGTCATAGCGCACGTCTTCGATCAGGCTGATCGTGTCCTCGAATTCCTCCTCCGTCTCGCCGGGGAAGCCGACGATCACGTCGCTGGTCAGAACCAGATCGGGCATGATCTGGCGGCCATAGTGCGCCAGCTTCAGATATTCCTCGCGGTTATAGTGCCGGTTCATGGCCTTCAGCACCCGGTCGTTGCCGGACTGGAAGGGCAGGTGGAACTGCTTGGCGATCCTGGGGTATTTCGCAATGGTGTCAAAGAGCTTTTTGCTTGCGTCCTTCGGGTGGCTCGTCATGAAGCGCAGCCAGAAGTCTCCCGGCAGCTGTGCGATCTCGGCCATGAGGTCGGCAAAATCAACGCCCAGCCCCAGATCCTTGCCGTAGGAGTTGACGTTCTGGCCCAAAAGCGTAATGTCCTTATAGCCCGCCGCGATGAGGCCCTTGACCTCTTCGAGAATCTCCTCGGGCCGTCTTGACCGCTCCCGCCCGCGCACATACGGCACGATGCAGTACGAACAGAAGTTGTTGCAGCCGTACATGATCGACACCCACGCCTTGAGATCGGACGAGCGCACGACGGGGATGCCCTCGGCAATATTGCCCGCGGAATCGTCCACGGCGAAGATGCGCTTGTTCGTGCGCAGCACGCTCTGCAGCAGCTCCGGGAAGCGCCATAATTCGTGCGGATTGAACACGCCGTCGACGTGGCGATAGCTGTTTTTGATGCGCTCGACGACCTGCGGCTGGCCCATCATGCAGCCGCAGAGGAAAATTTTCTGCTCCGGGTGCCGGGCCTTGGTGTGTACCAGCGCGCCGACGTTGCCGTAGACGCGGGTTTCCGCGTGCTCACGGATGGCGCAGGTGTTGATAACGATGCAGTCCGCGCCCTCTTCGGTGTCCGCGATCTCATACCCGCTTGCACGCAGCATCCCGCGGATACGTTCGGAATCCGCCTCGTTCTGCTGGCAGCCGTATGTATCGACAAAGGCCCGCGGCGTCCTGCCGCGCGAGGCCCAAAGGGCTTTGATCTGTCCGCAGACAGCGGCTTCCTTTTCCAGCGCCTCCTGCGGGATTACAACGGGTTTGCGTTCCATGTACGTTTCCTCCGAACTGCGTAACTTAATAATTTATTATAGCAGATTCCATGTAAATTTGCAACGGATGAAAAAGCCCCTGCAAAACCGCCCGCGCCATGTGCGCAGCAGTCTGTAACATTATATAAATAAGGCTTGCTGGAAACAAAACAAGATGCACCCAAGGCTCCCCTTAGGCCCAAGGGGAGCCTTCAGACGCGTCCTTGTGCCTCTCAAATTTACTTGCCCCTATATCTAGTCACAGCCCCGTGTCATATGACGCGCAATGTTACAGTTAAATTACAAACCCCCCGAAACGCTTGACGAAACGGGGGCAGTGCGGTAAGATGCAGATACAAATTACACAGGGGGCTTTGCTCCGATGTGTAAAA
>ENA-UOJL01003877-UOJL01003877.1-human-gut-metagenome-genome-assembly--contig:-P47-NODE-3877-length-9956-cov-5.099485_pt1 | contig 9956 bp, 6 predicted proteins | sample MGYA00242347_ERZ723894 | MGnify/ENA metagenome assembly ERZ723894
GTTGTATTCATGGGTATATACTTTGTAACAGGTCTTGTTACTGCTGTAATGGGTAAATCCAAGCACAGCAGAAGCGGTACTCTCAACAGTAAAGCAGGCTGGATTGGACTTGCTAAAAAGTTCTGTATTCTGCTCATGGTTGCAGTAGGTGTGAGAATTGATATTCTTCTCGGAACTACATATATCCGTGATACAGTCTGCATCAGCTTTTGTCTGAATGAGCTGCTCTCTATTATCGAGAACGCCACCTTAATGGGTATTCCATTTCCGCCCGTAATTAAAAAAGCGATTGATGTTCTGCAAACTAAGGTTGGCAGAATGGAAGAAGAATTTGAGGAGGAGGATACTAATGATAAGGAAATATGATGATAACACTCAATTGACTGCACATTTTAACGCACATGAGTTCAAGTGCAAGTGTGGTCAGCCTCATGACTATGAGCTTTCCGATAAACTTGTATCAATGCTTGAACAGCTTTATGAAAAGCTGAATTGTTCCAAGATTATTGTTACAAGTGGGTATCGTTGCACAAAGCATGATAAAACAGTCGGCGGAAGCGGAACAGGACAGCATACCAAAGGAACTGCAGCAGATATCTGTTGCTACGGACAGGACGGAAAACCTATCAGCAGTAAAGTCGTCTGCTGTACTGCACAGGATTTAGGTTTCGGCGGTATCGCAAACATTACTTCCGAATACATCTACACTCACGTTGATGTGCGTACCGGATATCGTTGGCTCGGTGATGAAACCGTCAATAACAATACAGTTACTGATGATTTTTACAAGTATTTCGGTATTTCAAAGACAGATAAACCACTGTCAAACGGCATTGACCTCAGTTGTCATAATGGCAGTATTGACTGGACAAAGTTCAAAGCGGATTTTGTGATTCTTCGTGCAGGCTACGGAAAAGAAACAAATCAGGTTGACAGCCGTTTTGAAGAATACTATGCAGGAGCAAAGGCTCATGGTATTCCTGTGGGTGCCTACTGGTACTCCTACGCAATGAGCATTGAGGAAGCAATTCAGGAGGCAGATGTTTTTATTTCCACCATCAAGGGTAAACAGTTTGAATATCCTGTGTTCTACGATGTAGAAGAGAGCAAGCAGTTCGATCTCGGTAAAGAAAAGCTGTCTGCCATTATCCGTGCATTTCTTGAACGTGTTGAGGCTGCGGGATATTTTGTCGGGCTGTACGGTTCTGCCTCTTCCCTCACAACTCATACTGCTGATGATATCAAAAGAAAATATGCTATCTGGCTTGCCCATTGGACGGAAAGCACCAATTATAGCGGTGCTTACGGCATTTGGCAGCACTCCTGCAAGGGAAAAGGTGATGGTATCAGCGGCGATGTTGACCTTGACAAATGTTATGTCGATTATCCTGAAAGGATTAAGGCAAAGGGGTTGAATGGTTTCGGTGTTAGTCCGTCACCTGCACCTGTGCCGGATGACAGCGTTTACGCCACGGTTACTGTTGACGGTAAGAAATACTCCGGAAAACTGAATATGGAATAAATTTAGGGCTGTTCGGGAGATGATTCGTGAATCTCTCGGACAGCCTTTTTTTATTATGCTAAAGATTCTATATATTTTCTGAATGCTTTGACACCATTTGCATTTCTCTTAAATACACCTGCATCAAGCAGAACCTGTTCAAACACCTTGCCAACTTCTGTCTTAATGATAGAATCAGCATTGTCAGCATTAAACTCAGGATGATTTTTAAGTATACTTTCTGCCCATTCAGCATGAGAAGCTGTCTTTGGATTTGCAGTTAAATCTGCACCTGAGAGCATTTCTTCACGCAGTATATTAAGTTCATCAGCAAGTCTGGACGGAAGAACAGCAAGTCCCATAACTTCAATAAGTCCGATATTCTCTTTTTTGATATGATGTAAGGAAGGATTCGGATGAAAGATGCCAAGAGGTCTGTCTTCAGATGTAATGTTGTTACGGAGAACAAGGTCAATTTCATACTTTCCGTCACGCATTCTTACAATCGGAGTAATTGTGTTGTGTGGTACACCATCAGTTTCAGCAAATATTCCCACTGTTTCGTCTGTATAGCCTCTCCATGCATCAAGCGCATCACAGCAAGCACTTACAAGTTCAGCTCTGTTATCTGATGAAAGACGAATAACAGACATTGCCCATTTCAGTATTCCTGCTGATACATTCGGATATTTTTTCATGCAAAAGGTCGTTTCAATTTCTGCTCTTGCCATTGGGAATTCATATCTTCCGCCCTGAAAATGCTCATGTGTGAGAATTGAACCTCCGACAATCGGTAAATCAGCATTAGAGCCAATCATGTAGTGCGGAAACTGCTCTACAAAGTCAAACAGCTTATCAAAAACAGCGTGGTCAATTACCATCGGTGTATGGTTGGCATTGAACAAAATACAATGTTCATTGTAATAGCCATATGGAGAATATTGCAAGTACCATTTTTGACCATGTATATCCACAGTCACAGGACGAAGATTCTGTCTGGCAGGATGTGTCAGATGACCTGCAAATCCCATGTTTTCAGCACAGAGCTGACATTTGGGATAAGATGCAGCCTTGTGCATCTTTGCAGCAGCTATATCACGAGGATCTTTCTCAGGCTTGGAAAGATTGATTGTTACATCAAGTGTTCCGTACTCGGATTCTGCTGTCCACTTCATATTCTTTGCAATTCGTTCAGCACGAACATAGTTCAGCTTCTTACTGAAATCATAATACCAGTCTGTTGCAGTTTCAGGAGATTCAGCATATTTCTGACGGAATACAGCATTTACTTCTCTCGGCATAGGAGTAAATACTCCCATAATCTTTGTATCAAACAAGTCACGCTGTACGGCTGTATCTTCAATAATACCATTCTGTACTGCATAGCTGATAACAGGTTCAAGAAGCTGTTCGATATTGCCTGTTAATGCCTCGCTGTCATGCCATTCTGTAAGTTTCAGAATATCCATAATCTGATTTCTGACAACATATTCATCATCTTCTGTAATCAGATTACTATTTATTGCATGGGAGATAAGTCCCTGTATTGCTTTGTAAATCATATTGTTACCTCATTTCTGAAATCCGTCGGGATGATTTTTGTGCCAGTTCCATGCATCTGCAATGATTTCCTCAAGGCTGTCATGTTCAGGATTCCAGCCAAGAATTGTTCTTGCCTTTTCGCTTGATGCAACAAGTCTTGCAGGATCACCTGCACGTTTAGGCGTTTCAATCGCAGGAATCGGATGTCCTGTTACTTTTCTTGCAGTTTCAATAACCTCACGAACTGAATATCCTACGCCATTGCCAAGATTGAAGATATTGCTTTCATTTCCGTTTCTCAGATATTTTACAGCAAGAATATGAGCCTGTGCTAAATCTGTCACATGGATATAATCACGAATACAGGTTCCGTCAGGAGTATCATAATCAGTACCATAAATTGAAACGCTCTCACGCTTTCCATTTGGAACTTGAAGAATAAGCGGTATAAGGTGGCTTTCAGGATTGTGTGCTTCACCGATATTACCTGATTTATCTGCACCGCAGGCATTGAAATAACGGAGTGAAACATATCTCAGGTTATGTGCCTTTGAAGTCCAGTAGAACATTTTCTCCATAGCAAGTTTTGTTTCACCATAAGGATTGGTAGGCTGTGTACGGTCTGTTTCAAGAATCGGAATGTTCTCAGGTTCTCCATATGTTGCGGCTGTTGATGAGAAAACAATCTTATCAATATTATGCTCGACCATAGAATCAAGCAGAACTTTCGTGCCACAGAGGTTATTGTCATAGTATTTCAGAGGATTTGTAACGCTTTCGCCTACAAGTGAGTATGCTGCAAAGTGAATTACTGCATCTATATCTTCATTTTCAAAAATGCTGTCAAGAAATGACTTATCGTGCAAATCACCCTGATAGAATTTTGCTCCCTGCGGAACTGCTTCAATATGTCCTGTTGCAAGATTATCAGCAATTACAACATTTTCTCCTGCACGAATAAGCTCCAATGCTGTATGTGAACCGATATATCCTGCGCCGCCTAATACAAGTACACTCATTTTTAGTCCTCCTTGATTTCAATACCACCGACAGGTCTGATGCTCATTACATAGCAGGAGTTCTGTCCGAAAATTCTATCCATTTCTGACTTGTATTTTTCTACAAGTTCACTTGGTACAAAAGCCTGAATTGTTCCTGCAAATCCACCGCCATGCACTCTGATTGCGCCTTTACCGCAAAGCACTCTCTTTCCAGCCATAATTGCAAGAGGAATAGCCTGTTCTGTAGGCTTTCTGCATGAGTAAAGATTCTGAAGATAATTCATTGATGAATCACCCGATTCGTTGACAAGTGCGAGGAAGCCTTCAAAATCATTGTTTTTAAGGCATTCTGTTTCTGCCTTAGCACGATAGTTATCGCCGAAGAAATGTACTGCACGAAGCACTGCTCTGTCAGATACTTTCTTTCGTATATCAGGCATATTCTCCCAGAACTGAGCTTCATCAACCTCACGAAGCACCTTTTTACCAAAGTATTCAGCAACCTCATCCATTTCACTTCTTACTGCAACATAATCATCTGTCAGGTCTGAGTGACTGCCTTTTGTATCAGTAATGATAAGCTCATATCCGGTTGTACTCAGGTCAAAATCGACCTTGCTGATGCTCGGATTCTGAATATCCTGAAGATCAAGAAATACAAATCCACCAACTGAACAAACCATCTGATCCATAAGTCCGCTTTTCTTGCCGAAGTAAAAGTTTTCTGCGTACTGTCCGATTTTGGCAATCTCTACTGCACCAACCTGATTATTGTTGTAATAACTGTCAATGGCTGTTGCAATAAGTGTTTCAAATGCGGCTGATGAAGAAATACCGCTTCCGCCGAGTACATTTGATGTTGTATACATATCAAAGCCTTTGACTTCAACACTCAAATCTCTGAATCTTGCGACGATTCCTCTGACAATTTCAGATGAACCCTTTTCACCGATATGAACATCTAAATCTTCAAGTGATACTGCAAACTCATCGTATCCCTCAGACTTGATGCGGATAATCTTTTCATCGTGAAATGCTGTAATGGCGACAGCATCAAGGTCAACAGCTCCTGCAATCACACAGCCATGCTGATGGTCTGTGTGATTACCACCGATTTCTGTTCTGCCCGGAGCAGAGTAAACGTGAATATCGGTTCTGTTAGGATAGAGAGCTGTGAATTTCTCCACAGCGCTCATATATCTTGACTTCTGTGCATCTACATCCTGTGGTTTGTAGAGCTTTCCGAATATTCCGTCAAGCTCACCACTTGTTATTTTATTCTGAAATTCCTGTATTTTCATAACTTTACCTTTCTGCTTATTCTGCAATTGGTGAGATGATAAATTCAAGTTTCATAGGCTCATCGGACTTGATTCTGTATTCATCATGTACCTTTGCACCCCATGAATCATCACCGCCGACACCCATCTGCTTTGCTGCAATTCGCACCCAAGTATAGCGTACATTCGGAAGTTCATCCATGTGCATTGCATTTTCAAGCTCATATGCACTATATGGGAGAACACTCATTTCAAAAGGAGCATTTACCTTTGTGAAGGTCAGACCATGCTGTGCGTTATCTGATACTGTAAGGTTTCTGACACCTGTTCTGTTTCCGCATTCCTGTGGATTCAGATAGCCTGAAAGATTGTCCATTGCTGTGGATTCCCACACGCCAAGTCTTGCACCCTTGTTTCTGTCGATATAGTTTTCATCAGGTCCCATGCCATAGTAGGAGAAGCTGTTTAACTGTTTCTTCATCTTGAAATCGAGTGCCATAATCGGCATATCAGGCATTCCGCTTACTCCTGCGTAGTTCACACATACTCCGAGTTTGCCGTCAAAATAAGCTGTATAGATGATAGTATACTCAAATTCAGGAGAAGAAGCTGTTTTGTATATGAAGCTGATTTCAAGTGAATCTTCATGCTCTGCGTGGGATACTGTCTCAAACTTTGCGAATTTTCCTGCAACAAACCACTGAGCAAGATTTGTAGGCTCTGATGCACCCATATCATTATCTGTCATTGCTCTCCAGAAGCTGACCTTTGGTGTGCGGGTAATGTATTCAAAGCCGTTGTATTTCAGAGAGCTGATACCACCTTCCTTTTTATCAAACATCATGGAGAAGTTTTCGCCATGAACACCGATGATGACATCACCATATACGATAACAGGCTTTTTGATGTTTCTTTCAGGAATTGTATTATCTTCGATTTCAAACACTTCCTGTGAAAAAGCAATTTCATGACCTGCATCTGCCCATGCTGTCGCATTCTTTGTTACTGCTGAAACGTGGTATACATATTCTCCTGCACAGTCAACCTTATTGATTGAGAGCTTAATTGTTTTTGTTTCGCCAGCCTTTACATCAAGTGAGAATGTATCAGATTTAAGAACAACTCCCTGCTTTTCAAGTCTTGCAACAAACTGTAAATCACTTGTATCTGCAAAGAGGTTCCTGTTTTCAACTGTAAGATGTCCGTTCTTTACTGTCATTCTGATATTGGAGTAAAGAGCCTTGACTTCCTGAACCTTTGGTGAATAAGTACGGTCAGCGTAAACAATACCGTTTGTACAGAAACCGTAGTCACTTGCTCTGTCCTCAAAATCTCCGCCATATGCAAGAACAGTCTGTCCGTCATCATTTATCATTTCAATTGCCTGATCAATGTAGTCCCAGATAAATCCGCCCTGATAGGATTCATACTTATCTTCAAGGTCAGTGTAGAGATGAAGTCCGCCGAGAGAATTTCCCATGGCGTGCATATACTCACAGCTGATATACGGACGTTTCTTGCCGAGTTTCAGATAATCTTCAACCATTTCAGGTGTAGCGTACATTCTGCTTTCCATATCTGTAATATGGTCATAGATTCCGTCAGGAACTCTTGTAACACCCTCATAGTGTACAAGTCTTGTAGAATCCACGCTTCTGAAATAATCAGACATAGCTGCAATATCATCACCGCAGTAGGATTCATTTCCGCATGACCAAATCAGCACACTTGCATGATTCTTGTCACGCTCATACATTGATTTTGCTCTGTCGAGAACAGCAGCCTTCCACTCAGGGAGTGATGCAGGAATGTTCCATGAAGGCTCTGTTGCTCCAAGTTTCTGCCATGTTCCATGTGTTTCAAGGTTTGCTTCATCAATCAGATAAATTCCGTATTCATCACAAAGCTCATACCAAAGAGAATTATTAGGATAGTGACAGGTGCGGACAGCGTTGATATTGTTCTTCTTCATGAACTGAATATCAAACAGCATATCTTCCTTTGTGACAACTCTGCCAGATTTTACGTTAAACTCGTGACGGTTGATACCCTTGAACACGATACGCTTTCCGTTCAGGCACATAATTCCGTCTATGAGTTCAAATCTGCGGAAACCTGTCTTTGTTCTGCTGACTTCAATTACATTGCCATTTTCATCTTCAAGAATTACTGTAAATGTATAAAGGTCAGGAATTTCAGCACTCCAAGGATTTGCATTTTCAATTGTCCATGAGATATTCTTTTTAGAGGATTCAGCAACAACATTTCCGTTTTTATCTGTAAGAACAGCCTTGATGCTGCAATCACCGATAATATCAAGGTCTGCTGTGAAGATACCGTTTGTTCCGTCATAGTCTGCAATGACTTTCATATCACGAACATGAGCCTTTGGTACTGCATAAAGGAATACATCTCTGAAAATACCTGAGAATCTCCAGAAGTCCTGATCTTCAAGCCAGCTTGCAGAGCTTCTCTTGTAAACTTCTACACAGAGCTTGTTGCCGTTTTCCTTAATGTATGGTGTAAGCTCAAACTCTGAAGGAGTGAAGGAATCTTCGCTGTAACCGATGAATTCACCATTCAGCCACACATACATTGCTGTTTCCACACCCTGAAATGATATGAAAACACGCTTTTTTCTAAAAGATTCATCAAGGTCAAAGTATCTTACATAACTTCCGACAGGATTATCTGTTTCAGAAATGTAAGGCGGTCTGAGATACTCCTGACCTTCCCATGGATACATTGTATTTACATACTGAGGTTTTCCATAACCCTGAAGCTCAATGTGTCCGGGTACCTGTATATCGTCAAAATCATCTGTGCTGTACTCAGCGGAGAAGAAGCCTTCCTTTCTCTCTGACGGATTCTTTGCCCATGAGAACTTCCATGTGCCGTTAAGATTCTGTACAAGTGAAGTTTCTCCCTTGTCAGCTTCGTTCATATCAGCATAGAATTTATGGTCAGAGTGTGCTTCGGTTCTGTTTACTGCAAATACTTCGGGATTTGCGAGCCATTCAAGTGTATATTTCATGGTAAAACCTCCATTTTTACTGGAAGGCAGAGTTTTTCATCTGCCTTCTTTAGTTTTAGTTTGCCTTTGTCTTTAATTCTTCGTTTGCCTTTTCAACCTTGAGTTTGATAAGGACTATTGTAATAAGCAAGTTGAAAATCATCGGGAGCCAGAGATACATTACATGAAGCATATTTGTACAAGATTCAGGCTGTACTGCTGCATTTTCAATATATCCGCTCGCTGCTAGAAGCCAGCCTGCAATAGCAGTACCGATACCGCCACCGACCTTTGTTCCGAATGATGTGCATGAATACATTGTGCCATCAACCTTTTTGCCTGTTGTAAGTCTTGTGTATTCTGATGTTGTTGCGATAAGAGCATTCATGTCACCCTGCAAAGGACTCATTCCGAGTGCTGCGATTGCTGTAAATCCAAGCATAAGAGGGATATTTCCCATATATCCTGCAATAATAACTCCGACTCTGCCGAGTGTACCGATTGTGTATCCTAAAAGATTGAGTTTATACATTCCGCTGAACTTTCTTACAAGTATAGGAGTAAGGAGAAGTCCTGCAATCATCGGAATATTTACTGCCCATGAGAATGTTCCAAATAAGCCTTCATCACCGAGTACATATTTCATGAAGTAGATTCCCATTCCGAGTGTTGCTGAATAAAGCTGCATTAAGAGATATGCTCCGCAAATCATAAGGAAGTATTTGTTGTGAGCAAGAATTCTGAAGGCATCAATAAGGTTGTATTTTTCTTCTTTTTCTGCCTTTTCTTCACCTTCTTCAAGTTCTTCAGGAGAAAGTTCCTTAACTGAAAGAACTGAGATTGTGTTTGTGATAACACCGATTACAGTATAGATAATTGCAACTGTTCTCCAAGCTGCTGCACCGCCACCGAGCTTTGCAACAAAGCCGACTGTGATTGCCTGAATTAACATACTTGTACCGAATGCGAACATAAATCTGATTGAACCCATCTGTACTCGTTCATGATTGTTTTTAGTAATGAGTGCTGTAAGTGCTGAATATGCGATGTTGTTTGCTGTATAGAATCCTGCATTAAGAACTGTGTATGCGATAAAGAACCATGCATACTGAGCAGTTTTTCCCATATCAACAGGAATACAGAAGATTGCGATTAAGCATAAAGCACATCCGAAATATCCATATAACATCCAAGGTCGTGCCTTACCCATTTTTGTTTTTGTCTTATCAATCAATGAGCCGAAGAATATGTCACTTACTCCGTCGAAAAACTTTGATACAAAAATCAATGTACCTACAACTCCTGAATTAAGTCCGATTGTATCGGTCAGGAATATCATAACAAACGCTGAAAGTAATGCGTATACGACGTTTCCTGCAATATCGCCTGAGCCATATCCAACTTTGTTATACCAATTCAAGTATTTTTTTTGTTCCATAGTAAAACTCCTTTAGTATTATCATTCTGATTATGCACAGAATTTGTTTTTGATTATTCTGCCCGATATTATTTGACAGCTTCTCAAATTGATTTCAGGCATATTGACTTATGAGTTTTACAAATAGCTATTTGTGTTTTATGGGCTGACGTCTTAACTTTTCCCGTTTTCCTTAATTTAT
>ENA-UOJL01003879-UOJL01003879.1-human-gut-metagenome-genome-assembly--contig:-P47-NODE-3879-length-9951-cov-9.016572_pt1 | contig 9951 bp, 6 predicted proteins | sample MGYA00242347_ERZ723894 | MGnify/ENA metagenome assembly ERZ723894
TTCAGGTAGAAATACCCGAAGGGCTTTATTGTGTTTGATACTTTCGGAATTTAAGTACACATCATCCACATACTTCAAATCTCCTGTTCTGCTAAAAAATAAACGACCGGACAATCTTTTATAATACTATTTTTCAGTATCCTTTTCAGCCTCTTTTTCCTTCAATTTCATTCTTTTTCCTTCTGTTTTATTTAAAATCCCATATTCTGCCAAGACTAAATACCCTTTCAAAATTGAACTACTTTTTCAAAATGGAAAGGTCGACTCTGTTATTATATATTTCCTTCTTCTTTATATATGTTTGATAATCAATTTATTGCCATTTCTTTTAGAGTTTTGGCACGCATTTGGCATAATACATTTCAAGTATTATAATAATAAATATTAAAAAGATTAAATACATGGAGATAACACTATCATTTGTTTTTTGCCTCTTGAGCGGCTTTGCCTGCTTCTGGCTATTTTGGAAATGCGTAGACTGGTTTGAAAAGATCTAGAAGAGGAAAGGAGAATTAATTATGTACACAACACTATTTGTATTAGGTATTGCAATCTTCGGTTATTTGATGTATGTACTCATCAGACCCGAAAAGTTTTAAAGTTATACAGTTTAAGGTAAAAGTATGAATACAGAAATTTTAGGTGTGGTCGCACAAGTTGCCTTGATGGTGATTTTGGCTTATCCACTAGGAAGATACATTGCCAAGGTTTATAAAGGAGAGAAAACCTGGTCGGATTTCATGGCTCCTATTGAAAGAGTCATTTATAAAGTATGCGGAATTGACCCTAAAGAAGAAATGAACTGGAAACAGTTTCTGAAAGCATTATTGATATTGAATGCTTTTTGGTTCGTATGGGGAATGGTATTGCTGGTTTCGCAAGGATGGTTACCTTTAAATCCGGATGGCAACGGACCCCAAACGCCGGATCAGGCTTTTAATACCTGTATCAGTTTTATGGTCAACTGTAACTTGCAGCACTATAGTGGCGAAAGCGGATTGACTTACTTCACACAGCTGTTTGTCATTATGCTCTTCCAGTTTATTACCGCTGCAACCGGTATGGCTGCTATGGCTGGTATTATGAAGAGTATGGCTGCCAAGACAACAAAAACAATCGGTAACTTCTGGCATTTTTTGGTAGTGAGCTGTACACGTATCCTGTTACCGCTTTCTTTGATTGTAGGTTTCATCCTGATTCTTCAGGGAACCCCGATGGGATTCGACGGAAAAATGAAGGTAACTACCCTCGAAGGACAGGAACAGATGGTTTCGCAAGGACCTGCGGCTGCCATTGTGCCCATTAAACAATTAGGAACGAATGGAGGCGGTTACTTTGGTGTGAACTCTTCTCATCCGTTGGAAAATCCGACTTATCTTACCAATATGGTGGAGTGCTGGTCTATCTTGATTATTCCGATGGCAATGGTACTTGCATTAGGGTTTTATACTCGTAGAAAGAAACTGGCTTATAGTATTTTCGGAGTGATGCTCTTTGCTTTCCTGGTAGGCGTCTGTATCAATGTCAGTCAGGAAATGGGTGGAAATCCCCGTATCGATGAACTGGGAATTGCGCAGGATAACGGTGCGATGGAAGGTAAGGAAGTTCGTTTGGGTGCCGGAGCTACAGCACTTTGGAGTATTGTGACTACTGTTACTTCCAATGGTTCGGTGAATGGTATGCATGATTCTACTATGCCGTTGTCAGGTATGATGGAGATGCTGAATATGCAGATTAATACTTGGTTCGGCGGTGTAGGCGTAGGTTGGATGAATTATTATACGTTCATTATTATCGCGGTATTTATCAGCGGTTTGATGGTAGGTCGTACCCCGGAATTTCTCGGAAAGAAAGTAGAAGCCCGTGAAATGAAAATAGCTACGATAGTAGCACTGCTTCATCCATTTGTCATATTAGTGTTCACAGCAATCTCAAGTTATATATATGTACATCATCCTGACTTTGTGGAAAGCGAGGGCGGTTGGCTGAACAATCTTGGATTCCACGGCTTGAGTGAGCAGCTTTATGAGTATACATCTTGTGCCGCTAACAATGGTTCCGGCTTTGAAGGACTGGGAGATAATACTTATTTCTGGAACTGGACCTGTGGCATTGTACTTATTCTTAGCCGATTCCTGCCTATTATCGGACAAGTTGCCATTGCCGGCCTGCTGGCTCAGAAGAAGTTCATTCCCGAGAGTGCCGGAACGCTGAAGACTGATACGCTGACTTTCGGAATAATGACGTTTGTCGTTATCTTCATTGTGGCTGCTCTGTCCTTCTTCCCGGTACACGCTTTGAGTACAATTGCCGAACATTTAAGTTTGTAATTCTGAATTAGAGAAGATATGAAAAATATGAAATCAGCTTCTTTGTTTCAAAAGGAGCAAGTTATAGAAAGCCTGAAACAATCATTCGTGAAGCTAAACCCGCGACTGATGATAAAGAACCCGATCATGTATACGGTAGAGGTGGCTACAGTGGTCATGTTGTTTGTGACACTTTACTCCATCATCAATCCCTCTCAGGGTTCGTTTGCCTACAACATAGCTGTGTTTATCATTCTGTTTATTACACTGCTGTTTGCCAATTTTGCCGAAGCGATTGCCGAAGCACGGGGAAAAGCGCAAGCCGACAGCCTGCGTAAAACACGGGAAGAGACACCTGCCAAAAAGGTGGAAGGTAATCAAATAGTGACTGTAAGTTCTTCACAGCTAAAGAAAGGAGATGTGTTTGTCTGTGAAGCCGGAGACGTGATTCCGTCCGATGGGGAAATAATCGAAGGATTGGCCTCTATCGATGAAAGTGCGATTACAGGTGAGTCTGCTCCGGTGATCCGGGAGGCGGGCGGCGATAAAAGCTCAGTGACGGGAGGTACGAAAGTATTGTCCGATCATATAAAAGTAATGGTGACCACCCAACCGGGAGAAAGTTTTCTGGATAAAATGATTGCACTGGTAGAAGGTGCGTCTCGTCAGAAAACTCCGAATGAGATAGCACTGACTATTCTGCTGGCTGGTTTTACACTTGTCTTTGTCATTGTGTGTGTGACGTTAAAACCGTTTGCCGATTACAGCAATACTGTCATTACCATTGCTTCACTTATTTCTTTGTTTGTGTGTCTGATTCCGACAACAATCGGAGGACTTCTTTCTGCCATCGGTATTGCCGGTATGGACCGTGCACTACGTGCGAATGTGATAACAAAATCGGGTAAGGCAGTGGAAACTGCCGGCGATATTGATACCTTGTTGCTGGATAAGACCGGAACTATCACCATCGGTAATCGTAAAGCTACCCATTTTCACACTGCGCCGGGCATTGATCTGCACGCTTTTGTAGAAAACTGTCTGCTTTCTTCTCTGTCCGATGAAACTCCGGAAGGCAAATCAATCGTAGAACTGGGACGTGAATCAGGTATCCGTATGCGCAGCTTGAATACGACAGGCGCACGAATGATTAAGTTTACAGCCGAAACCAAATGCTCGGGTGTCGATTTGCCGGACGGAACTCAGATTCGTAAAGGGGCTTTTGATGCTATCCGTAAGATTGTGGAAACTGCCGGAAATAAATTCCCCGAAGAAGTGGAAAAGGTGATCGCTGCTATTTCAAGCAATGGTGGTACGCCGTTGGTGGTATGTGTTAATCGGAAAGTGACGGGTGTTATCGAATTGCAGGATATCATCAAGCCGGGTATTCAGGAACGTTTCGAACGCTTGCGCAAAATGGGAGTGAAGACAGTGATGGTGACCGGTGATAACCCGCTGACTGCCAAATATATTGCAGAAAAGGCAGGTGTCGATGATTTTATTGCCGAAGCGAAGCCGGAAGATAAAATGGAATATATCAAGAAGGAACAACAGTCCGGCAAACTGGTGGCAATGATGGGGGACGGTACGAATGATGCTCCCGCTTTGGCTCAGGCGAATGTCGGAGTAGCAATGAACAGTGGTACGCAGGCTGCAAAGGAAGCCGGCAATATGGTAGATCTGGATAATGATCCTACCAAACTGATCGAGATTGTGGAAATCGGTAAGCAGTTGCTGATGACCCGTGGAACACTGACTACTTTCTCTATCGCCAACGATGTGGCTAAATATTTTGCCATTGTCCCCGCCTTGTTTATGGTGGCTATCCCCGAACTGGCGGCGTTGAATATCATGCAGTTGCATAGTCCTGAGAGTGCGATCCTTTCGGCAGTCATCTTCAATGCGATTATTATTCCGATCTTGATTCCGTTGGCTTTGCGTGGCGTTCAGTACAAGCCGATAGGTGCAAGTGCTTTGCTTCGCCGGAATCTGCTGATTTACGGTGTAGGTGGTGTGATTGCTCCGTTTATCGGAATTAAACTGATTGATTTATTAGTAGGTTTATTCTTTCAATTAAAAAACAATAGCGATGAAAACTTTATTTAAATCACTAAAGATAACTCTTGTTTTCTGTGTCTTTTTCTCCGTATTCTATATTCTTATTTTGTGGTTGTTTGCACAAGTGGCAGGACCTAATAAGGGAAATGCTGAAGTTGCCACACTGGATGGAAAAGTGGTGGGTGCGGCCAATGTCGGTCAGATGTTTACAAAAGATATTTATTTCTGGGGACGTCCTTCGTGTGCCGGAGACGGTTATGATGCTTCTAGTTCGTCCGGCAGCAACAAAGGACCCACGAATCCCGAATATCTGGCTGAAGTGGAAGCGCGTATCGATACGTTCCTTGTACATCATCCCTATCTGAGCCGTAAAGATGTTCCGGCGGAGATGGTAACGGCGAGTGCCTCCGGTCTCGACCCTAATATTACTCCGCAATGTGCATATGTGCAGGTAAAGAGAGTGGCACAGGCACGTGGACTGACTGAAAATCAAGTGAAAGAAATCGTTGATCAAAGTGTGGAGAAGCCTTTACTCGGAATTTTCGGAACGGAGAAAATAAATGTGCTGAAGCTGAATATAGCACTTGAAGAGAATAAATAACCAAACACTGGGCGGCGTGCCTGTCCGAATCGTTTTAGTTATTTATTGCGGTTCAAATAAACAGGGCTGGACAGGGCGCTGCTCTTTTTTAGAAACATAAAATAAAAAGATAAATATGAAGAGTTTTTTTAGTAAGAAGATTGTTGTAGGAGCATTGGTTGCGGCAACTGTATGCGTATCGGGTATAACGGATGCAAAAGCACAGGAATTTGCTGTGCAGGGAGATATTGTCAGTTCCTATGTCTGGCGGGGAATGTACCAGGGTGGAGGTGCGGCTTTTCAACCCACGCTGGGGTTTGGGTTCGATAATTTTTCTGTTACCGCATGGGGATCTACTAATTTCAGTGGGGGGAATAAAGAACTGGATCTGACTCTTGCCTATAAGTTTGGTAAGGCGGGACCTACGCTGACGGTTGCCGATTTGTGGTGGGAAGGTGAAGGGGCATATAAATATTTTAATTTTAAGAGCCACGAGACGGGACATCATTTTGAGGCGGGATTGGCTTATACGTTGCCCGTAGAGAAGTTTCCCCTGTCCGTAGCGTGGTATACGATGTTTGCCGGAAAAGACAAGAAGCTGAATGATAGCGGAGAACTGAAGCAGAATTATTCCTCCTATCTGGAACTGAACTATCCTTTCAGTGTGAAAAATGTCGATTTAAATGTAACTTGCGGCGCAGTGCCGTATAAGGCGGAGGGTATCTACACGAATAGTGGCTTCGCCGTGACTAATGTAGCTTTAAAAGGAATGACAGAGATAAAAATTAATGATAAGTTTTCATTGCCGATATTTGCACAGGCTATATGGAATCCATGTGTTGAAGATGCTTTTTTGGTTTTTGGCGTAACTTTAAGACCATAGATATAAACTCATGAATTTTTATTATGCAGAAACCCGTGGTGATCGTGATGATTACTACGGGTTGAAATAGTTTATAAACAGCAATTAATGAAATGGATATGGATAGAGAACAGAGTGTACAACATTTTTTGGATCTGATCAAGAAGTCTCATCGAGGCAAGTTTAAAATCTATATCGGCATGATAGCCGGTGTAGGGAAGTCTTACCGTATGCTTCAGGAGGCTCATGAACTGCTGGAGAATGGGGTGGATGTACAAATCGGCTATATTGAAACTCACGGACGTGCCGGAACGGAGGCTCTGATGCAGGGACTGCCTGTGATCCCCCGACGTAAAATTTTCTATAAAGGAAAAGAGTTGGAGGAAATGGATGTGGACGCCATTATCCGCCTTCATCCCGAGATTGTGATTGTGGACGAACTGGCACACACCAATGTGGAAGGCAGTTTGAACGAGAAACGTTGGCAGGATGTGATGACTCTGTTGGATGAGGGGATTAATGTGATTTCCGCAATCAATATCCAGCATATCGAGAGTGTGAATGAAGAAGTGCAGGAGATTACAGGGATCGAGGTGAAAGAACGGGTGCCGGACAGTGTGCTTCAGGAAGCGGATGAAGTGGTGAATATCGACTTGACAGCGGAAGAACTGATCTCGCGTCTGAAAGCAGGAAAGATATACCGTCCGGAAAAGATTCAGACAGCACTGGATAATTTCTTCCGGACCGAGAATATCCTTCAACTGCGGGAACTGGCTCTGAAGGAAGTGGCGCTCCGGGTGGAGAAGAAGGTGGAGAATGAGGTTGTGATGGGTGTTTCGGTCGGAATCAGGCATGAGAAGTTCATGGCTTGTATCAGTAGTCATGAGAAAACACCCAGGAGGATTATCCGGAAGGCGGCACGTCTGGCAACACGATATAATACAACTTTTGTTGCTCTCTATGTGCAGACTCCGAGGGAGAGTATGGACCGGATTGATCTGGCCAGTCAGCGTTATTTGCTGAATCATTTTAAGCTGGTAGCAGAACTGGGCGGAGAGGTCATCCAGGTGCAGTCGAAGGATATTCTGGGGAGTATTGTCAAAGTTTGTCGGGACAAGCAAATATCTTCTGTCTGCATGGGAACTCCTAATCTGAGATTTCCTCATGCCATTTGCTCCATACTCGGATATCGAAAGTTTTTGAATAATTTGTCACAAGCTAATGTAGATTTGATTATACTTGCATAATATTAACCGTATGAACGATATGAATATTAAAACAAAACTGATTCTCGGCATCGGGATGCTGGCGGGAATGATTATTTTGCTGGTAACACTTTCTGTTGTGAACCTTCAGCTGCTGACTGCCACAGAACCTGATAGCCCTGCCGCTATGCCGGCATTGGAACGCGCTCTGTTGTGGATTTCCGTTACCGGCGGTATTTGTATATTGACCGGATTGACATTGCTGTATTGGTTGCCCCGAACAATCAGTAAACCCATCAAGGAACTGAAACAAGGGATTCTTGAAATAGCCAATCATAATTATGAAGAACGGCTGGATATGAGAAATAATCAGGAGTTTCGGGAAGTCGCCGAGAGTTTCAACCGTATGGCGGAACGTCTGGCCGAGTATCGGGCAAGTACGTTAGCAGATATTCTTTCTGCCAAGAAATTCATTGAGGCCATCGTGAACAGTATCGACGATCCGATAATCGGTCTGAATATGGATCGTGAGATTTTGTTTATTAATGAGGAAGCACTGAACGTGCTGAATCTGAAAAGAGGTAATGTCATACGTAAATCTGCGGAAGAATTGTCTTTGAAGAATGATCTGCTTCGCCGGCTGATTCGTGAACTGGTGACGCCGGGAGATCAGAAAGAGCCGTTAAAGATATATGCCGATGATAAAGAGAGTTATTTCAAGGCTTCCTATATTCCTATCATAAATACGGATGCAGGGAAGGATGAACCCAGCAAATTAGGGGATGTCATTCTGCTGAAGAATATAACGGAATTCAAGGAACTGGATTCTGCTAAGACTACATTTATTTCGACCATTTCACACGAATTGAAAACTCCGATTGCGGCTATCATGATGAGTCTGCAGCTATTGGAAGATAAACGTGTCGGTGAGCTGAATGATGAACAGGAACAGTTGTCCAAAAGCATCAAGGAAAATAGCGAACGCCTGTTGAGCATTACGGGCGAATTGCTGAATATGACTCAGGTAGAGGCAGGCAAGCTGCAATTAATGCCGAAGATAACGAAGCCTATTGAACTGATAGAATATGCGATTAAAGCTAATCAGGTACAAGCGGATAAGTTCAATATCCAGATAGAAGTAGAGTACCCGGAAGAGAAAATCGGCAAGCTCTTTGTCGATAGTGAAAAGATAGCTTGGGTATTGACTAATTTGCTCAGCAATGCGATCCGTTATTCTAAAGAAAACGGGCGTGTCGTGATTGGCGCCAGGCAGGAAGGAGATATGATCGACCTGTACGTTCAGGATTTCGGTAAAGGCATCGATCCCCGTTACCACAAGAGTATTTTCGACCGTTACTTCCGTGTTCCCGGAACAAAAGTTCAGGGCAGCGGACTCGGTTTGTCTATTTCGAGAGACTTTGTGGAAGCGCATGGCGGTACGCTGACAGTAGAAAGTGAACTGGGAAAAGGAAGTCGGTTTGTGATGCGACTGAAAGCATAAAAGAGAATGTTCGGAAAGTGTCCGAGGCGGTTGCTGTGATAAATAAATGTGGTAGCTGATTTAATTTGAAATGAAACTTTGGGAATCAAGACATTGCAGCGTCTTTTAAAATCTTTATATTTGCAGACTAATTGAAGTTAAAGTCAAATTTATACAATATAATAACTTAAAAGAACCAGAATCAGATGAAACAGGACATGATTGTTATCCTTGACTTGGGTAGTCACGAGAATACGGTATTGGCGCGCGCCATCCGTGCATTAGGAGTTTATAGTGAGATTTATCCTCACGACATCACAGTAGAAGAACTGAAAGCATTGCCCAACGTAAAGGGTATTATTATCAATGGTGGACTGAACAACGTGATCGACGGTGTTGCTATTGACGTGAATCCGTCTATTTATACGATGGGGATTCCTGTTATGGCTGCCGGTCACGATAAAGCGACTTGCGCAGTGAAGCTTCCGGCATTTACAGATGATATCGAGGCTATTAAGGCTGCTATAAAGTCTTTCGTATTTGATACTTGTCAGGCTGAAGCTAACTGGAATATGGCGAACTTTGTCAATGACCAGATCGAGCTGATCAGACGTCAGGTGGGTGATAAGAAAGTATTGCTGGCATTGTCGGGTGGTGTTGACAGCTCAGTGGTAGCTGCTTTACTTTTGAAGGCAATCGGTGAAAATTTGGTATGCGTGCACGTAAATCACGGCTTGATGCGTAAAGGTGAGTCTGAAGATGTTGTTGAAGTATTCAGCAACCAATTGAAAGCAAATCTGGTTTATGTAGATGTAACAGACCGCTTCCTGGATAAATTGGCAGGTGTGGAAGATCCCGAACAGAAACGTAAGATTATCGGTGGTGAGTTTATCCGTGTGTTCGAAGAAGAAGCACGTAAACTGGATGGTATCGATTTCTTAGGTCAGGGTACTATTTATCCGGATATTGTAGAGAGCGGAACGAAGACTGCCAAGATGGTGAAATCTCATCATAATGTAGGCGGTCTGCCTGAAGATCTTAAGTTCCAGCTTGTAGAGCCCTTGCGCCAGTTGTTCAAGGATGAAGTGCGTGCTTGTGGTCTGGAGTTGGGGTTGCCTTATGAGATGGTTTACCGTCAGCCGTTCCCCGGTCCTGGTTTAGGTGTACGTTGTCTGGGTGCTATCACACGCGATCGTCTGGAAGCAGTACGTGAGTCTGACGCCATTTTGCGTGAAGAATTCCAGATTGCCGGCCTGGATAAAAAGGTATGGCAATACTTTACCGTAGTGCCTGACTTTAAATCTGTTGGTGTACGCGATAATGCCCGTTCTTTCGATTGGCCGGTGATTATCCGCGCTGTCAATACGGTAGATGCTATGACAGCTACTATTGAACCGGTAGACTGGCCTATCCTGATGAAAATCACAGACCGTATTCTGAAAGAAGTGAAGAATGTG
>ENA-UOJL01003880-UOJL01003880.1-human-gut-metagenome-genome-assembly--contig:-P47-NODE-3880-length-9951-cov-4.350445_pt1 | contig 9951 bp, 8 predicted proteins | sample MGYA00242347_ERZ723894 | MGnify/ENA metagenome assembly ERZ723894
ATTACATTGAATCAGTCTGGTGTATAGGATTTAAAATGAGAGAATCTTAGATTTTCCTATGTGGATAGATTCTTAACTAAATCTTAACTCTTTTCTTTTCCGCTTTCTTAACAATTACGTGTTAGAATATCAGTATCAAGAAAAGGAGGACTATTCAAATGGAATATGTTTTAACAACCAATTTGCTTAGCAAGCAATATCGTCATTTTAAGGCTCTAAACGGTCTTTCCATGCGTGTTCCGAAAGGCTCTATCTACGGCTTTATCGGAAAAAACGGCGCAGGAAAAACTACTCTCATCCGCTTGATATGCGGATTGCAGGAGCCGACTTCGGGAGAATATTCTCTCTACAAAATAAGCAACAATAACAAGTCGATTGAAAAATCCCGCCGACGTATGGGAGCTGTAGTTGAAACGCCGTCTATTTACCTGAATATGACTGCGGAAGAAAATATCAAAGAACAGTTCCGCATTATCGGTCTGCCGTCGTTTGAGGGAGTTGCTGAACTTCTGAAACTTGTCGGACTGGAGAACACGGGCAAGAAAAAAGCTAAGAATTTTTCTCTCGGTATGCGCCAAAGACTTGGTATTGCAATTGCTCTTGCAGGCGATCCGGATTTCCTTGTGCTGGACGAACCTGTTAACGGTCTTGACCCTCAGGGAATTATTGAAATGCGTGAACTGATTTTAAAGCTTAATCGTGAACGCCAGATAACATTCCTGATATCAAGTCATATTCTTGACGAGCTGTCACGTCTTGCCACACATTACGGTTTTATTGACAGCGGAAGAATGGTTAAGGAAATAAGCGCCGAGGATCTCGAAAATGCCTGCCGCAAATGTTCACGAATCAAAGTTACTGATATAAAAGCGCTTGTCCGTGTACTGGATAAAATGGGCTTTGAGTACAGCGTTATTGATGAAAATAGTGCGGACATATTCGCTAAAATCAACATAACAAAACTCACGCTTGCTCTTGCAGAGGTAAATTGCGAAGTGCTTTCACTTGCCGAACGTGATGAAAGTCTGGAAAGCTATTATATCAATCTGATCGGAGGCAAGGGCAATGAGTAAACTTTTAAGATCAAACTTTGCTAGACTCTGGAAAAGCAGAATTTTCTGGCTTGGAATGCTGTTTGCTACCGGGCTCAGCGCATTATTAGTTATTGTAAGATCTGAAGATATAAAACGATATTCTGAAATATACGCCAATCAGGATGCAAGCTACAGAAATGCTGACGGATTGATTTTTTTAGGCGGATTGTATCTGATATTTGCCGCAGCAGTTTTTATAGGAGTTTTTGTCGGAACCGAATATTCAGACGGCACGCTCAGAAATAAACTTATTATTGGTCATTCCAGAAGTTCGATTTACATTTCAAATTTAATAGTATGCACAACTGCCGGAATTATCATGCACCTGACATATATAATCACAACAATTTTGCTTGGAAATCTGCTTCTGGAAGATTCAACATTAACATTTAAGAAAATTTTATTACTCACACTCATGGGAACGGCTGCGATGATTGCAGCGTCATCACTTCTGGTAATGATATCAATGCTTATCCACAGCAAATCAGCGGGAGCTGTAGCTATACTGATCGCAGCAATAGTCATGTTTATGGCAACAGTAACTATTGCTGATCGTCTTAGCGCTCCTGAATATTATGAAGGTTATTCCTACATTGATGAAGATACGGGAGAAAAGATAGATGTAGAGAGAGAAAAAAATACACATTACCCCACAGGAACAAAACGTAAAGTTTATGAATTTCTCAACGACTTTCTCCCCACCTCGCAGCTTTATAAAGCCGCTTCACTCGATTCATCGAAGCCTGACATTGCGCTGATATACGACGGGATCATACTTCTGATCACAACAACGGCAGGCATAGCTGTTTTCCGCCTTAAAAATCTGAAGTTATTCCGGGATGAGGTGAAAAAATGATCAAGTTGATAAAATCAAATTTTTCAAGGCTCCGGAAAAGCAGAGTTTTCTGGCTTGGCATGATTTTTATGTTCGGAATGGGTGTCTATGCTGTCTTTTCTCGATATACCTCAGTCAATAAAAAACCCGAATATGATTATGATATGGGAGATCTTCTGTTTTCGGGATGTATGTTTATGATCGTGATCACTGCTGTTTTTATCGGATTGTTTATCGGTACAGATTACCATAACGGTACGATCATAATTAAGCTTATTGTCGGTCATACAAGAACAGAAGTATACTTTTCAAATTTCATAGTATGCATTTCAGCTCTGCTTATGATGCACTTTGTCTATTTTATACCCGTCATCGGAGTAGGATTTCCGCTTGTTGGAAATTCAGCGTCCGCAGGTTCGCTTATTAAATTAACTTTAATAAGTATAGCCGCACTTATTTCACTGTGCAGTATTTTCCTTCTGATATCCATGCTCATTCACAGTAAATCAAACGCTTCTGTGACAGCAATTATTATATCTGTTTTATTTCTGATGAGCGCTATGACGATTCAGAATAAACTTGATGGTCCGGAATACTATGAAGATTATGATTACGTCTATACTGATGAAGAAGGCAATATTCATGAAGAGCATATAGACAGAGAGAAAAATTACAATTATGTTGACGGTACAAAGCGTAAAGTATATGAGTTCCTGTACGATTTTCTGCCCGGATGTCAGATGCTTCAGATCACGCAGCAAAACCCTGAAAATCCTGAACGTCTGCCGATTTATTCATTTTCAATTATTGTCGTTACAACAGCCTGCGGAATATTTTTCTTCCGCAGAAAAAACCTGAAATAAGGAGTTGATTTTCGTGTTCGGGCTGACTTGCCTTTGTTCTTTGCTTACGGCAGGAATAGTGATTCTACTGATAAAGACATACTTTATGAAAAAATCCGCAAGAGAAATAAAAGAAAAAATCGCTGAAAGGATGTCAGCCGACACAAATACGCTAATTGATATTTCAAGCAGTGACAGGGATATGCGTGCGCTTGCTGAAAGTCTGAATGTTCAGCTCCAGCAGCTCCGCCGGGAAAAACTTCGCTGTCAACAAGGAGATACTGAACTGAAAGAGGCTGTCACGAACATCTCCCACGATTTGCGTACGCCGCTGACTGCAATAAGCGGATATCTTGACCTTTTGGAAAAAGAAAAAACGTCCGATACAGTCCGGAAATATATTACTCAGATCGTCAACCGTACAGACACTATGAAACAGCTTACCGAAGAGCTTTTTCGCTATTCGATCGTTGCATCGGTTCGTGAAATGAATATGCAGCCGATTTGTCTGAACAGCGTCCTTGAGGAGAGCATTGCTTCATATTATGGTGCAATCGTTCAGCACGGAATTACTCCCAACGTTGAAATTTCCAGCACTCGTGTAGAGCGTACCCTTGATAAATCGGCGCTTATGAGAATTTTCGGAAATATTATCAGTAACACTCTTAAATACAGTGACGGAGACTTGTTCGTTAAACTTACAGAAAATGGAGTGATAACATTTTCAAACACGGCTAAAAATCTGAATACCGTTACAGTCGGACGTTTATTTGACAGATTTTATACGGTTGAAACCGCCAAAAACTCAACCGGATTGGGACTGTCAATAGCCAAGTTATTTACAGAGCAAATGGGCGGAACGATCAAAGCGGAATATGTGAATGAAAGGCTTGTTATCACCATATATTTTGAATAAAACTAAGGAGATGTTAAACTTGAAAGCATCTCCTTAATTTATGCGAACACACTCTGTTTTTTCGACAGCTTCCAATAGTATCTTCTGTTTGATATTGGAAAATCGTCCATTACCCCATGCTCGGGATCGAAAAAAATTCCTCTGCAATAAAGCGACCAATGCCAGCATCTTGGAGTTTCAAGACTTAATAGACAAAGCTCCGGAAGCTCTTTTTTACTGCTTACAGGTATACGTTCATCAGAAATATTTACTCCGAAATGCCTTAAAGCCGACTTCATTTCTTTCAGATTAGTTTCCCTTTCGTTTCCAAGATATTCAATTATTTCATCAACACTTTTATCAAGAACCATTGCAAGCACAGCCTGTCCGCACTGTAAATCAGTCGGTTCGTGTATGTATTTTATTTCAGTCATTTTCAATTTTTTAAAGTTGTCTGTTAAGACAACCTTTTCCTTTTTTCTTTCACTATACCACGATCCGTTGTAAAAGTCAACAAATTTTTCCGAAAATTTTCTCACCTTAAATCCAGACTTTTTATGACAAATTCCGGAAAATATGTTATAATGATATAATGATAAACTTATGTTAGGGGGTCTTATTTATGAAAGTTCTGATTATTGATGATGAAAAAAATCTTTCTATGGCTTTAAAGGAATTGCTTGTTTGCGAAGGTTTTCTCGTTGACACTTCTTTTAACGGTATAGACGGTCTTGATAACGCTCTAAGCGGAATTTACGATGTTATTATTCTTGATATCACGCTGCCAAAAATGAACGGTGTAGAGGTTTTGCAGGAAATACGAAAAAACAACATTTCCTCGTCTATACTAATGCTTACTGCAAAGTCTGAAACAGAAGATAAAATAAAAAGCTTTAAATCCGGAGCTGACGATTATCTCACCAAGCCGTTTGTAACCGAAGAGCTTATCGCTCGTGTGTGGGCGCTTTCCAGAAGAAATGCTATGGAATATGTTACCGAGATTCTGCGCTTTGCAGATATTGAACTCGACCGCACTCATCATGAGCTGAAAAAAGACGGAAAAGGCATTAAACTAAGCACAAAGGAATATCAGCTTATGGAGCTTCTTATTTTAAATAAAGGCAACGTTGTTAAGCGTGAGTATTGTATAAATAAAATCTGTGGCTATGAATCAGATGTTGAGTATAATTCAACAGATGTTTATATTTCCTTCCTCCGCAAAAAGCTGAATGCTCTCAAGTCTGATACAGTTATAAAATCCGTAAGAGGAATCGGTTATTCTCTGGGGGAAAATAAATGAACAGCTCTCTTAATAAGCTCAGGAAAAAATATATCATAACAGCTTCGCTGATAGTTTTTGCAGTCGTTTTGCTCATGATAATAACTCTGAATTTTTTAATGAGATTCAGCTATAAAAATGAGGGAAAAATTATCGAAAGCGTTATTGAACAAGCGGCAGTCTCTCATCTGAATCAGCCTGTAAACGAGCATTTCGATTTAAGTGAAGCTGAAAAAACTGAGAACGGAGATTACATAATTCCAAGAAGCGTAAGAGATATTTCAAAAATCACTGTTTACGGAAATATAAGCTACGACGGTTCAGTTGATTGGTACAGTGCCGGAGGAGGACTGCTTTTCGAGGCTGAAATAGATGGCAGTCTGCAATGGATTCATAAAAAATATCAATTTAATGATGATACTACAAGTATCTCAATAGACTTCAATAACTATGATAACATAAGAATGGGCGACGATACTATTTCTATTGATAAATCACAAATTGTAAGTGATTATTTTCTCTTTTCAGTTATATGGTGGAAATCTTCAAGTAATGGCGGAGATGACGAAAATATTAAAATCACTGTTGACAGTATAGATATCAGTTATAAAAATGAAGCAACTATCCCCTCTTCAAACGGTTCTCTCGTAGCACACAGCAGCTTTGCTGATATTTTTGAAAACAATATTCCGGAAGTTCTGAATAATACCGGTTCGTTTTATCTTATTGCCGACAGCAGTAATAGTCTTTTATCGATCAATGACGGCAACCTTATGAATCCTTTAGAAAATTCCGAAGCAAGAGAATATGCCAAAACCATTCTTAACTCTGATAAGAAAAACGGGAAAATCACTAAAGATAAAATTGCTTACAGCTACAGCGTTCACCAGAAGGACGGAATGAAAATCATAATCTTTATTAACGACAGCTTCACTCATACGGCAAACGGTAATCTTCTTAAAATTTCTATTCTTGTCGGAGGCATTATTTTCTTTATCCTTTTTGTTTTTATTGTTATCGTTTCAGGATATGTTATAAAGCCTGTCGCCGACAGCATTGAACGTCAGAAGCAATTTATCTCGGATGCAAGCCATGAGCTTAAAACTCCCATTACTGTTATCTCCACTACTATTGACATTATCGGAAATAAAAACGGTAAAGACCGCTGGACTGAATGCATAAAAGAACAGGCTGTTAAAATGCAAAGGCTGGTTAAAGAGCTTCTTGATCTCTCTAAGCTGCTGGAAGTTAATACGGCTCGCTCCGGTTTTAAAATCAGCGATATAAGCAATACCGTAAATAATACTCTCCTTTATTTTGAGAGTTTATTATTTGAAAGCGGCAAAACCCTTGAACTGGATATTGAAGAAAATATCAGGCTAAACTGCGATGAAAATAAAATTTCTCAGCTTGTCGGAATTCTTATGGACAATGCTCTGAAATATTCTGACGAAAAAAGCGTTATACGTTTCAGCCTTAAAAAGAATGGCGAATGTGCTGTTATAAGCTGTTCTAATCCATGCTCTGATTTCTCGGCAAGCGATACTTCAAAATTATTTGAACGCTTTTTCAGAAGTGAAAACGACCGTATCCATGAACAGGAAGGATTTGGTCTTGGACTGTCAATTGCTCAGGCTATTGCCGAGCTTCATGGCGGAAAAATCTCGGCTGATTATGAAAACAATATTATAACGTTTACTGTTATACTCAATATTTAAAAAGATCAAAAGGTCTGACGCATTTGACCGTATGCGGCAGACCTTTTGGTTTGATTATTGTTTTGTCCCCCAAATAAAACTCTGCGAAGAGAAAGGAAGACTCTTAACAGAGCTTTATTTAAGTGATAAATTTTTCGAGGTGTGAATTATAGAATATTCCATACCCTGAATTTTATAAAATTTCGGATATGTAAGAACCTGTATTCATAGGAGAATTTGCACGTCTTTTCGGCGAATTTTACCGCTTACTGTGTCAAAAATCCTTGCAATACGTCAGTATTCCTGCGGATTTTTTCTTGTAATCGGCAAAATTACGCTCGAAAATCCGCACATATTTCCTATGAATACAGGTTCTAAACTTTAATTACATTTTGTGTAAATCTGACCGCCATTCAGTTCTTTTCCATTTACTGCAAAAAGTTCTGAAATGGTCACTATCTGCCATCCCTGCGATTTAAGATAAGGACAAAGATATTCCATTGCCTCTGCCGTGCTATCATACGTTTCGTGACAAAGTACGATTGCATTATCAAGTGAACCGCTGTTCATGGCATTTTTTACGGTATCTATTATCTGATTGCTCGATGCGCTGTTCCAATCCTGTGTGTCGATTGAACAAGTTATAAGCGGAGCATCATAAAGTGCGCTCTGAACTGTGCTGTTTGAAGCAAGATATGGAAGTCTCAGAAGTTTAGACGGCTCTGCGCCTGTTATAGATTTAAGCTTCTGTGCGCAGGTATCATATTCGCTTCGTATCTCACTCTCTGAAAGATTTGTAAGATACGGATGAGAATTTGTATGATTAGCAATTTCCATTCCCATATCATATGCTTTTTTTACTTCATCCTGATTGCCAGCGTTTATCCAGTTTCCAACATAGAAAAATGTTGAGTGAAAGCCTGAATCGGAAAGAGCATTGAGAATTCTCATAGACGACGAATTTGAAGATGTTCCGACCGCTCCGTCATCAAATGAGATCGCAACCATTGGCTTGGATGGATCTATCCACGAAATATCAACGCCATTATTTCCCGAAGGCTCATCCGGAGGAGTTATAGGCTCTGTAGATTTTGTATTCACTGCTTTTCTTAGGAGAGCAAGATCAAACGAATCGATAATACCATCACTGTTCATATCAGATGTTTCAGTGACAATGCTTGCTTTCATACCAAGAATAAAATTCTGAAGCTCCTGAATATCAGTAGAGTCAATTTTTCCATCGCAGTTTACGTCACCAGTTTTATACTTTTTGTCAGCACTGATTATTGTTCCGTTTTTAGCTCCGATAGCCTCATCCATATAGAAATTCGTTGTGCTGTCGTCCGTTTCCACATAAATAAGTAGATTTGATGCACCGGACGGAATAGTATAGCTTGTGTTTGCAAGCTGAACCCACTCGCCTTTTGCTCCGGTTGCTGTAGCAATCGTATCATAGTTTTCCTCGCCGTCTTTTGTATACTGAAGAGTAAGCTTGAAATTCTCTGATGCAGTTTCATTCTGCATTGCTATTACGCTAAAACTATAAGAATTTCCCGGAACAAAAGCAGAACTGTTTAATGAACGTGCTGCGCCATTCCATGAATCTGTTCTTCCGGTTACGCAGAGAGATTTATTTCCGTCATAAGTTTCGGAACTGTCTGTTTTAACAGAAGCATCGCCTCTTGCTGCCCAGCTGTCGGTATCATCTTCAAAATCAGAGTGAAAGAAATATCCGTTTTCGTCCGGTTCTACGATCACTGGAGGTTTAACTGTACCTCCGTCGCCGTCACCATCACCAAAAACAAGACCGTTCTTAATAACATTAGCACCTCCGTTTGACTGATAACCCTCGATATTCAAAGCAACTTCATACATTGTTCCGCTCATATCAAGACCAGCTTTTTCCCATGCTTCAAAGTGCTTGGATACGCTGATTCTGCCTGTGATTTCTTTTTTAACATTGTTCTGTGCGGGATTATCCTGACGAACGCTCCAATACTGTTCAAATGTTTCAGTTCCGTGAATAGACGGCTGATTTTCTCTTACGGTTTTATAAATGTCGTATTTATTTCCGTTCGCTTCAACTGTACCGAGAGAATTAGTAGATCCCGGCGGTCTCCATGAACCCCATGCTTCCACGATGTAGTATTCAACGGTAGGGTTTTCTGTCCATCCGTAGACACACATATAGGAGTTTCCTTTCGGCTCATATTCGACATCATAATCAATGTAAATACCGTTATATTCGCCGTATTTCTTTGTTTTCTCAAGCTTTTTTCCGGTACGGAAAAGACAATTTTCGATTCCGCTCCAGCTGCATGAGAATGCTCCGTCGCTTCCAACCTGCATTTCTGCACTGCCTTGTCCCCACTGGTTCCAAAGCTCGTAGTCATATCCGTCTTTATTACCGATCTGCTGCTGATCGGCAGCGGCGGAATTTAGCTGCGATGCCGGCATGGTAAAGAAGCAAACAGCTGTCATCAGCATTGTAATAAAACCGCTGACAGACCTTTTGATTGCGCCTTGTCTCATGTAAATTATTCCTCACTTTCATTAAATTGGCTTGTAACTCTGAAAATTTTTTCAACTGAGTTCATGCCTTTACTTAATGATTTTATTCTATCATAACATTATTGAAATTTTATTGAATTCGGAAAATTTATTGAAAAAAATTATATATTGTTCATAAATCGTGTTTTTAAGGTATATCGCATTTTTATAAAGCGATTATAAAAACTTGTCAATATAGAAGATTTCACACGTTTTTTCGGTGAAATTACGTTTGAAAATCCGCACATAATCCCATGGAACAGATTATAAATCAAAACGGCCGGATTAATAACCCAGCCGATATATTAATAATATTCAATTGTTTAAATAATCAGAAAATATCTTTCTTCATCGGATATCACCTTTTCAGTAAAATCAGATTGCATTCTGCGCCTGTCCGACCCAAAATCTATCCTAAAATAACTGATAAAAACATCTTAATTTCTCATTGGACTCAACCTTTACATTATTTTTAATTCAATATATCTAAAGACTTACTGTCGAAATTTCAGATAATCCTGTATCCAAATAGACTTTAGACATGAAGCCGTTTCCAATCAGCAATACGTCAGCTCAGTAAACGAACATTAAATTTGTAATTTCAATCAATGGAACAAGCCGAAGCCTATATTCCCAATTTTTATACGTTTTACTCAGCAAGCCCGCCGGCTTCACGCTGCTGTTCTGATATTTCTTCCATTGGACTCAACCGCCTTTCCGCATTAAATAAATTTACATCGAGCTTTTAAACTCAGACCA
>ENA-UOJL01003882-UOJL01003882.1-human-gut-metagenome-genome-assembly--contig:-P47-NODE-3882-length-9948-cov-4.980795_pt1 | contig 9948 bp, 9 predicted proteins | sample MGYA00242347_ERZ723894 | MGnify/ENA metagenome assembly ERZ723894
GGTTCTGATGCCTTGCAGAAATATGGCGACAGCATCTACACTTATTACAATGACGGCTACCGTTCTCTTGCGGGTTTTGCGGAGAGTTATCCGCATTTTTGCTCTGCTGAGAATGACTATGCCCTGTATTTCAATCAGAACGATTTCAGCTGGGCTGGAACGGTATTTGTGATTTTCCTGACACCAATTGCAATCTCAGCAGATATGCATCTGCTTTTAAGCTATCTGGTCGGTGCATCAGAAAATGCAATATTCTACCTCGTGAAAAAGACAGATAAAACAGGGGCGGAACTGGCTCAGTATATCTACGAGGAGATCAAGGCAGAAAATGCCTTGCAATTATCCTTCCAATGGCTGTATTCCGACAATTTTGTTTCTGTGATGCAGTCGCTGGGAAACGTTCCAAATGGAGAATATTATCTTGCATTCAAAGGCACATCGGACAATTCACATCCGATGGTAAAGTCTATTAAATTTATGAAGGAGTGATTTTATGAAAGATACCATTTGCCTGATTGCAGGCATTGTCGGCGGATTTATTGCAACACTGCTCGGTGGCTGGGATTCTGCTCTTGCAACACTTGTTGTTTTTATGGGCATTGATTTTGTGACGGGAATCGTGACTGCTGCGATTGGTAAATCCAAACACAGCGAAAGCGGCACACTCAACAGCACAGCAGGCTGGGTCGGACTTGCAAAGAAGTTTTGTATTCTGCTTATGGTGGTGGTCGGCGTGAGAATTGATATTCTCATTGGCACAAATTACATCCGTGATGCAGTCTGCATCAGCTTTTGTCTGAACGAACTGCTCTCCATTATCGAAAATACGACACTTATGGGAATCCCTTTCCCGCCTGCATTCAAAAAAGCAATTGATGTTCTGCAAACGAAAGTAGGCAGAACTGAGGATGAAAAGGAGGACGAATAAATGGCTATTTTAAGACCTGATACAACAACTACTCTGAATGAAGTGAAAATCAACGAGTATTTACTCACCAGACACAATCCCAACCGCATCGCTATGCCCTCTGTTTCGATGGAGGGTAAAATTATTGGTGTGACGGTGCATAATACAGCATGGATCACAACTGCCGCAGGAACGACACCTGCGGAGCAGTATACAAGAGCAACCGTCAATGGAAATATGAAAGATGTCAGAGTGCATTATTACGTTGACAACGTATGTGCATGGCAGAATCTGCCCCACTGTCTGAGCGGCTTGCTCGCCGCTGATGGTAGTTGCAATGGCAATCGTAGAACAATTGCGATCGAGTGCATTATGTCATCTGCGTATAATGTGACAGATAAGAAGTCTGAGGACAATTGTGCAAGATTGGCGGCAGCTTTGCTGAAAAAATACAATCTTGATATTAACCACCTCTTTACCCACACCCACTGGCTCAATGTCAGGGACGGAAAATCGGGTACTGTGGATTATCTCAATACCGCAAAAAATCCGTACAAGACCTGTCCGCTGTATATTTTGCCGCACTGGTCCGCATTCAAGGCAAAAGTACAAAAGTATTTGACCGATGCAAAACCGACCGTCAAAAACATCTATCGCATTCGCAAATCGTGGGCAGATGCAAAGTCGCAGATTGGGGCATATTCCTCATTGGAAAATGCAAAAAAAGCCTGCAAGACGGGATATTCCGTGTTTGATGCAAATGGTGTAAACATCTACACATCGAAAACAACAGCATCCGCCGTGCCGTTCAAGATTAAGGTTGCAATTTCTGACCTTAACATCAGAAAAGGTCCCGGCACAAACTATGCCAGAACCAAATATATCCCTGTCGGTGTGTATACGATTATCGAAGTGCAGTCCGGCACTGGCTCTGATAAGGGCTGGGGAAGATTGAAAAGCGGAGCAGGTTGGATTTCACTTGATTTTTGCACAAAGGTTTAAGCATATCATGGGAACACAAGACACAAGTGACACAACAGGCTCGGAAAATTCCTATACGCGCGTATGTGCGTATACGTGTGCGTGTTTCCCTCTATAAAATAGAAAAATAATTATATAGTAATTCTTGTGATACTTGTGTACTGACTTGATGCCCGTCTTGGATTTTATCCTTGGCGGGCATTATTTTTTTGCCCTTGTCGAAATTCGTGGTTCTTGAATGATGTGTTTCTGTCCTTTCACTGTTAGAGGCGATGACCTCATAACGATGGGAGGTGTCAGTAGTGACAGAAAATCAGAAAGCGCAAATCTGCGCACTCCGAAAACAGGGTGTGGGATATATGAAGATAGCACAGCAGACAGGCATTTCACAGAATACCATTAAATCGTTCTGCCGGAGGAATAACCTCACTGGCATTGAGAAATCCGATGTGCCTGTTGCAGACGGTTCTGTCTGCGAGTGCTGCGGAAAAGAAATGGTGCAGATGGAAGGTAGAAAGAAAAAGCGATTTTGCAGTGATGCCTGTAGGAATAAATGGTGGAATGCACATCTTGATCAGGTACAGCGAAAAGCCATCTATATATATAAATGTCCGAACTGCGGTAAGGAGTTTGAAGTATATGGCAACAGCCACAGAAAGTATTGCTGCCACGAGTGTTATGTGGAGCATCGGTTCGGAGGTGGTATTGATGGATAAGCAGGAATTCAGAAATGAAAAACTGTATCAGACCACCATGCTTATGGCAAGAAAGATGCTCTTTGAGGGCGTTATTTCGGATAAGGAGGAGGGGCAAATTGATGCGATTGTCGGGGAGAAATACGACCCGACTTGGGGTACATTATTTGGCGACAGATCGTTGACTTCCGGGGCGAAAAGAGTGATGTATAGTAGCGGAAGGAAGTGATTATATGCCGAAAATAAGCAAAATTGAACCGACTGTGCCTGCCATAAAGCAGCTCAAAAAAGTGGCGGCTTATGCCAGAGTATCCATGCAGTCGGAAAGAATGATGCATTCCCTTTCCGCACAGATAAGCTACTACAGATAGCTGATTCAGAAGAATCCCGAATGGGAGTACGCAGGTGTTTATGCCGATGATTTTATCTCAGGCACAAACACGGTCAAGCGTGATGAATTCAAGCGAATGCTGGTTGACTGCGAGGAAGGAAAAATAGACATCATTCTTACCAAGTCCATCAGCCGATTTGCAAGGAACACGGTTGACCTGTTGGAAACCGTAAGGCATCTGAAGGCAAAGGACATCGAGGTTCGGTTTGAAAAGGAAAATATCAATTCCATGAGTGGTGACGGAGAATTGATGCTTTCCATTCTGGCATCCTTTGCCCAGGAAGAGAGTCGTTCCATCAGTGAGAATATCCGGTGGGCAACGAAGAAACGCTTTGAAAAGGGTATCCCAAATGGCAAGTTTAAGATTTTCGGATACCGCTGGGAGGATGATAAACTGGTGCCTGTGCCGGAGGAAGCGGAGATTGTAAAACGCATCTATCAGAATTTCCTTGATGGCAAGTCCAGGCTCGAAACCGAGAAGGAATTTGCCGCCGAGGGCATTACCACGGCAAACGGCTGCCGATGGGTGGATTCAAACATCAAGGTGGTACTTACCAACATTACCTACACAGGCAATCTACTCCTGCAGAAGGAGTTCATCGAGGACCCTATTACAAAACGCCGCAAAAAGAACCGTGGCGAAATGCCACAGTATTTCGTGGAGAATACCCACGAGCCAATCATCGATATGGAAACATTTCGGTATGTGCAGGATGAGATTGCAAGGCGAAAGGAACTGGGTGCTTTGGCGAATAAGAGTCTGAACACTTGCTGTTTTACGGGAAAAATTAAATGTCCTCACTGCGGTGTCAGCTATATGCACAACAAGCGAACCGACCGTGGCAACTGCCTTGAGTTCTGGTGCTGTGGTTCGAGAAAGAAAAAGGGTGGCCGCTGTGGGGTTGGTGGGAGTATTAACCATAAAAATATGGTCAAAGCCTGCACTGAGGTGCTTGGGTTAGAAGAATTTGATGAGGAGATTTTCCTCCGAGAGGTTGACCATATCGATGTTCCGAAACGCTATGTACTGGAGTTTCATATGACAGACGGAAGGGTTATCACAAAGGACTGCCCCAACACTGGTCACAAGGACTGTTGGACGGCAGAGTACCGTGCTAAGACTTCTGCCAAGAGAAGAAAGAACGGTACGAACTGCAAAGGCTCCTCATGTTTTACTGGAAAAATCAAGTGCAAAAACTGTGAATGCAATTTCCGCAGAGCCACACAGCCGTCAGCCACAGCGGAAAACGGAAAGGTCAATTACTGGCGATGCTCCGAACACAGCAATGGCTGTCAAACGGCAGGCTTGCGTGAGGATGCACTGATACCTCTCATTGCCGATACTCTTGGAATGGCAGAGTTTGACGATGCCTTATTCCGAAAGACCGTGGAGTATATTTCGGTGCTGACGGATAAGGACTTGGAAATTCACAAAAAGGACGGCACGGTAACGGCAGTGATTTATACACCGCCTGCTCCAAAGCGACTGCCAAGGACAGAGGAACAGAAAGCACATATGCGAAGCCTTATGAAGGAAAAATGGACTCCGGAGCGAAAAGTCGAGATGAGTGAACGCATGAAGCAGATGAGAAAGGAGCGTGGCGAAAATTGGCGCAAAGAAAAGTAACGGCTATTCCTGCAATCATTAATAAATTCACAGCCACTCCGGTCAACAGCAGGAAGAAACGCAGGGTGGCAGGTTATGCCCGTGTCAGCACTGACCATGAAGATCAGGTCACAAGCTATGCTGCACAGGTAGATTATTACACGAATTATATCAAAGGCAGAGAGGACTGGGAGTTTGCTGGGATATACACGGACGAAGGTATCTCTGCAACCAACACCAAAAAACGAGATGGCTTCAAACGTATGGTGGCGGATGCCCTGGCAGGTAAAATCGACCTTATCATAACAAAGTCGGTTAGCCGATTTGCACGAAACACAGTGGATTCCCTTACTACCATCCGAAAGCTGAAGGAACATAACGTGGAGTGCTATTTTGAAAAGGAGAACATTTGGACTTTTGACAGTAAGGGCGAACTGCTCCTCACCATTATGAGTTCACTGGCGCAGGAAGAAAGCCGATCCATTTCCGAGAACGTCACATGGGGACACAGAAAGCGTTTTGCTGACGGAAAAGTCAGCTTCGCCTACTCCCGTGTGCTTGGCCTTGAGAAGGGACCTGATGGGAACATCGTGGTCAACCAAGAACAGGCGAAAATAGTGAAGCTGATATTCAGAAGATTCCTTGAGGGCATGACACCACACAGCATAGCAGTGGAACTGACTGAAATGGGCATAAAATCCCCTGGCGGCAAGGACAAGTGGAACGGAGCAACCGTCCGCAGGATGCTTTCCAATGAGAAGTACAAGGGTGATGCCTTGCTCCAAAAGGAATTCACGGTGGATTACCTGCAGAAAAAGACCAAGAAAAACGAGGGCGAAGTTCCTCAGTATTATGTGGAGGGCAACCACGAAGCCATTATCGAGCCAAGCGTTTATGATTTGGTGCAGGTGGAACTTGCCAAACGCTCCAAGAAAAACGAAGCAAGGTACAGCGGAGTCAGCATCTTCTCAAACAAGATAAAATGTGCCGAGTGCGGCAGTTGGTACGGATCCAAGGTCTGGCATTCCAATGACAAGTACCGCAGGGTCATTTATCGCTGCAACCATAAATTCGATGGGAATAGAAAATGCGAAACTCCTCATGTTACGGAAGAAGAAATCATCGCTGCTTTTATCAAGGCAATGAATATCCTCATTACCGAGAGAGACGAAATCATAGAAAACATTCAGCTGATACGGCAGACGGTCTGCAATGTCACTACTTTGGAGCAGGAACAGGACAAACTTCGCAGCGAGATGGAAATTGTTGTGGAACTGACCCAAAGCTGTGTGGCGGAGAATGCGAGAACCGCACAGAACCAGGAGGATTATCAGAAACGCTATGATGGTTTGGTGGAACGATACGAAAAGGTTAAATCAAGGTATGATGCCATTATGGAAGCCATAGAGGAAAAGCAGGCTCATTATGAAAAACTGGGCATCTTCATTGATATTCTTGAAAAGCATGGAGCACCTATCACGGAATTTGATGCCGGGATGTGGGGCAGTATGGTCGAGTACATCACGGTGGATAAGGATAAGAAAATGACCGTCACATTCAAGGACGGGTCGGAAATACAGGTATAAAACAGGATAGAGATACACAGAGACACCTTGCAGTGATGCAGGGTGTTTTTCTTTTTTCGGATATTTTGTAAACAATGTTCCGGACGGATTGTAAATCGAGAAAAGATGTGCTATAATTTATCTTAATAGTGTTATTTATAAACATTAAAATGTGCAAGCGAGGTAATGGGAATGGTAAAAAACAATATTGAGGTAGATGTCAAAGTAAAATGCATCGAAGCAGGCAAAACGCAGGCACAATTAGCAGAAGCAATCGGAACAACAGGTCAGTATGTGAATCGTATCATAAAGAAGCAGGACGGTGTGGTCAATAAGACTTATGTGCAGATGTTGGAAGCACTGGGATATGATATTGAACTGACTTATGTGAAAAGAAAAACTGATAAGGAGGACTGTCTGAATGGCTAACGAATTACAACCTTTATCCCTGTTGTTTCAGAACAGATTATTTAGAATACCGGATTATCAGAGAGGATATGCCTGGCAGCAGTCACAATTGGTGGACTTTTGGGATGATTTAACGAATCTGCAGGAAGGCAGATATCACTATACTGGACTTCTTTCATTAAAAGTGCTTAAGAGTACAGAAACAAAAAGCTGGGGCAGTGACTTATGGATGGTGGACAAAGGATTTAAACCCTGCCATATCGTAGACGGACAGCAGAGATTGACAACATTTATCATTCTGCTGAATGAGATTGTTGAGTTTGTACGTTCACTTGATTGCAATTCCGGCAAATCTGAAGATGAGATAGTCCTTGGGTATGATACTCTGAAAGATGTGGTCGCAAAATACATCTGCCAACACCGACCTCCGAATAACCAGATTACTACTTATCTGTTCGGTTATGAAGTGGATAATCCAAGCGCAGATTACCTTAGATATCGGATTTTCAATGAGCCGTTTTCCAGAACTGTAAATGAAACATATTATACAAAGAATCTAAAGTTTGCAAAATCCTTTTTCTCTGAAAATTTAGCGGCTTTATACAAAGCAGAGGGTACAGAAGGATTGAATAATCTGTACTTGAAATTGACACTGCGGTTAATGTTCAATATTCATGAAATAGCAGATGATTATGATGTGTTTGTAGCATTTGAAACTATGAACAACCGTGGCAAGAAACTCACGAATTTGGAGTTACTGAAGAATCGACTGATTTATCTGACAACATTGTATTCGAATGATAAGTTTGATGAGCTGGATAAAAGCAACCTTAGAGGTCAGATAAACGATGCGTGGAAAGAGGTATATTATCAACTGGGGCGAAATGAAAAAACACCGTTGTCGGATGATGAGTTTTTAAGAGCACATTGGATTAGCTATTTTACTTATTCCCGTAAAAAAGGTGATGATTATATTCATTTCCTGTTAAACAAGTTTTCTGCAAAAAACATATTTGAAAAGAAAACTGTAATAATAGGAGAAACCTTAGATGAAGATGTGGAAACTGTAGATTATGATACAGAGGATATGGTTGAAGAATCAGCAGAGCCGGAAGTACTTGAAGTATCAAAACTTGAACCGTCCGAAATATCTGCGTATGTCAACAGCCTAAAAGATACAGCAAAATATTGGTATGCTACATTTTTTCCTATGCAGAGTGACAATTTATCCAAAGAGGAAAAACTTTGGGTAGACAGATTGAATCGTATCGGAATTGGATATTTCAGACCTTTAGTTATGGTAATCATCAGCCGCAGAGATTTGTCAGCTGAACAGCGAATTGATGCATTTAAAGCAATGGAGCGTTTTATCTTTATCTGTTTCAGACTGGGATATTTTAATGCTACATTTAGAAGCAGTGAATATTATCGTGCCGCCAGAAGCATTTACCTAAAACAGATGGACATAAGTGATCTGGTTGATGATATTACGGAAACTACAAATGCAAATATTGAATATGCGATTCCGAATTTTATAACAAAAATCGAAAAACACTTCGATAATATGGGTGGTTTCTACGATTGGAAATCCATTAAATATTTTCTGTATGAATATGAGCTTCACCTTGCACAGAGAAATAACCTCGATAAAGTTAGCTGGAAAATGTTCACAAAAACAGAAAAAGACAAAGTGTCCATTGAACATATTCTGCCGCAGACCCCCACAAAGTACTATTGGAGAAATCAGTTCAGACAATTTGATGATGAAGAGATAGAACTCCTTTCGTGTGCTTTGGGAAATTTACTACCGTTGTCACAGAGTATTAATTCTTCATTGCAAAATGATAGTTTTGAAGATAAAAAGACTTCCCAATCTTCCGGAAGAAGGGGCTATCAAAACGGCTCGCATTCTGAAATAGAGGTGTCGAAAGAAACGGATTGGTCGGCGGACAGAATCTATCAACGAAGCAAATCACTATTGAAGTTTATGGAAAGTCGCTGGCAATTCAGTTATACCAGTGACCAGTTAGATAAATTGATATATGTAACCTTTGCAGTTGATGGTAGAGAGGTTCCTGCTCCGATTGTTGAAGAAACAGAGGATGCGTCAGCTATGTCCAAAACTCAAAACAGCCCGGCAGATACTAACCAGGAACTCGGCAATCAGCAGCTGATGTTTTGGACAAAATTTGTGAAATACTGTGAGCAGGAAGGTCGTGCAGAAGACATGGCAAGCAGAAAGCCATATGCACAGAATTGGTATGACATTCCTGTCATTAATGCTGATTTTCACCTCTCGTTTACTTTAACCAGAGGTAAGTATCTGTCTTTGCTCATTTATGCTTATAATGGAGAGGCATTTTCCAGGCTTGAGAGCAAGAAAGATATGATAGAGACTTCGTTTGGAGACAAACTGGATTGGTATTCCAGTAAACGAAACAGCGTGGCAAAACGCATCGTATATAAGAGAGAATGCGAAATCTTCAATCCTGCAAAACAGCAAGAGTTGTTTTCGTGGATGATCGATAAATACGATGAGTTGTGTAATGCCCTTGTAATTGCCGGAGAACTTGATGAGGAACCGTCTCATGACAACAAGTTCGATGCACTTAAGAAATATCTTCAGGAAACCAATCAGGACGTAGCTACATTGTCTTTTTCTGAGATAGAGGAGATTATCGGTACGAAACTTTGCAAATCAGCTTACAATTATTCGGCTTACTGGCATCCTTCTCCTACACATACCTTGCCGAATACTATACTGGACGCAGGGTATAAAATCACATTAGTAGATTTGCTGGCAAAAAGAATAACAGTTGAAAAACAGTGATATTAAGGAGGTGGCATCAGATGCCTACAATAACGAAAAAGCAATTAGAGGATTATGAACAGCTATGTCGTGATAGAAATAACGGGCGCCTGCTAACACCGGACGGATTGCGGTTAATTTGTGAAGCATATCACTTTGATGCAGAGAAAATCGGACAGCATTTCTTGGAGGAACTACCAAGAATATGCCCTCGAAAAAATGATTAATGGGGGTGAGATATTATGATGAAGGTATCAGGAGACTTTTATGTCAAGTGTAAAAATTGTGGCTATGTAACATTGGTCGAGGCTGATAATTTGGATTATGACACTTCAGTATATGAACGATCTATGGGTGAAGAAATAGAATATGATTTTCGTGGTGAAATATGCTGTGAAGGATGTCATTCTTGGATAGATTTTAATATTAGAGGATATGAATATCCTGCTGGTGCATTTAATTTTTCGGATTGTGATTGTAATGGTGGAGATTTTGTGGATGAACCAGTAGCTGAAATGGATTATCAATTTGATGAATATTATTGTGATGAAGCCTATGATGAATATGAGAAAGCAGAGGATTTTTT
>ENA-UOJL01003884-UOJL01003884.1-human-gut-metagenome-genome-assembly--contig:-P47-NODE-3884-length-9944-cov-4.803317_pt1 | contig 9944 bp, 5 predicted proteins | sample MGYA00242347_ERZ723894 | MGnify/ENA metagenome assembly ERZ723894
GTGGGACTGGGACGGCTGGGTGGAAGCTTTTTTATAAAGAAGATTCCGTTCCCGAATGACGAAGAAAATGGAAAGTGCCAGCGCCAGAGCGTCACTGACCGGCTGGGCGATAAAGATTCCGTGGATGTCCCAAAAGATGGGGAAAAGGTAGATAAAGGGAATGAGAAAGAGGATCTGCCGGAAAAGCGTGATCACAATGGAAGGCACGGGCTTGGTGAGGGATTGGAAGAAAGTGGTCACCAGCATGACAAATCCCAAAATGGGCGTAATGCAGAAATTCATCCGCAGTCCGGTGACACCCAGTTCCAGCATTTCCTGGGAAGCACCGAAAGCCAGCAAAATGGCTTCGGGAAAGATCATCACGATGAGCCAGATGATACAGGTGATGCCCACTGAAAACGCGGAAGCTTGGTACAGGGTAGACATGACCCGCTTGTATTTCCCAGCTCCGAAGTTGTTTCCCACAATGGGCTGAATCCCTTGGCTGATGCCGCTGGCAGGCATGATGACGAAGGTCATAATGCTGGCAACCACTGCGTAAACGCTGATAGCGGTATCCCCGCCGTATTTTCCCAGCTGGCTGTTATAGACCAGGCTGATCAGTCCCATAGCCATTTGGGCGATCCAGAAAGCAAAGCCGCAGGAGATGATTTTTTTCGAGAGATTGGAGTCAAACCGGAAAGTATCCCTGTGAATTTCCACTTTTGTGTGTCCCTTGAGGACCAGGAAAGCGCCGAACAGGGCAGAGAGAATTTGGCCAATGACAGTGGCCCATGCGGCGCCGGCCACACCCCAGTTCAAAACCGCCACAAACAGGGCGTCCAACAGGATGTTTGTCACCGCGCCGATCCCTGTGACGCACATTCCCAAAACGGGTCTGCCGGAGACCCGGACAAAATCGCAAAAAACCTGGGTGAGTCCCTGGAACAAGCACCCTAGCGCCACGATGCGGTAATACTCGAATGCGTAAGGATAGGCCGTTTCCGTGACGCCGAATATGGTCAGAATGGGATTTTCAAAAACCAGCAGGAACGCGGTCAAAAGGATCTCCGAGATCACAACCAGGATCAGTGCGTTGCCGAAGGAACGGTTCATGCTTTGCTGTTCTTTTCTGCCGGCAAACAAGCTGAAGAGGGACGCGCCGCCAGCGCTGCATGTAAGGCCAAAAGCCATCATCATGTAGGAGAGGGGAAAGCAGATGGACAAGCCCGCCAAAGCGGAGGTCCCATTGAAGTTGCCCACGAAGATCCGGTCCACAATGTTATAGATGGCGGTGATCAGCAGGGAGATCGCCGCGGGAATGGAATACTTTAAGATCATGGGGAACAGTTTTCCCGTGGAAAATTGATTTGTTTCGTTCATACCAGTTGTACCTCTCTTTCATACGATAAATCTTAGTTTCCTAAGTAAATGGGAGAAAAGAATGGATAACGCGTCTGTATGGGTTCATTCAGACAGGTTATCCATCATTTTTTCCATCACGTCAAAGAACACTTCCAAATCTTTTTCGGGAATTCCTTTGACGAGAGCTTTCTCTAAATCGGTCAGATCTTTCACCACTTGCTGGCGGTACAGCAACGCTTTTTCTGTCAAAACGATTTTTTTCAGCCGGTTGTCGTAGGGGACAGGTTCCCGAACAATCAGGCCGTTTTTTTCCATCTGCTTTAACAGTTCCGTGGCAGTGGAAGGGCGTAATCTGTACTCTTCTTCAATATCTTTTTGGAAAATATCCCGGTTTTGGGCCAGAAGAAAATGCAGGGTTCTTCCCTGAGAGCCGCTGAATTCCTGTTTTGGAAACAGAGTGTCCAATTTTCTCCGCAGCTTGTTGGAAAGCTTGCTCACATATCTTGTGGCGTTTCGTGTAAGGGAAATCATCCGGATGCCTCATTTCGTTAGTTTCCTAAGTAATTTTAGCGTCCTGTTTCCCCTTTGTCAAGGCATTTTTTTCAAATGATTTTTCCGGGAAAAATTAGGCGGAATAAAAATACCGAAACGTATTGTTTTTCTGGAACGATCGTGTAAAATGAGGAGTATAAACCTTTAATTTTTGAAAGGGTGGAGTTGTAGTATGTTGACAAATGTTTGGGGTTCCGATATGGAATTGCGGGAAGAGGAGCTTCTGCGCAGGGAAAACCGGAACCGAAAGTACATGATGGATCTGAAATCGGAGAATCTGCTGCTGAATTTCAACTTGGAAGCAGGACGTTTTACAGCACCGTATGCCTTGGAGAACATCCATGGGGGATGGGAGGCGCAGACCTGCCAGTTGAGAGGCCATTTTCTGGGGCATTGGCTGTCGGCGGCAGCCATGCGGTACCATGCCACAGGGGATGGGGAAATCAAGGCGAAAGCCGATGCCATCGTCCATGAGCTGGCTCTGTGCCAGGAGGAAAACGGCGGCCAGTGGGTGGGTTCCATCCCGGAAAAATACCTTCATTGGATCGCTCGGGGCAAACAGGTATGGGCGCCGCAGTACAATCTGCATAAGACCCTGATGGGTTTGGTGGACATGTACGAGCTTGCCGGGAACCAGGAAGCACTTCAGGTGGCGGACCGGTTCGCGGATTGGTTCTATGATTGGTCGGCAGGGTTTACCCGGGAGCAGTTTGACGATATTCTGGATTTTGAGACAGGAGGAATGTTGGAGATTTGGGCCCAGATGTTGGACCATACGGGAAAGGACAAATACCGGGAGTTGTTAAAGCGGTACTACCGGGGAAGATTTTTTGATCCTCTTCTGGAAGGAAAAGACGTTCTGACCAATATGCACGCCAACACCACCATCCCGGAAGTGCTGGGTTGTGCCAGAGCGTATGAGGTGACCGGTGAACAGCATTGGCGGGATATTGTGGAAGCGTATTGGGATCTGGCGGTGAACCAGCGTGGCCAGTATGCTACCGGTGGCCAGACAAGCGGTGAGATCTGGTCTGCAAAGCAGTCTTTGGGCGCCCGGCTGGGAGATAAAAACCAGGAGTATTGCACGGTTTACAATATGTTGCGCCTGGCGGATTACCTGTTCCGGTGGACAAAGGACCCCCGCTATGCCGACTACATCGAGATGGATATTTATAATGGTATGATGGCCCAAGCGTATTGGCAGCGGTTCAAGACAAACGGCCAGCACTACGATACCCCGGACGAAGGGCTTCTCACCTATTTCCTGCCCTTGGCTCCTGGCTCCAAAAAAGGTTGGGCCAGCGAAACCAACGATTTCTTCTGCTGCCATGGGACCTTGGTCCAGGGCAACGCCGCCTGGGAACGGGATATTTTGTACCAGGAGAGGGACGACCTGTATGTGGCCCAGTATTTTGATTTTTCCGCCAAAGTGCAGGTAGGCAATCAGACAGTGGAATTGTCCATGGCTCGGGATACCTTGACGGGAAGCTTCCATCTTTCCAGCACGTCCAGTGCCCGGCAAAACATTCACGAAAATACCGCAAAATATCCCCATCATCCGGACTGCCGGGCGGAAGTTCTTACCATCCATACCCAAGCGCCGGTGGAGTTTACTTTACATGTGCGAATCCCCTGGTGGGTTCAGGGAGAAGCCGTGGTCTGTGTGAACGGTCAGGAGCAGGCCCGTGTTTCCGGAAAAAGTGGGTTTGTGACGCTGCACCGCCTGTGGGAAAATGGGGACGTTGTCCGGGTTGAAATGCCGCTGGGCGTCCATACGTGGAGCTTGCCGGAAGATCCCAACATGGTGGCGTTTCTGTATGGTCCCGTATTGCTGGCGGGGCTTTGTGACGAAGAGCGCCAGTTGACGGTTCAGGGGAAAGACGCAGCCGCCATCCTCACCCATGACGGGGAACGGGAATGGGGTTCCTGGAAAGATACCTTTAAAACTGTGGGGCAGGAGAGAGGCCTTCGGTTCATTCCCCTGTATCAAGTGGGTTACGAAACATATACCATTTATTTTCCGTTAAAATACAACGCACTGTAACGTTTCATAAGGGAGGAGAAAAACAATGAAACCACTTGCGGACTACAGCCATATTCGAGGATTCAACTATACTGCCAGCTATGCCCAGAACGACCTGGATTTCTGGAACAATTACCGTCACGATGTGGTGGACCGGGAAATGGGATATGCCCAGCGCCTTGGGCTGAACAGCGCCCGGGTGTTTTTGGCCTATAAGGCCTATCTGCGGGATAAAGCCGCCTTCCAGCAAAATTTGAAAGACTTCGTTCAAACAGCTTGGGCTCATGGGGTATCCACCACGCCCATCATCTATTGCGGTGGACCCTTCTATCCGGACTTTGTGGAGGAAGCTCCCAAGGACGGCCTGCCCAGAATCGTCAGCATGCTGGAACCGGAAAACTATCCTTTGGCGGACGAATATTTTGACGACATTTACGAAGCCGTGGGCAAGGAGCCCGGCCTGCTGTTCTGGGATATTGCCAACGAGCCCGGGTATCATACCCCCAACTTTGTCACGTTCTATCCTGAGGAGCCCGATTTCCGCAAAGAGCTGTCTCCCCAACCGGAGGATATGGAGGCTTTTCGCGCCAAGCAGGAGCTGGTGTGGCGGTTCATCCGTCATGCCATTGCCCATGTGCGGGAAAAAGACCCGGTAAACGCTTTGGGCGTGGGCAATACATACGCCTATGAGATCGAACCCAGCAAGACTGCGGAATTGGTGGATATTTTGATCTACCATGACTATTTCGAGACCCGGAAGCGGGTGCGGGATATTTGTGAGATCATGAAGGCATTGGGCGAAAAATACCACAAACCGGTGATAAACAACGAAACGTGTTGTTTGTGCAGGGCGAATCCATACGATATGGAGTTGGAGATCCTGCAGGAATACCATTTCGGCTTTTATGTGTTTGAACTGATGATCGGTTCCAGCATATGGCAGCGGGTGCACGGTATCGTCTATCCTGACGGCACCGTAAGAGATCCTTCCATCGTAGCGGCAGTGCAGGGATTTTTCCGGAATCGCGGGCCCTCTGCGATCCCGGAAAACGTCAACGAGGAAGGTTCTGCGGATCTGGCCATCCGCCTTGCCACACGGGCATTGACGGAGACAGCGGACCGTTCCCGCAGGCATTGCCAAAAGGAAAATGCGGTGCAGCTTTTGGAAGCCGCGGAATATATTGCCAATCTTTTGGAGGCGGGACAGTACGTGCCCATGCACTACCCGCCCACTGCGCGAATCGCCGCGTACCGCCGCCAGGAACAGCCCAACGTGGAAGAGATCCGTGTATGGCTGTATCAGTTGATCCAGCAGTTAAAAGAAGCGTGCTGCATGATGGATGGCAGCCAAACCAACAATCGGCTCTAAACCCGAATTTCCAAACCGAAAATAGGAAAAGCAGCCCTGGGAACCCAGTGGTTTTGAGGGCTGCTTTTTTGCGAAAGAAGGTACAAAAAGGGAACGCCTCCCCAAGAATATCCTGGGGAGGCGTTCCCTTGTCTTCCTTACTTCCGGAGACATCAAATGAAAGTGTTTCTTGTTTGCTTACTCTTTGGCAGCCAGGTACTCATCCAACTGCTTCTGTTTTTCCGCGATGATGTCGTTGATGCCGGCAGCTTCCAGCGCGGAAACGAACTCAGGAATCGCTTCATCGGGATCCAGAGTGCCCCAGCGGAGAGCCACATCATACTGGGCAACCACGTTGTTGCAAGCAGTGATCTGGTTGATCATGCTGGTGCTGTCCCAAGTGAAACCTTGTGCAGGGCTGGCAACACCGCTCTTGTTGAACTCGTTGAGCTGATCCCACAGGTCGGCAGGGTTGCCTTCCCATACAGGAGTGAGCTGCTGGTTGGGCATGGACCAGTCGCAAACACTGTAGCCGCTGGCACTGGTCTCTACACCTTCGGGAGTGGTGACGAAGGTCTTGGTGTCGTCAGTCCAAACCCAGTGCTTGCCTTCAATACCATCCACAAACAGGGTGGCGATATCAGCATCGGTATACATCAGGTTCCACAGTTCCATAGCCTTTTCGGGATAGGCGGAGCAGTAGGGAATGATGAAGTTGTTGCCCTGGGCAACGCCAGTGTGCTTATAGGGCTCGATCACAGCAGAGACGTTGATGGTCTTGGAATTCTGCCGGCTGACCTCACCTGCAATACCGGGCTTGATGTTGGAGAAGATCGAGAAGCCGTTGGCAGAGAGCAGGTTGTTTTCAGTGGTGGTGGTAGCATCGGGCATGATCAAGCCTTCCTGGTTCCACTGATACATCATTTCGCAGAACTCGCGATATGTATCGGTCGCATAGAGGTTGACCACTTCTGTGCTGGAATCAAATGCATTCTCCAATACACCCAAAGTATCTCCCAGGGGATCGTAAGCCATGGGGATCTGCATGCCGCCGCCGGACCAAGAGGGAACTACAGGATACATGTCAGGATACGCTTCTTTGACCTGTACCAGAATGTCATGGAACTCGTCGAAAGAGGTGGTCTCACCAACTTCAATGCCCAATTCATCCAGAATATCTTGACGATAGCCAAAGCCTACAGACCAAGTGGTATCACGCATGTTGGGCAGAGAGTACAACACTCCGCCAATCCGGCAGGATTCCAGGTCCACAGGGTCGATCAGTTCCAGGGCTCCCTGGCCGTATTCTTCCACCAGGTCATCCAGAGGGGTAGCATAATTGTTCCGTACAAGAGAAGTCAAGCCGCCGCTGACAGGGTTGTAGTTCAGCAGGTCGATCTGTTCGCCGGAAGTCAGCGCCAGGTTGACTTGCTCGCCGTCCTGTCCACGGACAAACTCGATTTCTACACCGATGGAATCCCGGGTAATATCACTGATAGCCGCAGCAACTTCGTTGACGTCTTCCGTGTTGGCAGTGCCTTGACCCCAGACCACCAGTTTGACGACTTCCCCATCGTTACCGGAGGTTTCAGAAGTTTCTGTGTCAGAGCTGGTTTCTGTGGAAGAAGTTCCGGAACTTTCCGTGGTGGAGCTTTGGGACGTGTTGCCATTTCCACCGCAGGCAGCCATGCTAGCTGTTAACAGAGCAGCTAACAGGACAGTGAGAATCCGCTTTCCTAGTTTCATTACATTCACTGGCTCCTTTCATATTTTACGAATGTGTACAAATTATATCGTTTTCGATTCAAATCGCTCTATAAATTATTCGAGAAAAAATGTTGATATTCAGAGCTGGCCATATCTTCTTAACAGTATCACTGTTGATTATCCGATTTTTAGGTGTCGTTTTTCCGATTTAAGCCATAGAAAAATACAAATGTTAGGTAAATAAACAACAAATAATCATAGTATGTTTGATAAATAAAGAGGAAAAGCAATAAACTTGACAGAATGGGAATGGGAGGAGTAAGCTTTTTCTGAAAAGCTCCGGGAAAAGCTCGGAGGGTTTCGATTTTTCCATTTTTGGGAGGTTGTATGATGACGAAACGGTACCAAGACGCCACTCTTTCCCCGGAGGAGCGGGCAAAAGCGCTTTTAGAGGAAATGAGTTTGCCGGAGAAAATGGCCCAGGTCCAGGGAATTTTCCCCTTTATGGTTGGATGGGATGACTACGAGGCCATATCCCGTCAGACAAAATGGGGGATCGGCCAGGTAAGTACCCTGCAAAAGCGTGACATGTAAACAAAAGAGGAATGTTGTGCCTGGCAGCGCAAGATCAAGGAAAATGTTATGTCAAACAGCCCTCACCATATTCCTGCTGCGTTTCATATGGAAGGACTGTGCGGGCCTTTTATCCAGGATTCCACCAGTTTCCCCTCGGGCATTGCCCGGGGTGCGGGATGGGACCCGGAATTGGAAACTAAGATCGGCGAAACGGTAAGCCGGCAGGAAGCCGCGTGCGGGGTCACCCAGGTGCTGGCGCCAGTGCTGGACGTGTCCCGGGACCCTCGCATGGGCAGACATGGGGAACCCTATGGTGAGGACCCTACGTTGACAGCAGCTATGGGCACCGCGTATTTGCAAGGTCTGCAAAAGAATCGGACTGCCGGACGGAAAACAGAGGGAGCAGCCAAACATTTTCTGGCATTTCACAATTCCCAAGGGGGTATCCACGGGACCCACAGTGATACGCCGGAACGGCAGCTTCGGGAGATTTTTGCCAAACCCTTTCAAGCGGCCATTACAGAAGGGGGACTCAAGGGCGTCATGCCCTGTTACTGTGTGATCAACGGGGAACCGGTCAGCGCTTCCAAGCACATTCTGCAAGGGTTGCTGCGAGATGAAATGGGATTTGACGGCGTGTGCGTCAGTGACTACAGCGCGGTGGGCAATACCCATCAGGTGCAGCATATAGGTGAAACCATGGAAGAAGCGGGCCTGCGGTGCATGGAGGCTGGGATCGACATTGAGCTGCCGGCGAAAGCCGCCTATAACGAAGCTTTGGAAGAGATGTTCCACAGCGGGGACGCGAATATGGAGATCTTGGATAAGGCGGTACTGCGCCTGCTTACCGCCAAGTTCCGCACCGGACTTTTTGAACATCCCTTTGCTCTGGAGGGAGACGAGCTTTCCAAGACTTTCTTCCGGGAGGGCGATCAAGAGCTGTCCTTCCAGTCTGCCAAGGAATCTTTGGTTCTCCTGAAAAACCAAGGGGTCCTTCCCCTGAAAAAAGACGTGAAAACCATTGCAGTCATCGGAGCACACGCGGACCATGCCAATAAATTCTTCGGCGGGTATACCCACCTGGTGATGGCCGAATCCACTCACGCGGTGGCAAGTTCCATTGCCGGACTGACGGGGACCAATGGGAAGGGCGTCAAGGTGGAATTTGTACCCGGCACCAAAATTCAGTCCGACGAAACCCCGGAGATCCAAGGGGTGTTAAAGCGGCAGAAACCGGATTGTGTCAGCCTGTTGCAGGAACTGCGGCGTAAATTGCCGGAGACGGAGATCCTGTATGCCTATGGGTATCCCGTTGCTGGAGCGGACGATTCCGGTTACACCAGCGCTTTGGAAGCCATTGAGAAAGCGGATGTGGCCATTTTGACTTTGGGTGGAAAACACGGTACCTGTTCCATTGCCTCCATGGGGGAGGGCGTGGATGCCAGTTCCATCAATTTGCCACCTTGCCAGGAGGAGTTTATCAAACAGGCAGCCGCGTTGGGCAAACCTTTGATCGGAGTCCATTTGGATGGCCGTCCCATTTCCAGCGACGCAGCAGACCAATACCTTGCCGCGATTTTGGAATGTTGGAGCCCGGCGGAAACAGGGGCTCAAGCCATCACCCAAGCCCTGTTGGGAGAGTATAACCCGGGAGGAAAGCTGCCTGTTTCGGTGGCCTATTGCGCCGGGCAGGTGCCTGTCTATTACAATCACCCCTATGGTTCCTGTTGGAGCCAGGGAGAAAGCATCGGTTTTCCGGACTATGTAGATCTGCCCCATACGCCCCGGTACCCCTTCGGATTCGGCTTGTCCTATACCCAGTTTAGCTATTCTGATTTGGAGATCTCCAAGCCGGAAGTGGCTGCCGGTGATACTGTGGAAATCGGTTGCACCGTGAAAAATACCGGAGAGCGAGAGGGCGACGAGGTGGTCCAGCTTTATTTGAAGGACCTGTATGCCAGTATGGTCCGGCCCATCAAAGAATTGGCAGGATTCCGCCGTGTCCATTTGGAAGCCGGACAAAGCTGCCGGGTATCCTTCACCGTAAATACCAGCCAGCTGGCGTTTTTGGATGAGGAAATGAAGTGGAAGATCGAGCACGGACAAATCCAGGTGGAGGTAGGTACTTCCTCGGAGGACATCCGGCTGACAGACAGTTTCCAAGTAAAGGGTGACCAGTGGATCGACGGTCGGAAACGGGCTTTCTGGGCAAAGGCAACTGTGCGGTGACCTTTCCCAGTGCCCAAATGATTTCACATACCCTGGGCGATTTTTCCCGGCAATAGGAAAAGCGGCAGAACACCCCAACGGGTTGAGACGCGTTGTAAAATGAATAAATAAAAATGGGGTATATTAAATATTAATAAATAAAATTTAGTGGAAACGAAGGTATTT